>Ga0118677_10011002_pt1 | contig 13676 bp, 10 predicted proteins | sample AliMusrvi5mmetaG_FD_86154 | JGI IMG/M metagenome (GOLD analysis project Ga0118677, IMG submission 86154)
GGGTGGTTGCCGCGTGGCTTCGGCGTCTCGCCGCAGGCCGTGATGGCGGCGTCTCGCCGCCAGTCATCCCGTCTCGTCCCAACGGCGTTTTGTGCCCGTCGCTGCGCATGCTCAAGCGCCTCTCTTTGGCTGCGACGCTTACAGAGCGCCGCCCTAGAGTTTGGCCATTTGCCGGTGGTTTGCTTGGGTAGGTATTTTTCATATTTTTCGATTTTATTATTGCAATACCCACCCTCGGAGATCGTCGCGCGAGCCACGGCGGCAGGCTTCGCCCTCGACCGGGATTCGGTGGTCAGCGCCCTGACCAAACGCATCCAGCACTCGGACCGCTTCCGCCGCACCGCTCCCAATACGTTTGCCCTACTTATTGAGGAGGGGCCAACCTCATGATTGCTCCCGGCGCGTCTTGTATCAAGGAACCCGGCGCCATCGCGGGCCTTTCACCACTGGTTGTTGTCAATGTGCAGCAAGACGGGCCGCCGCCCGCTCATCTGACACTGGCGTTCGTCACTCTCACAGTTGCTACAAGGCACCAGCGACTTCCACTGCGCGCACGCTGCGGACGGGTAGGCCTGCCTCGTCGCGCAATTCCGCTTCGATGAGAAAGCGGCCCTGCGCGGCGGGCAGGGTGATGTCGAAGTGCAGTTCGCTGCGGCCGAACGGTTCGATGCGGCAGTCTTGCCGGGCTGGCGGGACCGCCGGAGTTTCGTTAGGCTGGGCTTCGCTCCTGACGCGCAAGGTCACCGGGCCGCTCCACGGCCGCTCCAGGTCGTTGATCAGGATGACGGGAACCGATATCTTTTCGCTAACCGACAAGCGGTCATTCCAGTAGTTGAGGCATAGGCCGACCGGTGCGAAGGCATCGCGCACCCGCTGGTGAAACATCGGCTCCCAAGTCAGCTTGGCGATGTCGAGCCAGTGGTCGCTGGTCTGGCCGTCGGGGCGCGAATAACCTAACATGGTGAAGTGCATCACCGCGGCGACCTTGCGGTTGGCGCGCCAGAACTCGGTCTCCGCGGCAAGGTAGCGCGAGTACAACTCGAAGCGCTGGGCGGCGGTGGCATCCGGTCCTAGCAGATTCTTGTAGAGGTCGCGGGTGAGCGTGGTGGGGGTGCCGTCGCGATTGAGCCAGAGCCAGCCGTATTCATTGATGATGACCGGGTGCTTGCCATCGTTGTTGAGCGCGCTGCCCTGAGGCACGGGGCTGGCCTTGGCGAGGTCGCGCAGTTTGAAATTGGAGTTCATGAAATGATACGGGTGAGACTCATGGGTGTCGCCCGGCTCGAGGGGGGCGGCGTAGCTGTTGTCCCACGGCCTGTTAGACAGATCCAGGGCGCGCACCTGGTGGATGGCGGGCGCGGTCTCATTGCTGGTGGTTTCGTTGCTGGCGTCCCAGATCACCACGCTGGGATGGTTCCAACGCTCGCGCATCCACTCGGTGAATTCCCGCGCGAGTTCGTCGCGCTTGAGCGCCGCGGGCCACACACACCAGCCCGGCCCGCCGAACCAGATGGGAAACTCGTCCTGGAGGAGCAGTCCTTCCTCGTCGGCGATGCGATACCATAACTCCGGCGGGAAGCCGATGCAGTAGCGCAGGCAGTTCCAGTGCATCTCCTTGGCCTGGCGATGCAACTGGCGCACCCAGGTTTCGTCCCACGGCAGGGTGGCGCGTTGCGGATCCTCGAAAAACCGATAGAGCGTGATGTTGCTGCCGCGCATGAAATACGGCTTGCCGTTGAGCATCGCCAGATGAGTCGTCGCATCAAACTTGAACTCACGCATGCCAAAGCGCGTCTCCAACCGATCGGCCAGGCTCTCCACGGTGAGGGTGTAAAGGAACGGATCTTCCGGCGACCACAGCCGGCAGCCGCTGATGGGGATTTGCATATCTATCAATTTCTCGGCCCCGGCGGCGATGGATTCCGCGGCGCTGGTCGCCGTGCCCACCAGCTTGCCGGATTTCGTCTCGCGCACCTCGCAGCTCAGGCCGGCTGTGGTGTCCGCGCCGGCGTTGCGCACCTGCGCCCGCACTCTAACCGACTTGTCGGCGGTGTCCGGCGCCGTCTGCACGTTGACGATGTGCGGCGTGCCGGATAGTATCAGCTCGACCGAGTCGAAGATGCCCGGCAGGTAGCGCTCTTTTTCGAAGTCGAAGCCCGAGGGAATGGCCGCGGTCACCGTGTCGCGGTCCGCGCAAACGCGGATGAGCAGCTCGTTGTCGCCGGCTTGCAACGCGTCATGCGCGTCGAAATACCCCGGGGTGAAACTCGGCGCGTGCTCGCCTAACACCTTGCCGTTGAGCGTCACCCGCGAGCCGAACATCGCCTTGCCGATCTTGAGGGTGGCCACCGCCGGCACCGGTCCGGCGAGCTGAAACGTCCGCCGATACCAGAACGCATCGCGCCGCGGGTCCTTCTGCGGCAGGCTTTCGCGGTTGGCCACTTTGGGGCCCGGCTCGACAAACGCCGGGAGCGCCATGTCCACCAGGCCGGGCACCGGCACGGAGCGGGAAAACTCGGTTGGCACCGCATCCAGCTTGCCCTCGGCGATCTGCCAGGTGCCATCGAGTGATAGAGTGCGCCGCGGCGATTCCGCGCCACGGGCGGGCGGGGCAATGACGGCCAGTGCGAACAACAACAGGGTGGGGCTTGGCATTTTCATCAGAGGTCCGCTTGCTTTGGTTAGATGTTTCCAGGCTCAATGCTCGTCGAGGTGATCCTCGCAATACTCAAGTCCATCGCGACCGACGCGAAACTCCTCGTGAGGGTCGGAGACTTCGGACCTGCCACAAATTGCGCAACGATGAAAGGCGTTTGCGGCGCTCGGCCTTGCCGAATTGAAGCGCTCGCGCCGCCTGCCGGAAGCGGCCACCCGCGTCATGCCGCGCATCGCGGGAATGCCCGCCCATAACAGATAGTTGGCGAAGATTAGCAGCAAGTACAGCAGCCACACCGGTTTGCTGAACCCCGGCCAGATCAAGCCCGCCGCGCCCAGAATCGCCAGAAATCGCACCTGCACCGGGAGAATGAACATCACACGGAACTCAACGCGCGGAAACAAGGTGGCAAACGCAAAGAACGCCGCCTCATAAAGGAACATGCCGTCAAAGCCGGGTTGGATGAAATTGGCCACGAGCAGTCCGACGAAGCCGCAATAGTAGAACATCGAGGTCTTGAACACGCCCCAAGCCGACTCCAGCGCATCGCTCATCATGAAGGCGATCATCACCATGAACACCATGAACACCAAGCCCAGCGAGCTGAACTGGCCGAGCCCGGACGATGCAAACAAGAACGTCACCAGTCGCCACACCTCGCCTGCGAGAATGCGGCTGCGGTCGAACATCAGCAGCACACCGATGCCCGGCCGAGCGATCTGCAGCACGTACACCATTATGTGCAGCAGCGCGAAATACCGCAAAAATCCCGGAAACGCCACCCAGCCAATCCGCCGCTCGATTTCTTTTGAAAATACCATCTCGGCGCCAATCATCGCCACACACGGCTGATTGACAAGCCCCGGCATTCGAGCCACGCTGCGGGCGTGACCTCCGAACTCAAACATTCCCCGCTGGAAGCCGCCCATCAGGCGCTTGGTGCCCGCCTCGTGCCGTTTGCCGGCTGGAACATGCCGGTGCAATACACCTCGATCCTCGCCGAGCACCACGCGGTGCGCAGCAGCGCCGGCATTTTCGACATCTCCCACATGGGCCAATTCCTGGTCAGCGGACCGGGTTGCGCCGCCTGGCTCAACCGCCTGCTGACCAACAACGTGGAAAAGCTCGCCCCCGGCCAGGGCCAATACACGCTCATGCTCAACGACCACGGCGGGGTCATCGACGACCTCATCGCCTACCGCAGCGGCGAGGAGGACTTTTTCCTGGTGGTCAACGCCTCGATGATTGAGGAGGATTTCTTCTGGATAGCCGCCCATCAGGACCCCGACATCATCCTGCGCAATGAAAGCGAATTGTGGGCCGGCATGGCGATCCAAGGTCCCCAGGCCAGCGCGATCTTCGCCGCCGCCTGCCCCGGCGAAACCCTGCCGCCCCGCAACGGTTATGCCACCACCGCCGCCGGCACCATCGTCTGCCGCACCGGCTACACCGGCGAGGACGGCTTCGAGTTTTTCTGCCCCGCCGCTGACGGCATCGCCGCCTGGAACTCGTTCATCGCCGCCGGCGCCGCCCCCTGCGGCCTCGGCGCCCGCGACACCCTGCGCCTCGAAATGGGCTATCCGCTCAACGGCAGCGACCTCTCGCCCGCCCGCTCCCCCATCGAAGCGGGCCTCGGGTTCTTCGTGGATTTGGAAAAACCCGACTTCGTAGGCCGCGAGATCCTCGTCCGCCAAAAATCCGAAGGCACCCCCGTCAAGCTCTGCGCCATCCAATACACCGACAAGGGTGCCCCGCCCCGCGCCCACTACCCGGTGCTCGCCGAGGACGGCACCGCCCTGGGCGAACTGACCAGCGGCGTCCTCTCGCCCTCGCTCAATATCGGCATCGCCATGGCCTACCTCCCCACCCCGTTCGCCAAACTCGGCACCCCAGTCCAAATTGACGTCCGCGGCCGCCGCTTCCCCGCCATCGTCGTCAAGAAGCCGTTCTATAAAATCAAATAAAATAAGACAGAAGACTTCGAGACAGAAGACAGAAGACTAGAGAAAGAGTGATTCACCTCTTTTCTTCTGTCTTCTGTCTGGGAGCGCAGCGTTCTTCTGTCTTCTGTCTGGGAGCGCAGCGTTCTTCTGTCTTCTGTCTCTTCGCGGCCTTTTTAGCTTTCCACTTCCGGATTTTCTCCCCTAACTTTCCCGCACCATGAACGTCCCCGCTGATCTCCGCTACAGTTCCTCCCATGAATGGCTGCGCCTCGATGGCGACATCGGCACGGTCGGCATCACCGATCACGCCCAGGAAGAACTCACCGACGTCGTCTTCGTCGAACTGCCCGCCATGGGCCGCAACGTCGATGCCGCCGATCCGACTGCCGTGGTGGAATCCGTCAAGGCCGCCAGCGACATTTACGCCCCGGTGGCCGGCGAAATCGTGGAAATCAACCCGGACGTCGAAGCCGATCCCTCTCTGGTCAACTCCGATCCCTACGGCAACGGCTGGCTCTTCAAGCTGCGGGTCAAGAATCCCGCCGCGGCGCTCAAGTTGCTCGATGCCGCGGCGTATGAGGCGCTGATCAGTTAGGTGGCATAAGGTGCGTGGGCAGTGCTGTCCACAATGAGGAGCGTGGGCATTCCTGCCCACGTCTCCATGCCAAGCGCAAACCCTGCCGCAAAGCGCTTCCCCTTGCTTTCCCCATGGGCTCTTGGTGGACACGAATGTCCACCCTGCCTCACGCCGCGGCGGCCACCGCTTCCCGGGTCAGACGGGTGATCTCATCCCAACGCCCTGCGGCCACCAGCGCGCGATCCACCATCCATGAGCCGCCGATGGCAGCCACCAGCGGCAGGTTCAGATAGTCGCGCATGTTGTTAGGTGCGATTCCGCCGGTGGGGAGGAATTTCACGCCGGTATGCGCGTAGGGTCCGGCCATGGCCTTGAGCATGGCGATGCCACCGGCCGCCTCGGCCGGGAAGAATTTGAGCAGCTTGCAACCCAGTTCCAACGCCCGATCCACTTCGCTGGGGGTCATCACCCCCGGCGCGAAGTGCAAGCCGCAGTCCGCGGCGGTTTCGACAATGCGCGGGTTGAGTCCCGGGGCCAGCCCGAAAACCGCGCCAGCATCACGCGCCCGTAGCACTTGCGCGGGCTCCAACAGCGTACCCGCTCCCAGAAAAATCTCCGGATACCCTGCCGCAATCCGCCGGATGGCTGTCTCTGCCGCCGCCGTGCGCATCGGGATTTCCATCACATCCAAGCCGCCGGCAAGCAACGCCTCCGCCACGGGCATGGCGGCTTCCGCGTCATCCAATACCACGATCGGCACAATCCGTTTCCTAACAATTCGCTCGAACATGGGGCAAGCATGCAGGCCTCAAAGGCCCGCGACCAGCCAATTCGCAAGCCGATCAGCACGTCAGGCGGCTGACGCGCAGTTGCTCGGCGGTTAGAAGGGCCTTGAAGCGGGCGTAGTCCTCCTCGTGGCTTGCCGACAGCAGCCGATAGGTATAACTCGACCAATGCTGCATTTCCTCAATCGCATTTGCCATCCGCAACGCGATGGTTTCCGCGCTGTCGGTGCCGCGCCCGGACAACCGCTCATACAATTCCGCCTCACTTGGCGGCATCACAAACAGATCGACCCGCGCCCGCTGGATCGCCGGGTCCGCGCAGGCGCGCACCTGCGCCGCGCCCTGCACATCGATGTCCATGACCACATCCGTGCCGGCGGCCAGGTAGTCCGTCACTTCCGCGCGCAGCGTGCCGTACTGGTTGCCATGCACCAACGCGTGTTCCAAGAAATCCCCGGCGGCGACACGGGCCGCGAATTTCTCGCGTGACACAAAGTGATAGTCCTGATCGGCGATCTCGCCGGGCCGCGGTTGCCGGGTGGTGCACGAAATCGAGTAGTGCGCCGCCTGCTCCGCCGCCAACCGCCGGCACAGCGTGGTTTTGCCCGACCCCGAGGGGCCGGACACAACAAGCAGAATGCCGGTGCGCACGGACATGCGCGCAGTGTGACGAAGGATCCGCCAAACCGGAATGCTTTTCTGCGGGTTTCTGAGGGGCACCGCCAGGAGTGGGGAGTGCGGTGGCTTGTCACCGCTTTGGAGTGCGGCGACTCGTCGCCGCCTTTGGGGGCGCGGACTTGTCCGCCGTGGCGCGGCGCATGGGCAAAGTGACCGCAAAACCGCGAACGCGCGAAGGGAAAAGCAAGAAATGAGGCAGGAAAATTGTGGGCAGGAAAATTGAAGGAAGCCTTGGCGAAGCAGGCTCGGCTGTGAGCGCACCCAGCGCTTCCTACCTGTCCGCCAATGTAACGACAGGCTGGAAGCCCGTCTTCCGTGACAGGCACGATGCCTATCCTCCGCCGCTACAAGCCTCCGCCATCACCAGCACGTCGGCAAACGCGAGGTCGGCAAACAGGCCAAAGGCGTTGTGCCGGGTGAGCCGCGCGCGGGTGCTCGCCGGGCTGCTCAGGCCGCAAACGAACCTGGCCAGTTGTCGCGGCGTGGCAAGGGCTGCGTGTTTTTCCAACACCAAATCCCGCAGCGCGCGCCAGTCGTCATCGGTGGTGCGACGGGTTGGCGGGCGCTTCACCACTTGCGGTGGCGCGCCGCGGCAGCGGTCGCAATGACCGCAGGGCACGGCCAGGGCCTCGCCGAAATGTTTCGTTAGATAGGCGGTCAGGCAGCCGGGGTGGCCGGCCAGCCCCAGCACCTGGCGCAAGCGGTCCAGGTCGGCCTGCTCGCGGCGCGCGAACACGGCGTGCATCTTTTCGGTTAGTGCCCGCATATCCGCCACAGGTGTTTTCATCCGATAGCCTAGGCGCACGCCGGAAAGGTCCAGCACCAGATCCCCGGCCGCCTCCAAGCCGCCCAAGGCGGCCACGATTTTCTCTCGCGCAACTCCCATGTCCGCAGCCACCACCGCAGGCTCGAAAACCAGCCATGCACGGCCGGGCATGCCCGATTCCAACACCTTTTTCAGGAACTTCCGTTCCGCCGCGGCGCGCCCGGCCAACACCTCATCCAGCGTGCGGCGCAACTTGGCGCGATAGGTCGCATAGAAACTGCCCGTCGCCTCGATGATACGGTCAATTTCCAGATAGGTCAGCACCGTGGCCACCACACCCGGCCGGATGTCGCACGTGACGGATAGATCGTAGGCTGACACATCGAAGGTCGCGCCGCGGCGCAGCACCCGGTCGAGCAAGTTACTCAGTGCGCCGAGCGTGGGGGTGTCGGCGTAGATGAAATTCTCCAGCACGGTTAGATCCTCGGCGCAGGCGAGCAACTCGCATACGGCCGGCCGGCCATCGCGTCCGGCGCGCCCGATCTCCTGGGTGTGGTTTTCCAGACTCTTGGGCAGATTGTAATGGATCACGCCGCGGATGTCGGCCTTGTCGATGCCCATGCCAAAGGCGATGGTGGCCACCATGATGCGGGTTTCCCCGGCCATGAAGGCACGCTGCGCCGCGGCGCGGACGTCGTCGGGCAACCCGGCATGATAGGCCCGCGCCGAGTGGCCGTGGCGCGCCAGCCAGGTGGCCACCTCCTCCGCTGTCTCCTGGCGCGTGACATATACCACCGCAGAACCCTGCAGCGCGGCAACCCGATCTAACAAAATCGCCTTGCGTTGCTCCGCTGCACACGGGGTCACGCGCAATTCCAGGTTCGCTCGGTGGAAACTGAGTTGAATGTGATCGGCGGCGGCGATGCGGAAATGGCGGCGGATTTCGCCGGCCACCCGCGGCGTGGCGGTGGCGGTGAGCGCCAGCACGCGCGGGATTTTGAGGCTGCGGCAGAGTCTGGCGAGCTTGAGGTATTCGGGACGGAAGTTGTGGCCCCACTCGGAGATGCAATGCGCTTCGTCGATCGCCACCAGTTGGATCGGCAAGCATTTCAAGCGTTGGCGGAAGCCTGCGTTGGCAAGCCGCTCCGGTGCCACATAGAGCAGCTTCAGCTCACCACCGGCGAGCCGCTCGTACACCCGCGCCAGTTCATCCGCATCCAGCGTGGAATCGACCCGCACGGCGGCAATGCCCTTGGCGGTGAGCGCATCCACCTGGTCCTTCATCAACGCGATCAATGGCGAGATGACCAGCGTGAGCCCGTCTAACATCAATGCCGGGAGCTGGTAGCAAAGCGACTTGCCACCCCCCGTGGGAAACACCGCCAATGCCGAACGGCCCGCCAGCAAGGCCCGGATCACCGGTTCCTGCCCGTCGCGAAAGCGCTCGAAACCAAAGCGCTCATGGAGGGTGTGCAGCACGCCAGAGTGTTTCATCGGAGCGCCCATGAACACAAGCCGGAAGCGGCGAAACGCCTCAAGGAGGGGTGGCTTCCAGCCGCCCAGGCCCATGCGGCAAGGAGGGGTGGCTTCCAGCCGCCCAGGCCCATGAGGCAAGGAGGGGTGGCTTCCAGCCGCCCAGGCCCATGAGGCAAGGAGGGGTGGCTTCCAGCCGCCCAGGCCCATGCGGCAAGGAGGGGTGGCTTCCAGCCGCCCAGGCCCATGCGGCAAGGAGGGGTGGCTTCCAGCCGCCCAGGCCCATGAGGCGAGCAAGCGGAGCCGCCAAGCGACTGGCCTTGCACGTTGCATGGGCAGGTGGACAAGATGTCCACCCTCCTTGGGGTGGCTTCCAGCCGCCCAGGCCCATGCCGAGCCGTGGCTGGCGACTAGCCAAAGGCTCCCAGAATTCATCGAATCCTTTGGCCCGAAGGCCTTGCTCCAATTCGGCGTCATGGGTCCATAGCTTTGCGCCAAGATGCAGCGTCAGCGCGATATAGGGCGCGTCCTTCGGGTCCACATCGTTGGTGAGGCGACCGGCCTCGACCCAGGTTCCGATCACGATCTCCGCCTCGCGAATGAAGGTCAGGCATTCGCACAGTTCATGGAGCGCGGTGAGCACCGCGTCTTCGGCCCGCGCGGACTGCCGCTGAATCCGTTCCTTGTGTTTGTAGAGTTCCACCAGGACGAAAAACGGCGCGAAAAACACTTGGTCCCTCGGGCGACTCGAGGCGGGCCGCAAATCGCCACGTCCGTGTGCAAGCGCATGAAAGGCGATGTTGGCATCGACGACCACGCGCATGGGAGGACCTCAGATCGTTTCTGCCGGCAGGAAACGGCGCTGGTTCCCGGCCCACCACTTGGCTTTCATTTCCTCGGCCATCAGGTCGGCCTGCACATCGGTCATGCCGCTGTCGGCAACCGCAGCCTCCAGCCGGAACGGACGCAGCAGCCGCTCGAGTCGCACGGGATCCACTTCATCGCGCGGAATGACCAAGCGGATTTCCGTTTCGGTGGTTTCGATGGTGATCATGCACAAGGAACCTGTCACCCGTCGGCGCGGGGCGCAAGAGTTGGTTCACGCCGATCCCAGCGGCAGCGACAAGTGGCGGGCAGGATGCCCGCGCCACGGCGGCCCCGGCATTCTGCGCGGTGCCCAATTTGACCGTTTTCTTGCCAGGTTGAATGAGCCAATGAGCAGCTTGGCAGCGAACGGGCACCCCAGTTTCCCAAGGCAACGGCCATTTTGCTGTCAAGCAATCCGTTCTTGTGTCATCGATCTTGCCGCGACGCGACCCGGCGTCGATTCCCCGATCACCATTTGCACCGCCCCATGCTTGTCCCTATCCTCATTCCCAGCCACCTTGGTTTCCACTAACGACAGGCGAGGACGCCTGTCCGCCCTCACAGCCGGGACGGCTGTGCTCCCCTCCCCGCATGCTTCCCGTATTTGAAATTGCCGACGCCCTGCGCGCCGCCGTGAGAGGCGGCGAGCGCTCGCGCGTGCTGCTCAAGGCGCCCACCGGCTCGGGGAAAAGCACCACAGTCCCCGGCATGTTGTTAGACACGGGGCTCACCGGGCGCATTCTGGTCATCGAGCCGCGGCGCATGGCCGCGCGGCTGCTGGCCGGTTGGGTCGCCAAACAACGCAACTCGCCGCTCGGCCAGGAGGTGGGCTACGCCGTGCGATTCGACAGCCGTTATCGCGACGACACGCGGATCCTCTATCTAACCGACGGGGTGTTCCAGCGCTGGATTCAGGACGATCCGCTGCTGCATGGCGTGGGTGCGGTGATTTTCGACGAGTTTCATGAGCGCCGACTGGCGGTGGACATCGCGCTCGCCCGTTGCCTCGATCTGCAGGACGGGCTGCGGCCCGGATTGCGGGTGGTGGTGATGTCGGCCACCCTGGAAACCGCCGGGCTGGCCGAGTTTCTCGCCCCGGTGCGCGCGCTGGAGGCCGGCGGCCGCGTCCATCCGGTGGACATCCTCTACCGCCCGGAGCGCCCGCCCAACAACGACCGTCGCGGCGGCCCGCCGCGCGAAGTGCCGATCTGGGAACGCATGGTCGAGGTCTGCCGCGAAGCCATGGCCCTAACCGATACCGGCGACATCCTGATGTTCCTGCCCGGCACCCACGAGATCCGCAGGACCATCGAATTGTTGGAAAATGGTTCGGCCGCCCGCGGCTGGGACGTCCATCCGCTTCACAGCACGTTGCCGCCCGCCGCGCAGGAGGCGGCGATTTCACCCGGCCCGCGGCCGAAAGTCATCGTAGCCACCAATGTGGCCGAGACCTCGATCACCATCGAAGGCGTGCGCACCGTGATCGATTCCGGCCTGGCCCGCATCGCCGCGTTCGAACCGCGGCGCGGCATCAACACGTTGCTCATCAGGAAAATCTCGCGCGCCGCCGCCGAGCAACGCGCGGGGCGCGCCGGGCGCACCGCCCCCGGTCGCTGCTTCCGCCTGTGGAGCCAGCCCGACCATGCGCGCCGCCCTGAGTTCGAGGCCCCGGAAGTCCACCGCATCGATCTATCCGAAGCGGCGCTGCTGCTCAAGACCGCGGGTGTTAGGGAACTGCGCGAGTTCCGCTGGCTCGATGCGCCCAGCGAGGCGGCGCTGACCCGCGCCGAGCACCTGCTCCACGATCTGGGTGCGCTGGATGCGGCGGGCAACCCCACCGATGAAGGCCACCAGATGGCCGCGCTGCCGCTGGAGCCGCGGTTTTCCCGGCTGATGCTCGCGGGTCACGAGCATGGCTGTGTCAGCGAGACGGCCTTCATCGCCGCCGCGGTGCAAGGCGAGGGTATGTTCGCGGGCAAGGCTGGCAGCGTGGGCCGCAAGGACTTCATCTATCCGGATGATGGCTCGGACTTCGCCGGCGAGTGGCGCGCGTTTGACTCCGCCCAAGCCATGAACTTCGACGCCTCGCGCTGCGCCCCTCTGGGCATCCTCGCACGCGGCGCCCGCGAAACCGCCCAGGGGTTTGATCGACTGATTTCCCTCGCAGAGCGGTTCGGCTGGGACTGCCAGGCCATCGACTTCCAGGCCCACCGCGAAAACGTCGGCAAGGCGATGCTGGCGGCCTTCAGCGACCACCTCGCCATGCGCTTCAGCCAGGGCACGCTGGCCTGCCGCCTGGTGGGCAACCGCCGCGGCAGGCTCGACGACGAGTCATGTGTTAGAAACGCGCCGGCCTTCGTCGCCGCTGAAATCACCGAGGTGGAAGCCCGCGAGGTCATCGTGCATCTGCGCCGCGCCACCGGGATAGATCCGGCCTGGCTCGCCGAGTTGTTCCCCGCCGACCTGACAACAACCGACGGCGCCGCCTACGATGAGACGCGCAAGCGGGTGGTGGCGCGCAGGGAAACGCGCTTCCGCGATCTGGTCATCGAAGCGACGGAAAGCGACCACGGCGTCAACCTCGATCAGGCGGCGGAATTGCTCGCCGCGCGCGTCCTAACCGGCGAACTCACCCTCAAGAACTGGGACCACACGGTCGAGCAATGGACCGCGCGGCTCGCCGCGTTGGGCCGCTGGATGCCGGAACTCGGCATGCCCGGATGGTCGGACGAGGACCGCAGCGCCGCCATCGCCCAAATTTGTCATGGGGCTGTCAGTTACAAGGAAATCAAGGAAACCAACGTCTGGCGCGTGTTGCGCGAATGGCTCAGCGCGGGCCAGCGCGCGGCCTTGGACGCCCATTGCCCGGAGCGCATCACCCTGCCCAATGGCCAATCGGCGAAAGTCACCTACGCCGAGGGCGCGGACCCGTTCATCTCCGTCCGGGTCTCGCACCTGTTTGGCGTGTGGAGCACCCCGACCATCGCCAACGGCCGCGTGCCGCTGCTGGTCCACATTCTAACACCCGGGCAGAAGCCCTGGCAGATGACCAAGGACCTTGCTGGCTTCTGGCAGGGCGGCTATGCCCGGATGAAAAGGGAAGTTGCCGGCCGCTACCCGCGCCACCCCTGGCCCGACGATCCGAAGGCGTGGGTCAAAGAAAAAGCATGAGAAGACAGAAGACAGAAGACCGCTGCGCTGCCAGACAGAAGAAAAGAGGTGCTGCCACACTTTTACTTGTCTTCTGTCCAAGCGAAAACAGAAGACAGAAGACCGCTGCGCTCCCAGACAGAAGAAAAGAGAACTTGCATTCTTTCTCTTGTCTTCTGTCTTCTGTCTTGGAGCGAAGCGGTCTTCTGTCTTTCCCCTGATAACATCTAACCAATAACCTATAACACTCTCTCCCATGTGGCGCCTGCTTCTAACTTTTTCGATTCTGCCGATTGCCGCGGCCCTGGTGTTGCGCTGGTGGTTTGGCACGCGGGTGCTCATGGCCCTCGGCGGACGCCCGTGTCGCTGCGATCTGGCGCGCTGGGACAAAACCCTCGGCGACAGCCCGCTGGCGAGTGTGAGCCAGGATGCGCCGGCCGCTGAGTTTGGCAATCGGCTGCGGCTGGCGGCCCTGGCGCAGTGGCAGAGCAGCGAGCCGAAACGGGCTGCCGCGCGCGAGTCGGGCCGGCGCTTCGGACTGGCCGTGCCACCGTTCAGCGCGATGGTGGCGGTATTCGCGGTGATTCTGGCCAAGATTCCGGTGATGGGCGGCATCGCGATGGTCATCGCGGCGACGGCGCTGGCCACGGCGTTTGGCTTGCTGTCGCTGGGCGAGGAGTTGCGCGCCATCGGCCGCACCGCGCGCGCCCTGCGCGAGGCCCGCGCCTTCATCCGCAGCGATGACGAGGACGCCGTGATTGAGGCCGCGATTGCCCGCGCG
>Ga0118677_10011003_pt1 | contig 13676 bp, 7 predicted proteins | sample AliMusrvi5mmetaG_FD_86154 | JGI IMG/M metagenome (GOLD analysis project Ga0118677, IMG submission 86154)
TCGCAACCCAACTCGCCCCCGCCGGCCAATTCGCCTTCAACTTCAGCGGCGCCAAAACCGAGATGCCCGCCAGCGACACAGACAGCTTCCGCAAGATCAACGCCATCTGGAAGAAAGGCGGCAAGGTCTATCGCGACGCAGCTACCGGAAACTTCGCCTCCACCGGCACCACGCCCCTGAAACAACCGCGAATCGCCCTCTTCAAGAGCTTCCAATCTAGCATGGACGAAGGCTGGACGCGCTGGATGCTCGAACACTTCGGGTTCGCCTACAAGAGCGTCAGTCCAACAGAGTTGCGCTCGCCCGAAACCTACAAGAACTTCGACGTCATCATCTTCCCCGACCAGGCCGCGACGTCCATCTCGAACGGCTACCGCCAGAACGCCATGCCCGCCCCCTACACCGGCGGACTCGGCGAACCCGGTGCCGAAGCATTGCGCGCCTTCGTGAGTAACGGCGGAACGGCGATCTTTCTCAACCATTCAACCGAATACGCTCTCGATATGCTCAAGATCCCGGCGAAGAACGTCGTCCGCGGCGTATCGAGCCGCGACTTCTACTCCCCCGGCTCCCTGCTCAACGTCAAGCTGGATATATCGAGCAAACTAGCCTACGGCATGCCGAAGGAGATCACCATCTGGTCCGAAGGCAGCCCGGCCTGGGACGCCGAAAGCGCCGTCGCAAAATATCCGGAATCCGGACTGCTAGCTTCGGGATGGTTGTTGGGAGAAAAGGTGCTGGCCAATCGAGCCGCGCTGCTTGACGCCAAGCTCGGCAGCGGCCACGCCATCCTGTTCGGCATGCGCCCGCAGTACCGCGCGCAGAGCTATCAGACGCTGAAGCTCTTCTTCAACGCGATTCTATTGACGACACCGTAGCGCGAGCCTCCAGGACTGCCGTCTCGACATTCGTGTCGAGATGTCCAGAGAGTTTAACGGCTGGGGTGAGCATGCCTCGTAGCCCACCCCAGATCCACCCAGGGACAACACGTTTATATAGAGAGTAGCGTTAATACGGGTCCGAAACTATACAGTAGATTCTGTATATTTCAAGAAACAAGCCCACGCCGTACCGCACTCAACACCAACTCAGCCGCACTATGCACTCCCAATTTATCCATGACGTGAATGCGATGCGTCTCCACAGTATGCAAGCTTAAATTCAACATGTTAGCGATCTCTTTGTTGGCCTTCCCCTCGGCCAGCAACTGGTAGATCTGGCGCTCGCGGGTAGTCAGCAATTCGTAGCGGTCGTCCACGTCCCTCTGCAGCTTATAGTTGTCGGCCAGCGTCCGCGCCACAGCCGGGCTGAAAAAGCTCTGGCCGGCATGCACCGCCCGGATCGCCTGCAACAGATCCTCTTCCACCGAATCCTTTAATAAGTAACCGAGCGCACCGTTCTTCACCGCCCGGGTCACATACCGCTCGTCCCCATACATGCTCAGGATCAGCACTTTGGTATTGGGCGAGCGCCGCGGCATCTGTGCCGTCGCCTCAATCCCATTGAGTTCCTTCATCGCAATATCCACGATCGCCACGTCGGGATTGAACCGCTCCGCGAGATCCAGGGCCTGCATCCCGCTCGATGCCTCGGCCACCACTTCGAATTCAGGGTCGGTATCCAGGATGCGGCGGATTCCCTGCCGCAACAGCGTATGATCGTCAGCCAGCAACACTCGAATCGACATCAGGCCTGTTTCACCCCGGCGGCACTCAGCCGCTTCTCGTTCACCGGAATCTGGCGCTGCGGCGAAGACAACCGTACCAGCGGCAACGTCATCACCACCTGCGTCCCGTGCCCAGGCGAGGAGGAAACCGTCAGTTTCCCTCCCAGCATCGACGCCCGCTCACGCATCCCCAATACTCCCAATCCCGTGCGGCGCAACGGCGCCCCGTTCAGGCTCACTTCGAACCCGATCCCGTCATCCTCCACAATCAGATCCAGCCACTCCTCTCTCTGATGCAGGGAAATCCTCACCGTGGATGGCGAAGCGTGCTTTTCACAATTATGAAGTGCCTCTTGTACAACGCGGAATACGCAAGTCTTCCACGCGTCGGCATAATGGTCTTCCAGCCCCTCTGAGACGAATTCGCAGACAATGCCCGTCCTACGCGTGAACTCCTCGGCCAGCCAGCGCAGCGCAGGCTCCAGGCCCAGATCATCAAGCAGGCTCGGGCGCAGCAGCAGTGTAATGTTTCGAATGGTGCGGACCGCATCCTCGGCCAGCGACCGGGCGCGCAGCCACCTCTCTCGCGTCTCCGGCGGGGCCACCTCACCCGGCACGTGAAAGTGCGAGATCTCAATGCGTAGCGCTGTCAAAGTCTGCCCGATTCCATCATGCAATTCGCGTGATAGCCGCCTCCGCTCCTCCTCTTGTATATTGAACAAGCGCGCCGAAAGTTGTTCCATTTCCGTTTTAGCCAGGATTAAAGCCTGCAGTTTCCGGTTATTTTCCTCCTGCAGACTGCGAATATATCCCAGGTGCAACGCCGCCAGCAGAGCACCGATCAAGATCGAGACGATGATCAGGACAATCACTTTGCGTGTCGACCACAACCGTGCTTCGGCATATGCCGATTTAATGGCAGCCTGTGAAATCGAGCTCGCGTCATCTAACGCAGTGAGTTGCCTGTTGACCGCTGCACGCTGATGATTGGTGAAATCCTTCTGCACATCGATCCCGCGTTCCAGCCGCTCCGAGGGCCGCATATCGGCGATAATTTCCGCTGTAGACCAATACTCCTCCAGCGCCTGCTGCAAATCATTTGGCTTGGAACCCGCCTGCGCATTTCCGACGATCTCCTCCAACGCACTGTTGCATTCGATACGCCCCTTGACGTTAGAGGTCACAAAACGCTTGGACGCCGATTCCCGGTGATCGAGCAGGAAATCACGCAGCGCACCCGACGCAGTACCCAACGAACGCCGGATCCTTGCCACGCTCTGGTCCTGATCCATCAGTTTGGCCATTCCCGGCAGTTCCCTGACAGGGATCACGGTCTGCAGCTCGTAGGCAATCCAGCAGGCGGTGGACAGGCATCCCAGCGCCAACAGGGCCAGGACTCGTAATAGTTGCAAAGGCTGTATGCGCGGCATGGCTACTAGTGTACTTCGACCCGTCAGGAATTGGTATGGCCGCCAAAAACGGAAAAATATTGCAATTGTCCTCACCAGAGGGCTAACGGTAAGCGGACCAACGGACGATATATCTATTAACCGTTAGGAAATATGCCGGCTCGCTGGAGCGCCATGCGCTGACTCATCGGCCGGGCGTGTAGTAGGTATGAATTCTCAACTGACTAGGTTGGTCGCTGAATAGGAACCACCTGAGGATACGTATACCGTGGATATACCCCTCGTGTACGGACAAACCGGATGATCTCATCATGAGACTGGATAAACGACTCGAACTGCGAACGAGCAACGATGACCTTTCCCGCTGGCAACTCACCGCCCGCGCGAAGGGGTACCGCGCCGTCGCCGACTGGATCCGGACAGCTCTCAACCGCGAGGCCTCGCTCCAGTCAGAAGACCAAAGTGGGCCGCCGGGCCCTGCCTACCGCAAGACGACGTTCGAAAACGGCGTCCGCATCGTCACCGAGTCAATCCCCGGAGCCGAATCGGTGGCCGTCGGTGTCTTCATCGACTGCGGCTGGCGCGACGAAATCCCCCATCAGGCTGGACTTGCGCAACTCTGCCAGCGCATGATCTTCCGCGGCACCAGCAGCCGTGACGCCTCTCAGATCGCCCGCGAAATGGAGTACACCGGCGGCCGCATCGGCGGCTTCACCCGCCGCGACTACACCTGCATCTCCGCCCTGGTTCCGGGCGACCGCCGCCTCCATACCCTCGACCTGCTTGGAGACCTGCTCCTCAATTCCACCTTTCCACCCGAACAACTGGAGCGCGAGAAACTCTGGATCGCCCAGCAGGCCGCCGGCAACCTCGATCAGCCTGCCTTCCACTGCGCCGAAAAGATGAAGTCCGAAGCATGGGGTGGCAACTCCATCTCAAGACTCTCTGGTCCGGCCCCGCTGATCCTCGATCTGACGCGCGAAGACGCCATCTATTTCCTCGAAACGCATTATTCCCCCAACCGGATCATCATCGCCGCCTCGGGCGACCTGGAACACGAAGATTTCACGGCCCAGACCCGCGACTCCTTCTGGCGCCTCATCGGCGAAAGCGATGCCCAGCCGTTCGTTAAGCCGGGCTTCTGCGAGGGCCAGTCCATCACTGCCCTGCCCGCCGGCCAGGCCTATTTCAGCCTCGGCTTTGAAGCTCCGGATTACGCTCACTCCGGCCGCCCGGCGATCGAACTGCTCACCTCGGTCCTAGGCGGCGGCGCAAGTTCGCGCCTCTCGCGGGCCATTGACGCAACCCCAGGATTGGTGTGCGAAGTATCGGCAGCTTATGAAGCATCGCGCGAAGCGGGCATCCTGGTGGTCAGCGGCCAAACCCAGCCGGCCAGCCTTGTTCATGCCGTCAACACAGTCATGGAAGTGGTCCTTTCGCTCGGCGATTGGCAACAGCCTGTCACTGAAGAGGAACTGCTGCTGGCCAAGAGCAGGTTGCGTTGCCTCAACCGCTTGGACGCACAGAGCCCCCACGCCCGGATGACTCGGCTCGGAACGCAGGAACTGTACTTTGGGCGCCACGTCAGCCTCGAACAAAGTCTGTCCGAACTGGAAGCGGTCGATATTAACGCTCTCCGCAGGCTGGTTTCTAGTGAATGGCGGTTGGCATTGCGGCGGCCGCGACTGGCCGTCATTGGACCGGAATTGGAAGCCTCCAGTGAAACCCGCCTCCGGCATGCTCTGCGGGGTGGCCAGGATAGGGAATCGAGAGTGCCCGAATACGCGGCGAGGATCGCATGACCGCGTGGACAAGAAGGTTATTGGTATCGATGAGGGAAAGCAGGAGACCAATGGCGAACTGTGATGTGAACCGGCCGCGGAACAGAGCTGGGGCATCGCTGTCAGTCATTGCGTCGTGCGGAGTGCGGGGTTAGTCGCCTCGGCGAGGAGAAGTTCTTATGGTGGCTGCAAAAGATATCGATCTGGTCAGAGAAGCGGTGGCCGAAGTCCGGTCGGGCAACAAACCCGCCGCGCGAAAGCTGCTTGCCTCGGCCTGCCAGTTGAACGTAAACAACGATAAAGCCTGGCTGTGGAGAGCCTCGCTCGCGGAAACAACCGGCGAAGCGATCTACTTCCTGGAACAGGTACTGCGCATCGACCCGGGCAACGCGACAGCGATCGCCTGGCTGGAAAAGTGTAAACCCAAAGCAGTGGAGCAGGTACAGCAGGAGGCCGCTCCCAATCCGGAATGCCCCTTCTGCAGTCATAGCGAGGAACGGGAATTCACCCGCTGCCCACGCTGCAAAGCGGTTCTGAATCTCGACCTGTATGCGATCGAATCCAACCAGGGCGTGGATGAGCGCCAGTTGCGCCATGCCATCGATCACTACAACAAACTGCACGCCGATGGGATCTTCGAAGTCCAGTACTACCTCGCCATCGCCTGTCTGCAACTGCTCCAGTCGCATGACGCAGTAAACCATCTGCGCAAAGCAGCTGCCATCGCCCCCGGCGACACCGACATCAAGAACGCGCTGGAAAAGCTACTGCGCCGCAAGACCATCCTGGTGGTCGACGACAGCCTCACCATCCGCAGCGTTGTGGGCAAAACGCTCGAACGGGAAAAGCACCGCGCGATTCTCATGTCCAACGGCATGGATGCGCTGGGAACGCTCAAGGATGAAAAGATCGACCTCGTCCTGTGCGATATCAGCATGCCCATGATGGATGGCTACCAGCTCTGCAAGTTGATTAAGGATAATCCCAAGACCAAGAAGGTGCCGGTAGTGATGCTCTCCGGACACGACGGGTTCTTCGACAAGGTGAAGGGGCGCATGGCCGGCGCATCGGATTACATTACCAAGCCAGTGGAGCCACCGGCCCTGTTGAAGGCCATCAAGAAGTATCTGGCAGCTTAAGAGCAATGAAGGTTTTCTTTCGGAAGAGGAAAAGATATGTCTGCTAAAACAATCCTGATCGTGGATGACAGCCCCACGGAAATGATGCTGATGCAAAACGCGCTCCAGGGGAAAGGATACACCCTGCTGACCGCCGTCGATGGCGAACAGGCGCTCCAGATGGTGATGCAGCAGCGGCCCGACCTTGTGCTGCTCGACGTAATTTTGCCCAAAAAGAACGGGTTTCAGGTCTGCCGCCAGCTGAAAACGTCGCCCGAAACCAAGTCCACCAAGATCATCATGGTGACCAGCAAAAGCCAGGACTCGGACCGCTTCTGGGGATTGAAACAGGGCGCCGACGAGTATTTGACCAAACCCTGCAGTACCGAAGAGTTGTTGAAAAGCGTATCCCGCTACGTATAAACGGCGTCCCGCGGGCGCCCCAAATAGGATTGCCGCCAGGTGGTGTGTGCCACACCCGGCAGGACTGTGCCAGAAGTGACTGGGAGTGTTGAGAAATGAACAGACCGATCGACTGGAAAAAAATCTCGGAGCTCAAACGGCAGGCGCCGCCGCCGGAAAACCCCTTCGGCGACATGCTGTCGGAGTTGCTCGAAAGCGACCTGGCGCTCCCGGAGTGGGATGAGCCCGCACCGGCCGCGGCGCCGGAATCGGTCCTGGCCGAACCGGTCATCGCCGAATCAGCCGTCATGGCGCCAGAGGCCGTCGAACCAGCCCTGCTCGAACCGGCCCTGCTCGAACAGGCAATGGTCGAACCAGCCCTCCAAGCACTTGCCAACACCCAGCACGCCGTTGCCGAGGTGGCCCCGCTTGCCCTGCCGGCTGCTGAAGTCCAGCACGAATCAGCGCCGCCCGAGGCGGAATCGGTCCTCGAAGCTGCCAGCACGGAAACCCCGGCCTCCCGTCAGTTTGACGAATCCGAACCAGTCTATCTGGTGACGCCTAATCTGGAGATCCACGCCAAAGTGGAACTGGCCCTGTCGGAACTCTCCGATAGTTCCGTCCGTTACAGCGAAGAAGAACACCAGCCGGAGGCGCACTACATTCCCGGCCCCGTTCAGGCAGGCATCCCGGAACCGGCCTTCGCGGAATTCATCGAACCGGACAAACCAGCCGCGGCGGAACCGCTCCGGCAAAAGGCCCCGGCTCTCGAAGAGCCCCAGGCGTCCATCTTGCCGCAACTGGCACTACCCAGGCCTTTATCCATCCGAGCCGCCGCGCTGCCCACGCCGCAACCCATCAACGCAATACCGGCCCAACCCCCGCAGGTAGAAGATCTGCTCGAAAGCCTGCTGATAGAGGAGCAGCCTCTCCAGAGATCTCAACCGGAAATGGTCGCCGTGTCGCCCGTACCCGTTGAAATAATGGTCCCGGCAAGCCAGCCATTACCGCCCGCCGCAGAAGCAACACTGATCGATTCTAAACTTGACCTGGATGATTTGATCCAAGCCATGGACCGGGAGGTGGAGCGCAGCCCTTTCGTAGAGAAGATTGGGGCTTCAACCCAGTCAATCCCCGAACCAGTAATAAGCCGCGAAAGCTGTTTGGTATTTTCGCTCGGTGGAACAAAGTTCGGAATCCCGATCCATCAGGTCGTCGAACTCGATAAGCTGCCCCGCGTGACCCCGGTGCCCAACGTGCCCTACTGGGTGCGCGGCGTAACCAATCTCCGCGGAGAAATTCTCACAGTGCTCGATCTCCGCCTGCTCCTCGGCATGGAGCGGCGTGACCAGCTCGAGCGTGGCCGCATTCTGGTAGTCCGCCTTGGGGAAGATGCGACAACAGCCCTGGTGGTGGACGAAGTCTCTGGCATTGCAAACTACGCGCAGGAACGGCTCACCCCGCCTGGCGCCGAAATCGGCGAAAAGATCATCCAGTTGCTCGACGGAATCTATTCGACCGAGGAATTGGCCTTGAAAGTCTTGAACGTGGACAAGCTGCGTGCAACTCCCGAGTTGCGCCAGCTCGAAGCGGCATAGCAGTTCGGAAACACAACTGCCGCGAATTCGCGGCAACGAAGTGAGAGTTGGCAATCGACGGCGGAACACGCATTCCGCCGCGATGACGAGGGATAGGGATAAGGAGAGTTCAAATGATTGACAAAGTCAAAAGCCTCAAATTGTGGATGAAACTGGGCTTGGTGGCAGTGCTGATGGGCATCCCGCTGGCGGTATTGCTTGTCGTGTTCTTGAAGGATAAGAACGCCGAAATGGCGACCATCCGCGACGAAGTGGAAAGCCTGGAGTACCTCGCGCCTTTTCGCACCCTGCTTGAAAACGTGGCGCTGCATCGCGGCTTCAGCCAGCGCGCCATCAATGGCGACCTTTCGGTTCGTGCCGCCCTCGAAGCGGTGGAACCCGCCATCGATAGCGATCTCAATACCCTCTCCAAAGCGGATGAGCGATGGGGCAAGGTCTACGGCACCAGCGAGACATTGAACACGGTGAAGAACTACTGGCGCGACATCCGCTCGCGCGGCCTCACCGTCTCCGCCAAAGAGAGCTTCGACCTCCACAACAAGCTCATCGCCTCCATGCAGGACCAGATCCGCATCACCGGCGACTACGCCATCATCCTCGATCCCAAACTCGAAACCTACTACCTCGGCAACACGGTGCTCCTCCAGTTGCCCGGCGCCGCCGAAGCGGTCAGCCAGCTGCGCGACTTCGGCGCAGGACTGCTGGTCAAGGGCAAGATCACGGAAGAGGAACGCAACCAGTTGATCACCCTCGCCGCCAACGTCAACCGCTATACCGGCAGAAACGGCACCATCGCCTCGGCCATGGGCCCGGTCTTCCGCAAAGCGCCCGCGGTTGAAACCAAGATCGGCCCGCAGGTGCTCGCCGCCGCCGGCGCCAGCGAAGTCTTCCTCCAGGCAGTCAATGAGAGCATCATCCGCTCCGGCCAGGTCAACGGCAACGCCAAGGAATACTTCAATACCGCCACCAACGCCATCCAGTCGCTGTTCAAACTGTATGAGGCCAATGGCGTCGCGTTCCGCGAACTGCTTGATGTCCGTAGCGAACAGATCCGCAATGAGATCTGGCTTGATGCCGGTATCGCCACCCTCGCACTGTTCCTCGCACTGCTGATGATCTACGGTATCACCAGCGGCGTCGCCCAGCAGGTATCGTCCATCAACAAGATGTTCGCCAGCATCGGCGTTGGTAACCTCAACGCAAGAGCCGAAGTCTACGCCAATGACGAATTGGGCGCGCTCGCGCAATCGCTGAACGCAACCTTCGATAACACGGCCAGCCTCATCCAGAGCCGCGAAGAGCGTGATCGCATTCAAAACAGTATTCAGAAGCTGCTCGAAGAGATCGCCGGCGTGGCAGATGGAGACCTTACCACCGAAGCCGAAGTTACCACCGAAGTCACCGGCGCCATCGCCGACTCGTTCAACTACATGATCGTCGAGCTTCGCGGCATCATCGCCAACGTCCAGAAGACCACGCACTCGGTATCAGACTCCGCACTCTCGGTCCAGAACACGGCAGAAGCGCTGGCCTCGGGCTCCGAGTCGCAGTCGATGCAGATCGTCGAAGCCTCGGCCGCCGTCGATGAAATGGTGGAATCCATCAATCAGGTTACCGCCAACGCCAACACCGCCGCCCAGGTCGCCGAAGTCGCGCTCCAGAACGCCAAGTCCGGCGCCGAGTCGGTGCAGAAGACCATAGCCGGTATGAACGGCATCCGCCAGCAGGTGCAGCAGACCGCCAAACGCATCAAGCGCCTCGGCGAAAGCTCGCAGGAGATCGGTGAAATCGTGCAGCTGATCGGCGACATCGCCGACCGTACGTCGATCCTTGCCCTCAACGCCTCCATTCAGGCCGCCATGGCAGGTGAAGCCGGTAAGGGCTTCGCCGTCGTCGCCGAGGAAGTCGAACACCTCTCGGAACGCTCCACCGAAGCAACCAAGCGCATCACCTCACTCATCAAGACGATTCAGAGCGATACCAGCGAAGCGATCGCGGCTATGGAAGAGACCACCCGCGAAGTGGTGGGCGGCTCCACCCTGGCCAACGAAGCCGGCCAGAAACTGAACGAAATCGAATCGGTTTCGGTCCAGCTTTCTGACCTCATCCAATCCATCTCCGCGGCCTCTACCTCGCAATCGCGCGGTTCAGAATCCATCGCACGCTCCATGAGCGACATCTCCGAAGTGACCCAGCTCACCGCACAGGGCGCCAAGGAAGCTGCCGACTCCATCCGTCACCTCGCTGGCCTTGCGGACAGCCTTAGCGGCTCCATGAACCGCTTCAAGCTTCCCGCGGTGGCTGCATAACCCGACTGAAACCCGGCCGGAGCCCGCAACGGCTCCGGCTCTACGAAGGCCAGAGGAGGCAACGTGCCAAGCCATATCAATCCTGAAATTGTGGTGGGATTTCTCGAGGAAGTGCAAGTCCAGATCTCCGCGATCCGCCATGGCGCAACGATCTTGAAGGACAACCCGTCCGACTTCACGGCGTTCGAGGAAGTGCACCGGGTGCTGTTCGGCATCAAGACGTCGGCTCTCATGGCCGGCCTCACCACGTTGAGCCACATCGCCCACTACCAGGCCGTCGCGCTCGAAGAGATCGCCTCCGGCCTGCTCGAATGGACCCCGTTCACCACCGCCGCCTTCGACACGGCCATGCGGCAGATGGACGCCTACATCTCGGCCGCCACACAAGGTGAAGTGGATGACCGCGGCATCCTGCGCCCTGTCGTAGACGCCTTTCGCGCCATGCGCGGCCAGCCCGAAGAGGGCCGCGAAGAGGAGATCGACACGCTCTTTGAGCAGGATGACGCCAACGCCAAAGCAGCGGATTCGATGCAGGCGACCGCCCGCAACCTGCCCATACCGGCCGAAGAGGGCTGGGGCTTCGACTCGCTGCCGGACGACCTGATCGACACCTTCCGCCACGAAGCAGGCGAGCACCTCACAGCCATCGGCGACTCGCTCAATATCATCGAACTCGCCCCCAATACGCGCCAGGTGCTGGCCGACGTCCGCCGCTCGGTCCATACGCTCAAAGGCGCCGCCGGCTCGGTCGGACTGCGCCAGCTCAGCGCCCTCGCCGGACGCATGGAGCACCTGCTTGACCAGGTCAACGACGGCGCCCTCAACTTCCAGAACGATCTCCGCAACCTGTTTTTCGCCACCTTCGACATGTTGAGCGACCTCTCGGCCGGGCACACCTATTCACCGGATAAACTCGCGCAGGTCGGCGAACTGCACTCCCGCTACCAGCATCTCGATGGCTCGCCCGCAACAGAAAGCCAACCCGGCAACTTCACCTCCGCCACCGAAGGCTGGGAAGACGATCTGCTTTCGAGCGACCTGGCTGACATCTTCCATGAGGAAGCCACCGAACTCATCGGCGCCGCCATCGCCGCGATGGACGACCTCCACGCGGGCCCGCCCACCAAAGAGCGCCTGAAGAATGCCCGCCGCCCCATCCACACCTTGAAGGGCGCCGCCGGAACAGTCGGCCTCATGCAGACCAGCCGCCTCGCCAAGCGCCTGCAGTTCCTGCTAGACGCCATGGAGGACGACGAACTCCCCACCAACGATAAAACGCTGAAGCTGGTCTTCGACTCCTTCCCCACCGTCTGCGAACTCTGCGACGAGACCAATCGCGGCCCCGAAATCCGCGCCCGGGTCGAAGAGTTGCACGCCCGCTTTGATGCAGTGGAGAAGTCCAAAGCCGCCGAGCCGCAGCAGGCTCCGGCGTTTGATGAGGAACCCGAGGCGACAGCCCTCGACTCCATCTCCGCCGATATGGCCGACATCTTCCGCGTGGAAGCCGAAGAGCTGCTCACGCGCATCGGCGAATCGCTGCGCGCCTACCAGGCCGATCCCTCGGACGAAAAGCCGATGAACGATCTGCGCCGCGAAGTCCATACCATCAAGGGCGCCGCCGCCTCGGTCGGCATGCGCCAATTCGGGCACCTCGCGCACCGCATGGAAGATCTGTTCGATGCCCTCGGCGCCGGATACGTGCAGCCCGGCGGCGAAGTCTACGAACTCTTCCGCGACACCTTCGATGCCATGGCCATGATGGCCCTCGGCGCCGATTCGAGTATCACCGCCGCCCTGTTCCCGCGCTACGATCAGCTGCTGGCCAAACCCGAACCCGCCGCCGCACTGCCCCGCCCCGAACCCGCGCAGCCGGTTGCCGAACTGTCCGCGCCCGCGCCGGCACCCGAGGCAGTCCACGCCCCCGTACCGGCCGCCGAAGAGAAACCCACCGCCGCCACTCGCAAGAAATCCAACCTCACCGTCCGCGTTCCCATCGAACGCCTCGACGAAATGGTCCGCATGATCAGCGAACTGGTGGTCAATCGCTCGACATTCGAACAGCAGCTGGCAGCCTACGCCAAAGAGGTCGGCGAACTCCAGCTCAGCCTGGCCCGCCTCAAGCGCATCTCCAACCGGCTCGACTCCGATTTCGAAGTCAGCTCGTTCCAGAGCGGCTACGGCCAGCTCGCCGTCCGTGCCGTCCACACACCAGTCAAGGACGGCCGCGAAGAGTTCGACCCGCTCGAATTCGACCGCTACACCGACTTCCACCTGGTTTCGCGCGACCTCAACGAAACCTCCACCGATATCAGCACCGCCGCCAACGAGCTCTCGTACCGCATCGCGCACTTCGATAGCTATCTCGGCCGCCTGGGCACGCTCACCAGCGAAATCCAGGACAAGATCATGCGCATCCGCATGGTCCCGCTGCAAAGCATCGCCGCCCGTCTCGACCGCACCGCCCGCACTACCTCCGAGCGCATCGGCAAGAACGCCTCGCTGGTGGTAGAAGGCGGCCACATCGAACTCGATAAGAGCGTCATCGAAGAGATGTCCGGTCCGCTCGAACACATCGTCCGCAACGCCATCGACCACGGCATCGAAAGTACCGCCGTCCGCCTCGCCGCGGGCAAGCCCGAAACCGGCATGGTCCGCATCCACGCCTTTAACCAGGGCACCCAGGTGGTGATTGAGATTACCGACGATGGCCGCGGCCTCAACGCCGCCCGCATCCGCGAGACCGCGCTCCACAACGGCCTCTACACCGCCGAACAGCTGGACGCGATGGCCGTCGAAGACATATACAACATCATTTTCCAGCCCGGCTTCACCACCGCCCAGGACGTCAATGAGATCTCCGGGCGCGGCGTCGGCATGGACGTCGTCCGCGCCGCTGTCAACAGGCTGAAGGGTACCATCGTCATTGAGAGCGAACAGGGCACCGGCACCAAGTTCATCATCCGCCTGCCCATGTCGCTCGCCATCATGCGCGTGCTCATGGTCCGCGCCAATGACGACAGGCTGGCCATTCCGCTCGCCGCCATCCACCAGGTGCTGCGCGTGGATCACGGTGAGATCAACTGGAACGGCAAGAAACCAAGCATCCACGTGGAAGGCCAGGAAGTACCGGTCTACAATCTGGGTGAAGTGCTCGGCCTGGCCGGCGCTCCCGCCAAGAACCTCAAGCGCGTGCCGATCCTCATCTTCAACTTCGGCGACAATCCGGTCGCCTTCGCCGTCGATCACCTCCACGAAGCGCGCGAGGTCGTGGTCAAAGGCCTCGGCGATCTGCTCCGCCGCGTACCCGGCATCTCCGGCGCAACCCTCATGGGCGACGGCAGCGTGGTCCTGATCGTGGAGCCGGCCGACATCGTCCGCATCTCCACCCAGAAG
>Ga0118677_10011004_pt1 | contig 13676 bp, 19 predicted proteins | sample AliMusrvi5mmetaG_FD_86154 | JGI IMG/M metagenome (GOLD analysis project Ga0118677, IMG submission 86154)
CACCCTCCAGGGAGTGGCTGATCGAGCGCCTCGCAAGTGAGGCCCACTGCGGGGATCTCATCCTCGTCATGGGCGCCCGGGATCCCTCGCTCACAGACCTGGCGTGGGCCATCCTAAAGCGACTCGCGGGGCCGCCCGATCAGTAAAGGGAATAAGCGTACACTGAGGCCCGGAGGCACTCCCATGGACGAGGCGAGAACAGCCCGGGCCGTCCGGGAATTGCTGGCCAGCCTGGGACAGGATCCGGATGCTCCTGAGCTGCGGGATACCCCGGCTCGGGTGGCGGACTTCTGGCGCGAACGTCTGGCGGGCTATGACATCGACCTGGCCGCCGAGCTGAAATCCCTGCCTGGCACCCTGGCGCCGGTGCCCGTAATCCTCGAACGGATCCCCTTCGTGAGCACCTGCGAGCACCATCTGGCTCCCTTCGAGGGCCACGCCACCATCGGCTACCTGCCGGGCGAGGGCGGCACCGTGGGCCTGTCCAAGCTGGTCCGTGTGGTGCAGGCCTTCGCCTGGCGCCTACAGGTGCAGGAGCGCATGGCCCAGCAGATCGCCGACGCGCTACAGACCTACCTGCGCCCCGCCGCCTGGGGCGTGCATCTGGTGGCGGTCCACACCTGCATGAGCCATCGGGGTGTGAAGACTCCAGGCATCCCCGTGCGTACCACCCTGCTCGGCGGGGCCTGGCTGGACCAGGCACCTGCCCCCTTCCGGCATTGATCCGATGTTCCAGGTGCGCTCCGACTCCGCCAAGAACCGCCTCTACATCACCCTGGCTGGGCACCTCGAGGGCAACGAGCGCCAGGAGGCCACCCGCGCCATCATGGCCGAGGCGGGCAAGCTGAGCGCCGGCTTCGACATAGTGACGGACATCCGGGAGTTGCACGCCACGGACCCGCAGGGCTTCAAGGACTTCCTCCGGGCCCGCTCCACCCTGAAACTGAAGGGCGTGGGCCACATCATCCGGGTGACCAGGATCCCCCTGAGCCGTATCCAACTGGAGCGCATCAGCGCGGAGGCCGGCTATGACTCGGACCGGGCTGATAGCCTCGAAGAGGCCGATCAGCGCCTGGACGACCTGCAAACCCAGCCGCCCAGTAAATCCTGAGGCCAGTGCCCCTTCCGACGAGGTCCCATGCACTACTTACTGATGTACGACCTGAGCGCGGACTACCTGGAGCGGCGGGGCGAGTTCAGGGACGAGCACCTGAGCCTAGCCTGGGAGGCCCAGGCGCGCGGTGAACTGGCACTGGGCGGGGCCCTGGCAGATCCGGTGGATGCCTCCCTGCTGCTTTTTCGCGGGGATTCCCCGGCCGCGGCAGAAGCCTTCGTCGCCGCGGACCCCTACGTGAAACATGGTCTGGTGACGAAGTGGCGGGTGCGGCCTTGGCTCACGGTGGTTGGCGAGGATGCAGCAAGTCCCATCCATCCTGCCGCAGGCTGACCCGCCTGGAGGACCCCTACGACAGCGCACACAGGGCCCGGTCAAGGCCGAGCGGCGCCGCAAGGGCGTCCTGGAGGATCCAGCCAAGGGCTGAGCATGGATCATGGTGCAATGAAGCCTTCTTCGGAGCGTCCATGCACATCCTCGCCCTTTCTGGCAGCCTGCGAGCCCAGTCGCTGAACTCGCTGCTGCTCCAGGAGGCGGCCCGGCTCGCTCCGCCCGGCATGGCCTTCAGCCGCTGGGAACACCTGGATGAACTGCCCCACTTCAGTCCAGAGCGGGACGCGGAGCCGCTGCCTCCAGCCGTGGTGGACTTGCGGGCCCGCATTCGCACAGCGGATGGCTTGCTCATCAGCACACCGGAGTACATCCACAGCCTGCCTGCGGTGCTGAAGAACCTGCTGGAATGGGTGGTCTCCTCGGGCGAGGGCTTTGGCAAGCCCGCAGCGGTCTGGAGCGCTTCGCCCTCGCTGGAAGGCGGTGCCCGGGCTCACGCCTCCCTGGTCCATATCCTGGAAGTGATGTCCATACGCGTGGTGCCGGAAGCCTCCCTCAGCCTGACTCTGGCCCGGTCGGGTTTGAATGAGGCCGGCCAGCTGCAGAATCCGGCCCAGGCGGCGGCCCTCCGGGCCGCCCTGGACTGGCTGGCCGCCTCCGGGGAGCCCTCATGACTGGGCCTGAAACCGCCGGAGCCACGGCCATCCGCATCATCGTCGACGCGGACGCCTGCCCAGTAAAGGACGAGATCTTTCGCGTGGCCACACGCTACGGCCTGCGGGTGATCCTTGTGTCCAACTCTCGGCTGCAGATCCCGCGAAATCCACTCTTCGAATCCGTGGTCGTGGCCAAGGGCCAGTTCGACGGCGCCGATGACTGGATCGTCGAGCAGATCGGAGTCGGCGACATCGCCGTCACTGCGGACATCCCCCTGGCGGCCCGGTGCCTCGAGAAGGGTGCGCGGGCTCTGGATGCCAAGGGCCGGGTCTACACGCCTGAGGCCATCGGCGATGCCCTCGCCAGCCGCGAGCTGATGATCCACCTGCGGGCCATGGGTGAGATGGGAGGCGGCCCGCCGCCCTTCTCCGCGCGGGACCGCTCCACTTTTCTTCAGCGTCTTGACGACCTCATCCAGGCCATTCGCCGCTCCAGGCGGTAGACTGCATAAGAGGCAGGAGCAGATCCAACTCTTCAGATGATCGGATGAACCATGGCCAAGAAGCCCAACTACAACTTCGAAAAGCGGCAGAAGGACCTGGCCAAGCTCAAGAAGAAGGAAGAGAAGCTGCAGAAAAAGGCACTGCGCAAGGATGCCCTGGGCAATGACATCCCGGACTCCGAGGACCAGGAAGACGGTTCCACGGAAGAGACTCCCGCGGCCGAGTAGTCGCACCTCTGGGGAGGCGGCATGGACTCCGACCTGCTGGATAGCCTCAGGGCCCTGATGGCCAGCCCTGTGGCGGCCCTCGGCACCCTCCGCGGGGGGGCGCCTTTTGTGTCCATGGTCCCCGTGGCCCCCGCCGAAGGTGGCTACATCATCCACGTGAGCGGCCTGGCCGCCCACACCCGGGATCTGCGGACAGATAACCGCATGAGCCTGCTGTTCATGGCACCGCTCAGCCCTGATGCCGATCCCCTGGCCCTGCCCCGGGTGACCCTCCAGGGGGAGGCTCAGGAACTCGACCGGCCCAGCTCTGAATACGACCAAGCCGCCAAGGTCTACCTGGCCCGATTCCCGCAGGCGGAGCAGACCCTCGGCTTGGGTGACTTCGCCTTCTTTCTGCTGCGGCCCAGCTCAGGCCGCCTTGTGGCGGGCTTCGGTCGGGCCCTCAGCCTGGGGGTCCATGAGCTTCTCCAGGGTCTGCCCCACTAAGAATCTCTCGATATATCGAGGAATAAGCTCTCGATCTGTCGTGATTTGACACGCTAGGCGGATGGATTAATTTCTCAATCGTATTCAATGGTTGGACTTATTGCTTTGGCACAGGTATGGCACTACCTTGAGGCCGCCCATCGTGGCCATTCAGGAGAATCCATGTCCTTCACCGACTCCAAGACCCATCAGAACCTCAAGGCCGCCTTCGCAGGCGAGAGCCAGGCCAACCGCCGCTACACCTGGATGGCCCAGGTGGCCGAGAAGGAAGGCCTGCCGGAAGTGGCTGGCCTCTTCAAGCACAGCGCCGATGGCGAGACTGGCCACGCCCTCAAGCACCTCATGTTCCTGGCTGCCCAGGCCGGGGACCCCGCCACGGGCCTGCCCCTGGGTGACTCCCTCACCAACTTGAAGTCCGCAGTGGCCGGCGAGACCTACGAGTACACGGACATGTATCCCGAGTTCGCCCGAGTGGCCCGCGAAGAAGGCCACACAGAGATCGCCGCCTGGTTCGAGACCCTGGCCAAGGTGGAACGCTTCCACGCGGGCCGCTTCCAGGATGCCCTCACCCGCCTCCAGTCCGGTGCCATCTCTGCCCCAGACGCCGACATCGCCAAGCACATTTAACTGGTTTTTTTCCACAGATTTCACAGGTTACACAGAAGGCAACGACAGCCGTTGTATTTAAATCTGTGTGAGTCGGTGAAATCTGTGGACCCATTTCTTTGCTCTTTCTGAGGATCTCGCATGATGGCATTGGCCTTCGACCCCACCACTGAACGGGCACGCTTCGAAGCTCGTCGGGGTTTCCTGGCCCGCCAGGAGGCCCTGCGCCTGAACCTGGCCGAGGGGCTGAGCTTCCAGCCGGAAACGGCCGAGAGCGTCGAGGACCAGGTCATCGAGACCCTTTGGGCCGAGGGCAAGGCCCCTGACACGGTGGAGGTCGAGGAACTGGCCGAGGCCCGGGCTTCTTTCGCAGTGCTCTCGCCCCGCCGAGAGTTCGGGGGCCAGAGCCTTGTCGCCACCCTCATGCTGGGCTTCCCGGATGCGGATCGAGATCGTCGCCTCGCTGACCTGCATGGCTTCCCAGACCAGTTGCAACTTGAACTGGCCGATGGCTCCCGGCTCTATCCAGCCGTGGATCGGGGCACCGCCGGTCCCCACGACCGTCTGCCGGCCGTACTCGCCCTACGCTACTTCATCCCGGACGGCAGCCCCATCGCCGCCCTTGTCTCCAATCACGCCGGGCTCCCGGGCCGGTGGGCCGCTCCCACCGCCTGGGCGACCTGGCCTTTCTGAGGAGATCGCATGAACCGCACCATCATCGACCATTTAAACGCCGAACTGGCCACCGCCTTCGTATTGGCCCTGAATGCCAAGCGCTACCACTGGACCGTGGCTGGTCCCCACTTCCGCGACTACCACCTGCGCTTCGAGGAACTCTATACCGCCGCGGATAGCACCGTGGATGAGCTGGCTGAACGCATTCGCATGGTAGGGGGCACACCCCTTCATGCTCCGGCCCAGATCGAAGCCCAGACCAGAGCCGCCATCTCCAATCCGTCCGTCCGCCTGGAAGCCGACAGCATGTTGAAGGAGGCCCTGGCCAATGAGGAGGCCACCATCAGCCTCATGCACGAAGGCATCGAGCTGGCCAATGAAGCCGGCGACCCCGGCACCGCCGATCTGCTCACCCGCTTTGTCCAGGCCCATCAGAAGGAAGCTTGGTTCCTGCGCGAAATGCTCGGCTAGTCCATATTTGTATTTCCGACTTTTTTGGTAAACTACTCACCCGCGACCCGCGCACCGAAGGAGAAGCACATGGCCTATACCGCCAAGTCCTACGACAACCTGAAGGGCGGCGCCCTGAAGGGACTCAGCGACGCCCAGCTGGACCAGCACTTCACGCTCTACAAGGGCTACATCGCCAAGCTGAACGAAATCGAGGAGAAGCTGGCCACGGCTGACAACACCAAGCCCAACTACTCCTTCAACGAGTACACCGAGCTGAAGCGCCGGGAGGCCGTGGCCTTCAATGGCTCCTTCCTGCACGAGCTCTACTTCGAGAACCTCGGCGCCGACGCCGATGTGAGCGCCAGCCTCAAGGCCGCCCTGGATGCCTTTGGCGGCCAGGACAAGGTGGTCGCGGACCTCAAGGCCACCGCCATGACCGGTCCCGGCTGGGCCGTCCTGACCCGCAATCGCCGCGATGGCAAGCTGCACACCTACTTCGTGGCCGAGCACCACCTGGGCCTGCCCATCGAGCAGGACTTGCTCCTGGTGCTGGACAGCTGGGAGCATGCGTTCATGGTCGACTACGGCATCGCTCGCGCGAAGTACCTCGAAAGCTTCGTCGAGAACATCAAGTGGAGCGAAGTGAGCAAGCGCTACGGGAAATAGGCGCGGGCTGACCAGCGCCTCTCAATGCATTCTCAAAGGCGGGTCCCCGATGGGGGCCCGCCTTTTTTTATCCCGCGCAGCGCTGCGCGCCTCTATTTGACCTTGTCGATATCAGTATTATTTGGAAAAAGTAAAGAATTCTCATCAACACATGTTCCCTGGTGAAACGACAATTGCGTATTCGAACTCCATTGGAACCCTGAACCCAAAGGTCTTCTCCAGCGCACCTGCGACGAAGATCGGGGTGGCGTCCTCAAGCCAAGGACCAAGAATTTGAACGAAACTTGCCGCCACAATCCCCTTCCTCAACGAAGTAGGGAGGGGATTGTGGCGGCAGGTTCGTTCAAGTGCCTGGCCTGCGGCCACACGGACCACGCCGACACGAACGCGGCCAAGGTCGTCCAGCAGCGGGCGCTGAAGGCCATCCTGGACGGCTCGGCCACCCCGAAGCAGGCCAAGAAGATGGTCACGGGCCGGAATGTCGGAACCCAGCGGGCCGCGATGCTGGCCCAGCAGACAGTTTTGCAAGGAACCTTAGGAGCGGGCCCAGGAGCAGCACCCGCCACCAACACCGCTGGAGCAGCGGGAAGAGCCCGGCCGAAAGGGGAAAAGCCGCAAGGCACCCTGAGGCTAGGAGAGCAGGCGTTGGGCGCCAGTTCTCACCCGGGAGGGAAAGGACGTAAGACGGACGGAGCGAAAGTTCCTAACGCAGCCTTTGTAAAACGGGAAACTCCATCCTCAAACCACGCCTCAGGGTGTGGGTAGGGTGGAGAAGTTCATTGCCCACGAGCAGGCTCGAAGGTGTCAGCCATACGTGACGCCCGTCACGATGGAAGGCTTGGTCATCCTGGAATGAGCATTCTGGAGGTTGGCTTCCACTCTACCAATGACATGGAATCGGCATGAAACCCCATCACGCCGCCCCTTCCTTCACGGGTAACCATGCAAAGACTCCTTCTGACCTTGCGGCAAATCCTGTTTGGGATGGCCATCCTCCTGTGGCATCTAGGAGTCCAGGCAGCGCCGCTCCGGAAGGTGACGCTGCAGCTGAAGTGGGCGCACGCCTTCCAGTTCGCGGGCTATTACGCGGCCCAGGCCAAGGGCTTTTACGCGGCGGAGGGGCTGGATGTGGCCATGCGGGAGGCGAGCCCAAAACGGTTGCCCTTGCCGGTGGTGGAAGGCGGTGAGGCGGAGTTCGGTGTCAGTGACATGGAGGTCTTCCAGGCCTACCAGGAAGGGCGCCCCCTAGTGTCGCTGGGGGTGGTTTTCCAGCACTCCCCCTACGTGATCATCGCCCTGCGCAAGAGCCACATCATGCGGCCCTCGGATCTGGCTGGACGCCGGGTGATGTTCGCCGGGAATCAGGGACAGATGGAGATATTTGCCATGCTCCAGTCCGAAGGCATCAGGCCCGAGGCGTTGATCGCGGTGCCCCACACCTGGAATCTGGATGACCTCCTGACCGGGAAGGTCGATGCCATCTCGGCCTACATCACGGATGAGCCCTTCGCCCTCGAAGCAAAAGGCGCTGAACTCAGCCTGATCCGTCCCGCAGATTACGGGATCGATTTCTACGGCGACCTCCTCTTCACGACTCGGGCCTTTGCCGAGACCAACCCGGAACTGGCCGAGCGATTCAGGTCGGCCTCCTTCCGGGGCTGGGAATACGCCATGGAGCATCCGGCGGAGATCATCGACCTGATCCTCGCCATGCCGGAAGTCCAGGCCCGGGGCCTGACCCGGGAGCATTTCGAGTACGAGGCCAAGAGCATGAGGGACCTGGTCCTGCCAAAGCTGGTGGACCCCGGTCACATGAACCCGGGCCGCTTCGAACGCATCGCCCAAGCCTCCGTTCGGCTCGGGGTGCTGAAGTCCGTGAGGGATCCGCACGCCTTTCTGTTTGAGCCACACCACTCCGTCGGGGCTGCCTGGTTGAAGTGGGCCGGATTCGGGCTGGCTGCGACCCTGGTCCTCAGCCTAATCGGCAGCCTCTGGATCCTCCAGTTGCGCCGACTCGTGGGGTCCAGGACCCTGCAGTTGCAGGAGGAGGTCCAGCACCGGCGGGAGGCCGAGGCCAACCTGGCCGAAAGGGAACAGCGGCTCAGGCTGTTGGTGGAACACCTGCCCGGAGGCGCTGTCTACATCGATGATTCCGGTTTCTACGCTAACGCTGCGGTGGAGCACCTGACGGGCTACGACCGCACCGAGCTGTCCGATATCGAAAGTTGGCTCAGGACCCTTGATCCCATTGGATGCCAACGGGTCCGGGATGCCTACCAATCCAAGCGCGACACGCACGCAGTGGCTCCCCTGATCGCCCGGATCCTGCGCAAGGACGGGGGACATTGCGATGTAGAAATCCGCATGCGCACGCTGCCGGACTGCGAGATCTGGCTGATACTGAATATCACCGCACGCCTAGAGGCCGAGGCCGCACGCCGGGCCAGCGAGGACCGCTACCGGGGCATCTACCTGAACTCGCCGGACCTGATCAAGGTCCTGCGCGTGATGCCGGATGGCTCGTTCCAGTTCGAAGGCGTGAACCCGAGCTTCACCGCCACCTTTGGGGTCACCACCGCCGAGGTGGTGGGCAAGAGGCCCCACGACTGCCTGCCCAGCGATGTGGCCGACTTCATCACCGGCAACTTGAAGCGCTGCGTGGCCGCCGGTCGCAACCTCAACTACGAGGAGGTGCTCAACTTGCCCGGCGGGAAGCGGGTGCTACTCACGCAGATGGTTCCCATCCGGAACGCGGAAGCGGAAATCTACCTCCTGGCGGGCATCAGCCGGGATGTGACGGACGAGCGCAGGTCCCAGGATGCGCTCCGTCAGGCGCAGAAACTGGAAAGCCTCGGCGTGCTGGCCGGGGGCATCGCCCACGACTTCAACAACCTTCTCAGCGCGGTCCTCGGCAACCTGGATCTGGCCAAACTGAAACTGCCGGCCAACACAGCCTCGGAACCCTACCTGAAGAACATCGAGAACACCATCCTCCGGGCCGCGGACCTCACCCGCCAGATGCTGGCCTACTCGGGCAAGGGCAGGTTCATTGTTGAACCCCTGGACCTCAGCCGCCAAGTGGAGGAGATCACCCACCTGCTGTCCGTTTCCATCTCGAAGAAGGTGGCCCTGCGGTACGACCTGCAGTCCGACCTCCCCGCCATCGAAGCAGACGCCACTCAGGTCCAGCAGGTGATCATGAACCTAGTGACAAACGCCTCCGAGGCTATCGGAGACCGGGACGGCATCATCAGCATCGCCACTGGCACCCGGGAACTGGGCCAGCAGGCCATGGACTTCCTCTTTGCCGGGCAGGAACTGGAACCGGGGACTTTCGTGACGCTGCAGATCTCCGATACCGGCTGCGGCATGTCCTCCGAAACTCTGGGCCGAATCTTCGATCCCTTCTTCACCACGAAGGCCTCGGGCCGAGGTCTGGGCCTGTCAGCCATGCTGGGCATCCTCCGCGGCCACCGGGCGGGCATCAAGATCTACTCGGAATCCGGGAAGGGGAGCACCTTCCATGTCTACTTCCGCGCCATGCTCGGCCAGGTTCCGGTACCCGAGGCTGCTCCGACAGCCCTGAGCACCCCCTTCTGCGGGAAGGTGCTCCTGGTGGATGACGAGGTGGATCTGCGCCAGAGCATCGCCGCCATGCTGGAGCACCTGGGTTTCGAGGTGGAGACCGCCTCGGACGGCCAGGAGGCCCTGGAGCACTTCCAGCCGGGTGCCTACACCTTGGTCCTAATGGACCTCACCATGCCCCGCCTGGACGGGAAGGAGGCCTTCCGCAGGATGAAGGCCCTGGATCCGGCGGTACGGGTGATCCTCTCCAGTGGCTACAACGAGCAGGATGCCATCCAGCAGTTCCTGGGCCGTGGACTCGCGGGGTTCATCCAGAAGCCGTACCAGATGAAGACTCTCGTGGAGGCTCTCAAGAGAGCCTTGTGAGAAGGTTCTCACCCCCGCTTTACCTCAAGGTCACACCCATGAGGTATCGCTGCTGGAGCATTTGCACACCCCCCTACATCCAGTTGGCCCTCTGGACTTTGAAGACACGCCCTGGTTTCGAGCTATTTCCCCTGCGCCACCCGGGAGGCCCTCAGCACGGACCGGAAGACCTCCTCCACCCCCTGGGCATCGAGCCCGGCCTCGGCGGCCCAGGCACGGCGAGCCTGAAGCTGGGCGGACTCCCGTTCGGGGTCGTGGATGGGGAGGTGCAGTTCCGCCTTGGCGCGCCCGGCGCGAAGCACCAATTCCGTGCGCCGGGCCAACAGGTTCACCAACTCCTGGTCCAGGGCGTCGATGTGATCACGGGCCTCCTGCAGGGCCGGGGAGCGCGTGGCCAAGCCCAGGCCGGGGATGGAGAGCTGCTCGCCGCCACCGGTCTTAAGAGCTTCGGCAAGGCTGGTATGGATGGCAGTCAGGGCCTCCAACAGGCCTTCCCGAGCCCCGCTGGCAAACGGATTTTCATTCTGGAGGGCCGCGAAGAGGTGGCCCGCGTCCTCCCGCACAGACTCCAGGGTGCGGGCGATGGCGTGGAAGGAGGGTGGCGTGAAGGGCAATTCGGCCCCAGCCCCTACGGCCAAGAGCCCCTTGGCGATGAAGAAGGTGAGGGCGTGAGTAGTGGCCATGACGCGGTCATGGTCCTCGGGACTCTGGCGCAGCACCTCGCACCCCAGGCCGAGGAAGAGCGTCTCGATGCTCCTGGCGGCCTCGGGATGGTGGGGCGAGGCGCAGAGCACCACCCGCAGGGGCCTCTCAGCACGAGCAAGGCTCACGGGACCGAAGAGCGGGTGGGTTCCTGCATGGGGGATCGCGGCGCCGAGATGCGTCTCCAGAAGGCCGCAGGGCCCCACCTTCACGCTGCCCACATCGAAGACCAAGTGGTCCGGCCTCAGCAGGGGCCGGATGCTCCCGAGGGCGCTTCCAAGCAAAGGTACGGGAACCGCCAGCACCAGGGTGTCGTGCTCGGCGACCAAGCCCTGAAGGCTGCCCGCCTGATGCTCTGCGGGGATCGGGGCCACGGGATCCCAGGCACGGAAGCCGTGCCCGGCCTCCCGAATCAGTGATCCAAGCGCCACCCCGAAGCGGCCATACCCCATGATGCCGATGCGCATGACCTCTCCGCTTTACGTCTGGCCATCCTACCGCAGCAGAGCCTGGATCGCCGCCACCGTGGGCACCGTGCCCTGACACTTCAAAACCCCGTCGACCACCAGTCCAGGCGTGCTCATCACACCCCGGGCCACGATGTCCGGGTACTCCGTCACCTTCACCAGGGTGTAGGCCAAGCCCATGCCCCGGGCCGCATCCTCGGCCCGTTCCGCCAGTAGCTTGCACTTCGCACAACCCGTGCCCAGCACTTCGATCTTCATGGTCACTCCTACATCAGGAAATTGAAGAGGTACCCTACGATCACGATGCCCAAGGTGACGACACCCAGGAAGGTGGCGATCAGGGTGGGGCGCAGGACCTTCCGCAGGATCACGGTCTCAGGTAGCGAGAGCCCCGCCACGGCCATCATGAAGGCCAGGGCCGTGCCCAGGGCGGCGCCCTTGGCCAGCAGCACTTGCACGATGGGGATGATGCCGGCGGCATTGGCATAGAGCGGCACGCCGATGAGCACCGCCAGGGGCACACTCCACCAGGCGGACTTGCCCATGAAGCGGGCCAGCAGCTCCGCCGGCACGTAGCCATGCAGGAAGGCGCCCACGGCGATGCCACCCAGCACGTAGGGCCAGACCTTGCCCACGATGTCCCATGTTGCCTGGACAGCAAGCTCCAGGCGCTGGGCAAACCCCATGGCGGTGGAAGATGCCGCCGCAGCCTCGTAGGGGATCTCCATCACCCATGGCTCCAAGTGACGCTCCATCTTCAGCAGGCCGATGAGCCAGCCCGAGACGAAGGCCACCGCCACCCCAGTGGCTGTGTAGAGGAGGGCGATGCGCCAGCCGAAGAGGCTCCAGAGCAGGAAGAGGGCCACTTCATTCACCATGGGGGCCGAAATCAGAAAGCTGAAGGTGGCGCCCAGAGGCACGCCCACCCGCACGAAGCCGATGAAGAGCGGCACCGCCGAACAGGAGCAGAAGGGCGTGGCGATGCCCAGCAGGGAGGCCAGCAGGTTGCTCCAAGCCCCGGTGCGCTTGGCCAGCAGATCCCGGGTCGCTTCCGGGCTGATGAAGGTCTGGACGAAACTGACTCCTAGCACCACGAGACCTAAAAGCATCAGGACCTTGGGGCCATCGAAGGCGAAGAAGGCCACGGCCTCACCCAGGCGGCTGCCCGGTCCCAGCCCCAGCACGCGGAAGGCCAGCAGATCTGCCAGGGGCTTCAGGCTCCTGTAGAGTCCCACCCAAGCAGGCAGGGCCACCAGGAGCCAGCCGCCCCTGGCCCACAAGGAACTAACAGGCGGCGGAGGCACCGCAGCGGCGCAATCACAGGCACAACCTTTGGTTTCCGTGTCCATCTTCACTCCCTCAGAGCTGCAGCTGCCAGAAACCCACATCGACCCAGGCGCCGAACTTCCAGCCCGCCTCCTTCATGTGCCCCACCTTTTCGAAGCCCAGCTTCTCGTGCAGGGCCACGCTGGGCGCGTTGGGCAGGGCCAGGCCGCCCAAGGCCAGGTGAAACCCGCGTTCGCGCAGCTCCTGAAGCAGGGCGCGGTAAATTTGCACGCCAAGCCCCCGCCCCCGCGCGTCCTCGGCCAGATAGATGGCCGTTTCCGTAGAGAACCGATAGGCAGCACGGGTCCGCCAGATCGAGCTATAGGCATAGCCCAGCACCCGCCCTTCCTCCTCCAGCACGAGCCAGGGATAGGCCTCCTGCACCTTCTGGATGCGCCCGGCCATGTCGGCCTCGGTCACCACCTCCTCCTCAAAGGTGATGGTCGTACCCAGCACACAGGGGTTGTAGATGGCACAGAAAGCAGCCGCATCGGAGCTCAGGGCTGGTCGAAACATGCATGCCTCCCGGAAGGCCTCGGAATCGGGGCCGGATCAGCGCAAATTTTGGATGGCTCAGATACCTACGAACCTAGCGGCAGTCGCAGTCATCGCCGCAGTCGCCCTTTTCCTTACCCTCAGCCTCGCAGGCGCAGGCGCCACCGCAGCAGCCACCGCCGCTGCCATCCGTGAGGGTGGATTCGGCCAGGGCCATCATCATCTGGTGAGGATCGCCCTTCACACGCAGGGCGATGTTGACGGCCTGGATCATGTCCTCCTTGGAAACGCCGAGAGCCTCCAGCCGGGTCTGATGGGCCTTGAAGGCACGCTCGGCATTGGCGCCGATGGCAGCACCCAGGGCCACGAGGTTGAAGGTGATTTCGCTGAGGCCGGCCTCAGTGCTCGGCTCGGTCGTGGGCTCGGTCTGCGTGGTCATGGGGTCTCCTGGGGTGTTGGGGATCAATGAGATGAGGGTGCCAGCTGGGGGCAACTCTCGGGTTGGCAGGTCTGGCAGCGAAGGGAATGGGCCTGGGCGCGGTCCCGGGCCAGGGCGGGTTCTGCGGTGGCCATGAGGGGCCAGAGGGCTTCAAGCACCGGCCGGGCCTGGGCCTCGTCGGCCAAGGCCACGTGGACCCAGCGGCCTACCTTCCACTCCCGCACCAGACCGCTGCGACGCAGGTCTGTGAGGTGCTCGGACACGGTGGAGGAAGCCAGACCCAGAACCTCGGCCACCTCACAGACACAAAGCTCACCTTCGCGGAGCAGGGCCAGGATGCGGAGACGCACCGGGTGGGCCAGGGCCTTGAGGAGCTCAACTGTCGGGCGAAGGGTTTCCATCGTTATTTCTCGTTTTTCCGAAGAACGATCAGCATAGCGCTAATTGAATTCCTTGTCATACCTCAAAACATGATGTTTTCTGGAGACACCCTTTTCGGAGTCCCCATGCTGCGGCCCGCCCTTCCCCTCCTGGCCCTGGCCCTGGTGGGCACCCTCCAGGCGCAGTCCCCCTTTGCGC
>Ga0118677_10011005_pt1 | contig 13675 bp, 9 predicted proteins | sample AliMusrvi5mmetaG_FD_86154 | JGI IMG/M metagenome (GOLD analysis project Ga0118677, IMG submission 86154)
TTCTACGGGGACGTCACCTGCGCGCAGGCGATCTTCCTGTGTCCGTGGGAGCGCGCCTACAGCCTGATGCCGCACCCGCTGATGAAGCCCGTGAGGATGCCCGGCGGCCGCGCGCTGGTGGTGTTTTCGAACTACGTGTACCGCAAGGTGCTGGGCGTTGCGCCCTACAACGAGATCGCGATGACGATCCCGCTGCTGCTGGACCCGGACGTCAGCGTGCCGGTGCTGCCGCTGCTGTGGTCGGGCTACCCGGGGTTCGGGTACTACGTGTTTTCGATGCCGGTGACGTCGCTGGAAAACCGCATCCGCGGCCACAAGATCTGGGGCCTGCCGAAGGTGGTGGTTGACATCGACATCGACGACGTCGGCGACGACTGCGTGACGGTGGCCCGCGACGACGACGGTCGCGCGTACTTCGAGCTGCGGGTGCCCCGGACCGGCACGCCCACGCGCTTCGAGCAGGACGCCTGGCTGTACACGCGCCTCGGCGACGCGATGCTGCGCAGCCGCACCAGCTTCGAGGGCACCTTCCAGGTCCGCAAGAACATGGGCCTGCTGTTCAAGCCGGGCGCCCGGCCCGTGCAGCCTACCCTGGTGCTGTCGGATTCGCCGGCCGCCGACGTGCTTCGCGGCCTGCAGATCGACCCGGTGCCGTTCCAGACCCGCTACGCGTCGCGCATGTCGAGCTGCTTCGACCTGCCCGACACCGGCTTCAAGTCCCCGGCCACCTTCCGGTAGGACGAAAGGAGACGCGCGATGCAATTGCCTCCCCTGCTCGATCGTGCCGCCGATGCCCTGCCCCTGGTCGCCCGCGTCCGTGCCCGCCAGCGCGGCCTGAAGATCGTCGTGGTCGGCACAGGCGTGATCGGCGGCACCGTGGCCGCGTGGGTCGCGCCGCAGCACGACCGGCTGTACGTGCTGGACCGTGGCGAAACGGCGGAATCGCTGCGCCGGCACGGCCTCACCGTGTACCCGGGCGACCACCCCGACCGGCGCACCACGGTGCAGGTGAAGGTGATCGACGACCTCGCCGATGTGCCCGACGCCGACGTCGTGCTGCTGGGCGTCAAGAACTACAGCCTGGACGCGGTCGCGTGCATGGTGGAAGAGCGCCTGGGCGATCGCCCGCTGGTCGTCGGCATGCAGAACGGCGTCGAAAACCAGCAGATCCTCCCCCGGTACTTCCCGAGGTCCGCCTACTGCGTGGTCAGTTACAACGCCTGGGCCGATGCGCCGGGCGTGATCGGTTACCAGAAGCAGGGGCCGCTGGTCATCGGCACGCCGGACAACACGCTGCAGGACGAGCTGCACGAACTGGCCCGGGTGCTGAACCTGGGCGTCGAAACGATCGTCACGGATCACTTGAACGACGCGGCACACAGCAAGCTGGTCATCAACCTGACCAACTCGCTGACCACGCTGATCGGGCACCGCCGACGCGAAATCTCCGACCCGGCGCTGTTCCAGAAGCTGCTGTCGAACATGACCTGGGAAGGCGTGCAGATCGTCCGGGGCGCCGGCTACGGGGAGTGCCGGCTGGGCGGGATGCCGTCGTGGGCGACAATCTGGGCCGGTTCGCACCTGCCCCGCGCGATCACGAAACCGATCTTCGAGAAGAACGTGGCCAAGATGGTGCTCAGCTCGATGGCCCAGGACATCCTGCAGCGGGGCGGACACGAATCCGAACTGGAAACCATCAACGGCTACCTGCTGTCGCTGGCCGACCGCCAGGGCCTGTCCGTGCCCTACAACCGCGCGGTGTACGACATGTGCCGCCGCGAGTTCGCCAAGCCGACCTTCGCGCCCCTGGACGTCACCGAGGTGTACGCGGAGGTGCAGGCCCGCATGCAGGCCGCCCCGCACAACCGCTAGGAAGGGCCGCCCGGCCCCGCTCCACCCTCCAGGAAGTCCAGCGCAACGATATCGAAGGAAGTCCTCCGATCCTGGATCGAATCCTGGGCGTCCGTGGTACCGGGAGGTGCGAGGAGAGTCAGATGAGGTGGCCCGGATACGCGAAGGGCGCCCGAAGGCGCCCCCGCGTGCCGGTGGAAGGAGGAACGATTATTCGGTTTCCTGGTCGACGAAGTAGGCCGACGCGCCGACCTGAGAGCACTCGCCGTACATCGCGTTCGGGTCCGGGAAGATGATCCGCTGGAACGTCGACTTGATGCCGTCGCAGTCCAGGTCGGCGTGGGCGTTCGCCGTGGCATGTGCGTTGTTCAGCACCTTGCCGTCCGAATCATACGAGTACACGAAGTAGACCTGGTCCGTGATCTGGAAGGTCAGCGCCGACCACGTCGCGGTGTTCCACGCCGAGGAGTTCGTGTCGCAGCGGCCATCGCTGTCGCCGTCGAGCGTACCGCAGCACGTGGTTCCGGGGGTCAGGGCCTGGGCGGTCGGGAACTGGCAGTAAATGCGCGTGCCGGCAGCGGACACGTGCGGCGCGGTGTAGTAGTACGCCGAGCCCTTGTAGATCTTGTCCAGTTCGTCGATCGCTTCCGTCGTCTTGGCGCGGCGCATGTACTTGATGAACGCCGGGACCGCGATGACGGCGAGGATGCCGAGGATGGCCACGACGACCATCAACTCGACCAGCGTAAAGCCCTTCAGGTTCAGCTTGCGGAACTTGTTCAACATGACACCCTCCTATTGAAACCCAACTTGCCAGCCACCCGGCAACCTACCGCCCACGGTTGGCCGGGGCGATCTTCACCTTCCTACTACAGCAATGGTCGTGCCAAACCGGAGATATCATGAATTCCGATAGTTCCGAGGATGAGCCTGGATCCGAAGTCAGCAGACTGACGTTTCGCGACAGCCTCAAGTGACGTTTTACGTCACCAGCGCCTCCGACATTCACCACGCAACCTATTCCCCGCAATCCACCGTGGGTCGCCATGCCAGCACCTGGCCCTTGCCGGCCTCGACGATCCCGTAGCGGCGTGCGTTCCAGTAGGGTTCGGACACGTCGCTGCCCGCGTACTGGCTGCCGCCGTTCACGCCCGGGAAGGCGCCGATGGCGTACGGGTTGCGCTGCCACAGGAAATCCGACCAGGGGCGCAGGTCCGGCGGCAGCGACACGGTCATTTCCTTCCACACGCACTTGCCGTTGCCGATCGAGCACTGCCACGCGTCGGGGGTCGTGCACGCGAACTCGTCCATGCCCGGGCCCGGCAGCGTGATGCCCATGAAATTGATCTGGGCCATGCAGGCGTCGATTTCCTTCTGGGTGGGGCACGTCGGCACCGACCCGTCCAGCGCGTGGTCCACCACGAACTGCCGGTCCAGCGGGTAGGAGCGCCGCGGATCGTCCAGCACCAGCGTGCCGTCCAGGTACCCGTTGCCGCCCATGCGCTGCAGCAGCGCCAGTGCCTCGGTCCGGGCCGCGTCGCGGTCCGTAGCGACCGACGCCGGCAGCGCGCCGGCGTACATGATTTCGAAGTCCATGTTCTTGTCGGGCTTGACCAGCTTGTCCCACATCTCTTCCTGGAAGCCGCGCTGCAGGACCTCCTTCAGCGGGCTGTCGCCGAGCAGGTGCAGGAACGCCCACCACGGCCCGTACGTGATCTGGTTGCCGAAGAACGACTTGCAGTACTTCGGCAGGTCGAAGGCGCCGGCGGTCAGCATCACCTTGTCCGCCTGGATGTTCCCGATCAGCTCGTCGTACAGGAAGCGCCGGTACTGCTCGTCGCCGGTGAAGTGGTAGGCCATCGTGGCGAGGTGCATCAGGTGCATCGCGTCGCCACCGCGCAGGCTGGGGAAGTAGTAGTGGTCGATCTGGTTTTCCCCGCCGCCCGAGTCGTCCATGTCCATCACGAACTGCAGCATGTCGGCCATGAAGGTATCGGAGGCGGCATCGATGACGCGCCAGGGTTCCATCTGCACCGTTGCCGGGCACGTCATGTCGAAGGTGGCGTCGTTGGCGGTGTTCACCTGGCGCTGCACGTAGCCCACGATGCGGTCCAGCTTCGTCAGGTCGATGTCGCCCGGGTCCAGCTTCAGTTCGCCGGCCTGGAAGTACGACATCAGCGCAGCCAGCAGGTCGGGGTTCTTCTGCAGGTTGATCAGCTCGACGCGCTGCAGTCGCTTGAGGTAGCACGTCAGGTGCTTCGCGATCCGGGCCTTCAGTTCCGGATCCTTCAGCAGGTCGTACGCCATCGGCAGCGACGTCATGGGCCCGGTGTTCTGGTCGATCGACGGGCGACCGTGCCACATGGGCCGGCCCTTCCAGATCGTGCCATCGGGACCCGCGTAGCCATCCGTGTAGGCCGCGGGCAGGTACTTCAGCGCCGCGGGATCGACGTCGCGGTCCTCGCTGGTCAGGTTCGCGCTGGACTGCCACCGGATGATGTGATCGGGCGACACGGGCGCGCCGTCGGGCATCAGCAGGAAGTGGTACCGCGTGAAGTAGCCGGGAATGCCGGTGACCTCGTACATCGCCAGGATGTCCTTGACGTGCTGTTCCATGCGGTCGTAGTCGGCCTGCGTTCCGGTCTGGGAGTAGCGCAACACGGACGCGACCACCGACCAGCCGGTCCAGATGCCGCCGTCGCCGGTGCCCCAGAACCCGCCCAGGTGATCGTTCGCGCCCCAGACGGACTCGGGCGTGCCGGGGGGAGTCGCGCCGTTGAAATCGCGATCGATCGCCTGCCCGTCGGGCGTCTGGTAGACGTCGCGCCAGCGGTCGAACAGGAAGGCACGCCGCAGCAGGGGATCGGGCGAATCCACGAACGCCTGGGTGGCTGTGTCGTAGATGTCGCAGCGCTTCAGCGTGCCGCCCTCGCACTTTTCTTCCAGGTACACCGCGCAGGAAGCGACCGTCGAGTCCTTCAGAGGGTCCGCCGGGGTCGCCAGAGGCGCCTGCGTGGGCAGTGCCGGCAGGTCCGGTGCGACGTCGCTCGCGGAATCGGCCGGGAGGACATCGGGGACGTCGTCCGGCAGGGCGTCGGGCGCGTCAGGGCGGGGCGCGTCCCCCGGAACGTCCAGCGCGTCCGGCGCAGCCGGGACATCCGCGGCGTCGACCGCGTCGGCGGGCACGTCGGCCGCGGAAGTCGAACCGCCGCCACAAGCGACGAGGGTCGCCAGGGTCGCTGCGACGAGCAGCCGGGACAAGGTGCGCAGGATCATGGATCCCTCCAGGGTTGGGGCTACAGGCCGTCCTCCCCGATCACGCGGTTCCGCCCGGCCGCCTTGGCCCGGTACATCCGCGAATCGGCCTCGCGCAGGAAATCGAACACGTCCAGCCCGCTCCGCCACGAGGCGACGCCGACGCTGATGGCCAGGTTCTGGCCCGTGGTGGGATCCGGGTCGGCGATCAGCGTCCGCCGGAGTCGCTCCATCACGCCGAACGCTTCGCCGGGACCCGTGTGGGTCAGCACGATCAGGAACTCCTCGCCGCCATGCCGGCACACGACGTCGGTGGACCGGGTGCCGCGACGCAGGTGCAGCGCAATGTGCTTCAGCGCCGCGTCGCCCCGCGCGTGGCCGAACCGGTCATTGATCGACTTGAAATGGTCGATGTCGGCCATGGCGATCGACAGGGGGGTCCCGTACCGCCCCGACCGCAGGACCTCGGCGGCCAGCACCTCGTCCGCGCGCCGACGGTTGTACAGGCCGGTCAGCGCGTCCGTGGTGGCCATCACCTCGAGTTCCTTGCGCTTGCGGGCCAGTTCCTCCTCGATGCGCTTGCGGGCTGTCACGTCGTGCAGCACCAGCAGGCGCCCCAGGGACTGCCCGTTCGAGTGCCGCAGCGGCAGCACCCGGACGTCCAGATCGCGCGGAGGCTCGCCCACGCGGATCTCGACGCGCCCCTCCTCCGGCGCGAATTCCATGAGGGTCCGCGACGTTGCCTCCAGCATCCGGCCCATGATCGGACGCCCCGGGTTCCCCAGCAGGACCTGCACGGCCGCGTTCGCCTCGACGACGCGGTCCTTCGGGTCCAGCACCAGCAGCCCGTCCTCCAGCGCATCGAAGATCCGCTCGTGGGCGATGGGCATCAGGTCGATCAACTGCAGGCGTGCCACCGCGAAGCTCAGCAGCAGGCCCGCCGCGGTCATCGCCAGGGGCGTGAAATCCACGGAGGGCAGCGGGCTGAAGCCCGTGATGTAGAGCGCACTGGTCAGCCAGGGCAGCGGAAGGCCCATCAGCACCGCCACGGCCTGCCGCCGGTGGATGCCCCGCAGGCGCAGGGCCGCCCCGGCCAGCACGAAGGTCGCGATCAGGAGAGCAAGGTAGCTGAATCCGATGACGGCCCAGAAGGCCGGCCCGTGAACGTACGTGATCATGTTCTCTTCGGCCGCGGGCTCGTACCCGGCCCACAGCCACCCGGTCCAGTCGTTGGTGAAGGCGATCGCCAGGAGGACTACCGGCAGCCCGAACATCAACAGGCGCACCGGGCGGATCAGCACCCGCTGGAGGTCCGCGAACCGCAGCGCGAACAGCAGGAACAGAGGGCTGCATGTCAGGACGCCGATGTAAGCGGCCTGGGACCAGAAGATCTTGGCGTCCAGCGAAACCGAGGAGGCCTCGAGCGCGAAGGTCAGGCACCACCATGCCGCCGACGCCAGCACCCCGATCAGCGGCCAGCCGCCGGGCCCGTTGCGACGGGGCAGGAGCCTGCGGACGACCTCGGCTCCCACCGCGGCGCTGATGCAGTAGATGACGGTGATGAAGGTGAAGCGGAACTCCACGTCCCGGCCCCCCGAGCCCAGGCGATACTACGGGCGTTCCCGCAAGATTGCCAAGGCCGACCTTACCTTAGCGGATCCCCCCCCCGTCGTCCGCGGCATCGACCCGCAGCACCGTCAGGGGCGTGTCGCCGGCCGGGCGGCGCAACGTCACGTCGTCGCCCGCACGGGCCCCCAGCACCGCGCGGGCCAGCGGGGACACCCATGAAACGAGGTCCGCGCCGGCGTCCGCCTCGTCCTCTCCCACGATCGTGATCCTGCGCACCACGCCGTCCCCGTCGGCCAGCGTCACACGGGTTCCGAACCGCACCTCGTCTGGCGAGGGATCGCCGGCGTCGACGAGGATCGCCGATTCCAGGCGCGCTTCCACGTACCGCAGATCCCGCGCCACGGTGGCCAGGCGGACCTTCATGCCCAGGGCCTCGCCGGCCGCCCTCAAGGCGTCCCGCTCGGACGCCAGGCGCGCGGCCTGGGCCTGCAGCAGCGCGAACCCACGGGGACGCACGTAGTTCGGGTGAGGACTGACCGGCCGCTCGGGCAGGTCGCCGAGATCGTCGCCGTCGGACTCGTGGACGAATGCGCGGCTCATGGTTCCCGACGCTGTGGAAGGGCCCGGGCCGGCGGCAGGCCGTCAACCGCCGCGCCTAGTTCCAATGGTAGCCAACGGTGAAGGAAAAGTCATGGATTACGCTGACGTACTTGCCTGCCATCGGCGCGCCCTCCGCCAGCGTGACCTTGCGGTCGAGGCCGATGACGGGCATGTACGCGACGTCGATGTACAGGCCGGCCAACTGGGTCCCGAGGCTGATGCAGGGCATCACGCGCTGGGTGTCCGGGAGGCTCGGATCCACGGACTTGTCCGGGACGGGGTTCTGGTCCCACAGGAAGCCCAGGCGCAGGGACAGGTACTTTTCGATGATCTCCCAATCCATGCCGATGCGCAGCTGGATGGCGTTCTTGTAGTCCTTCCGCTCTTCCAGGACCATCTGCTTCAGCCCCGGGCCCAGGACCAGGCCCTTCGACAACTCGAAGCGCAGACGGTCGTAGGAGGACCACTGCACCCACTGGGCGTCCAGCTCCAGCGACAGGTTCTTTTTCGGCCAGAACCGGACGCCGCCCATCACGATGTGCGGCAGCTGGATCGATGCCTTGAAGTGCTGGTCCGGGAAGCGGGACGCGAACGGCGAGGCCACGTTGAAATCCACGGTGCCGTTCGTCGCGGCGATCTTGATCCCCGACCGGTACGACACGCCCAGGCGCACCCAGTCGGCGGGCTGGTACATCAGGCCCACGTTGGCGCCGTAGCCCCACGCCGCGCCCTGGAGGTCCACGGTGTTCGGGACCGATCCCTCGCCGGGAGGATTCTGTCCCAGGGCCAGCCCGCGCAGGATCCGGAAGGAGCCGTGCATCGCGTTGAAGCCCACGCCCACCGCGAAGCCCTTGAACGGGCCGAACGAGACGTTCGGGTTGATCGTGAAGGTTTCCATCCCCGATTGGATGGCCAGCGTGCGCCCTTCCCAGTTGGAGGGCCACTTGACCTTCAGGCCGAAGTTGGTGAACTCGGACAGGCCCACCGCAAACCAGTTGTTGACCCTGTAGGACGCGAAGAAGTGCGGGACGAAGATGGTCCCCGTCGTCGGGGAGGTCTTGCCTCCCGCCGCGTTCTCGTAGCTCCCGACGAACGTGTAGCTGGTCCCGCTGAACTCCACGAAACCGCCGTTCATGTACGAAAGGGCGGCGGCGTTGTGGTACTGCGACGTCGGGCGCCCGTTGCCGGCGACCAGGGCCATGCCCTGCCCCAGCCCCGACGCCGACATTTCCTGGATGTAGAACCCGTTCGCGCGTGCGGCAGGGGCCCCCAGCAGGAGGCCGGCCGCCGCCGCGATCGCGAGGACCAATGCGTGTTTTCTCATGGCGACGCTCCCTCTGGCCCGAGCACGCTGCCACAGGCGAGCGGATTGCGCAGCAATCTCTCGCCTGTGGCGAAGTCGCCTCGGACCCATTCAATGACCTACTGCGCGCATGCGCCGGTGGTGAAGGTCCATGCCAGCACGATGTCCTCGCGCTCGGCGACCACGTTGCCTCCCTTGCCGTCGTTGCCCAGGACCATCCAGTCCACGTGCGGCTTGTAGATCTTCCGCATGGCCTCCAGGTACGACAGGATCTGGACCACCGTGTCGCCCGCGGCCGTCAGCCCTTCTGGCGTGACCGGGTCCTCGGCGCCGTTCAGGATCAGGGTGTCCAGCCGGCTGTCCAGGTAGGGCGACTGCCAGGTCAGGGCGTCCGTGGGCCCCGGCGCTACCAGCGGCGTGTCCTGGAACGTCACCGCTCCGGTCGCGGCATCGACGGTCTTGTAGGCCGTCCGGGTCAGGCCGAAATAGGTCGAATCCACGGCCTTTCGCGAGCCGTCCAGGCTGGTCAGGCCGTTCGTCACGGCCACGACGTACAGGCTGGCCCCCTGCAGCGCCACCTTGGGCGTCGCTGTGACCGAAGCCTTCCCGTCGGCGTTCGTTGCGGTCACGTCCAGCGGCACCTCGGTGTAGGCTCCTGCCGCGAACCGGAACAGGTGGACCGTCGCGTTGGTGGCCGAAGCGGTGGCCACCGGCTTGTCCACGGTGAAGTCCAGCGTCGTGTTGCAGGCCGCGTCGGCCGTCACCAGGGCGCCCGTGCCGTCCACCGCGTCGGCCGGCTGCGGCTTGACCGCGCTGCCGCCCAGGAATGCAGCGATCGGGTCGAAGTAGTCGGGCATCGGGTTCGTGGCCGTCGTGAACGAGTAGGCCGTCACGACCTGATCGCGGGCCCACGCATCCTTCACGCCGGGCAGCCCTTCCCAGATCTGCAGGACCCAGTCGGTCAACTGGCGACCGCCTTCCAGGGACTGGGCGGCGGCGAGGCCCGACACGACGCCGCTGCGGGCGCCGCCGTCCGGGCCGATGTACGTGGTGCCCCCGACGGGGTTGCTCGCGTCGGGGAAGACTGCCGGGGCCGCGAACAGGAGGAACGGCCCGTCGGCCTTGAACGGCTCGGACGGCTTCGTGGCGTCGGACGCCAGCGCCTTCAGGCCCTTGTCGGTCCACCCGGTCGCCACGACCAGGTAGGTGTGCCCGGGCGTGAAGTCCGCCGGGGGCGACAGCATGCCGGGAGGCGGCAGGCGAAGGCTGAGCGTGAACGGCATTTCCGTCCGCTGCTGCCAGTTGAAGATGCGAAGGTACGCGTCCGGGGCGATGACCACCGGGACCTTGGGGTCCGTCACGTCCACGAACCAGAAGTTCGCGGCGGCGGCGTTGGTGCCGTCGTAGGCGTGCAGCGACGTCATGTCCAGCGGGCGCGAGAACGGGATGGACGGCACGAACGAGGTGATGAACCCGTCCAGCCGGTTCTGCCCCGTCAGCAGCGCCTTGGACAGCGCCGAGTCCTCGGTGACCGGGTAGCCGAGGGCCTGCGCCGTCTTCGCGGCAGCCGCATCGACGATCGGGATCGCCATGGTGGTCGGCAGGGCGGTCGGCACCGGCATCCCGGGGAACCGCACGATCGACGCCTGCTTGACCGGGTTGAGGAAGTTGTTCGGCAGCGGAATCACCCCCCAGTCCGGATTGACCATCGCCACGGGCTGGCTGGCGTAGTCGTACGGGGGGGATTCCTCCAGGTTCACGCTGGAGCATGCCGCAACCGCCATGCAGGCGCCCGTCAGCAGGGCGCAGGCAGCGATCGCTCGATGCAGGGTGCGATGACCTTCCATGGACGTCACGTCCTCCGTTGGAAACCCGATCGCTCTTAGCCCGCCCGACGCAATGAGTCAACTTCGTGTCAATTGCCATGCAGCAGGAGGTTCGACGCTTTCCGGGGGGGGACGATCGACCGTTCGGGCAGGGATTCGGGGGGGAGTGAACGGGTTCAGTCGCCGTCGAGGGCCTTGGGATCCTGCAGTGCCACCAGGCAGGCGTCCACGACGGTCGAATCGTAGCGCGACCCGCTGCCGGCCACGATTTCCTGGATGGCGACGTCGATGCCCAGCGCCGCGCGGTAGGGACGGTGGGACGCCATGGCCTCGACGACGTCGGCCACCGCCAGGATCCGCGAGCCCATCAGGATGTCGTCGCCCTTCAGCCCGTCCGGGTAACCCGAGCCGTCCTGCCGCTCGTGGTGCTGCCGGACCATGTCGGCGATGGGCCAGGGGAAGTCGATGCTGCGCAGGATGTCGGAACCGACGACCACGTGGGACTTGATGAGGTCGAACTCGATCGCCGACAGGCGGCCCGGACGCACCAGGATCTCGCTGGGGACCGCGATCTTCCCGACGTCGTGGATTTCGGCCGCGGTGTACACCCCGGTCACCGTGTCCGGATCGAGCCCCATTTCAACGGCGATGCTGCGGGCCAGCCGCGCCACGCGGTGCTGGTGGCCCGCGGTATAGGGGTCCCGGCTTTCGACGGTCCGGCCCATGGAACGGATCACGCCGTCCATCGCCCGCCGCAGGCGAACAAACGAATCCAGCAGCCGGATTTCGTCGGTCTTCTCGCGGGTGATGTCGGTAAGGATGTGGACCCCCCCGATCAGGTTCCCCTCGGGGTCGGTCATCGGGTCGACGGCGACCAGGAACCACCGCTCCCCGACCTGGATCGTTTCGGTCTCGCGCTGACGCGTGGTCCGCATGCGCCGCGTCGGGCAGCGCTCCTCGGACATCGGGCAGTGGATCACCTCGCACAGTTCCCGGCCGACCAGGTCCCCGGTCGCAACGCCCCCCAGGGCGGCGGCGGCCCGGTTGCCTCTGAGGATCTCCCGATCCAGCGTGATCAGCGTCACGGCATCCCCGATCGCGTCGAACGTGGCCCGCCACTCATGCGCGGCCCTTTCGACCGCACCGGTCAGGCGCTTCCGCTCGGTGGCGTCCCTGGACACCAGCACCATCGTGCCGCCGCCGCCGTTGGCGTCGGACACCCGCCGGGCCGTGCCTTCGATATCCCGCCACGAACCGTCCTGGTGCCGGACACGCGTCTCGTAGTGGAACGATTCGCCAGGCACGGACGATGTCAGCCTCGCCAGCAGTTCCTTGCGCTGCTCGTCCGCCACGCGTTCGAACACGACTCGACCGATCAGGGCCTCAGGCACATGACCCAGCACCGCCTCGTACGAAGGGCTCGCATACAGGTAACGGCCTTCGCAATCCAGCAGGCAGATCAGGTCGCCGGTGTGCTCGGCAATCAGTCGGTACTGGGACCGCAGCCGGTCCAGGCGGTCCTCGGCGCCCGCTCGCTCGCGCACGGCATCGCGGCGAGCCAGGGCGTTCTGCAGGGCGCTGGGCAGGCGGACGAGGCCGCGCTTCAGAAGGTAGTCGTCTGCGCCTTCGCGCATGCACTCGGCCGCCACCTCGTCGGTCTGGGTGCCGGTCACCAGCAGGAAAGGGATGTCGAGGCCGCGCGCGCGCACCTCCCGAAGGGCATCGATGCCCGTCCACCCGGGCAGGTTGTAATCGGCCAGGATGGCGTGGGGAGCGAACGAATCGATGGCCTGGAGAAAGGCGCCGTGATGATCCACGACGATCGCATCGACCGCCAGCCCCCCGCGCTCCAGGGCGTGCCGCACCAAGGCGGCATCGTCCTCGTCGTCCTCGATCATCAGCACGCGCAGGGGCCCGGTCCGGGTCAAGTTCGACGGGTCGCAGGCGATGTCCATCACGGTGGGGCTCCGCAACGGGAAGGTGGATCCATTCAGGGTGGCACTATCGGCCGTCCACGTCTTCTTCCCCATCGGGAATATCCCTGGGATTCGGGTTCGAAATACCCTGGAAGCGGGAAAGGGGCGGGGGACGTTCAGGTGTCGAGGCCGGTCAGCCCTTCGCGGATCGCGTACTTGGTCAGCTCGGCCACGCTGTGAAGTCCCAGTTTCTCCATCACCTGCTGCCGGTGGGTTTCGACGGTCTTCACGCTGACCCCCAGTTGGAACGCGATTTCCTTGGTGGTCCGTCCCTCGGCCACCCTCTGGAGGATCTCCCGCTCGCGGGCGGTCAGGCGCCCACCGGGCGAACCGGAACCTTCGGGCAGGCCCTGGACCCAGTCCCGGATGACGTCGGTGGAAACCGTGCGCCCCAGGTAGACGTCGCCGGAGGTCACCGCCCGGATCGCCGTCACCAGTTCCTCGTACGCGCAGTCCTTCGCGAGGTAGGCCATGGCCCCGGCCCGCATCATCTCGCCCACGAAGCGACGGTCCGCGTGCATCGACAGCGCGACCACACGGATGGCCGGACGCTCGGACAGGATCCGGCGGGTCGCCTCGATGCCGTTCAGATCGGGCATCCCGACGTCCATGACCACCACGTCCGGTTTTTCGGCGGCGATCTCTTTAAGCGCCTCCTCGCCGGAATAGACGCAACGCACCCGCAGTCCCCGCAACGCCATGCGTTCAGCCAGGGTGGCGGTGAATTCCTTCTCATCGTCCACAAGCAGAATATTGACATCGTGTATGCGCATCGCTGCTAGGCCTCGTGTTTGGGATGTTTGGGGAAGCACAGGGTAAAGACCGTACCCTTATCCACTTCGCTTTCCACGCTGATCTCACCGCCCAAGCGCTTGACGATGCCGTAGGTGATGGACAGCCCAAGGCCGGTGCCTTTGGTCTTTTTGGTGGTGAAAAAGGGCTCGAAGATGCAGGTCAGGGTGTCCTTGCTCATGCCGCAGCCGTTGTCCCGGACTTCCACGCACACGCCCTCGCCGTTGCCGCGGGTGCGCACGTCGATGCGGCCGGCGTCGGGCACGGCGGCCAGGGCGTTGTTTAAGATATTCAGGAACACCTGCTGGAGCTGCCCCCGGTCGGAAACGATGCGCGGGGCCTGTTCGTCCAGAACGAGGACCAGATCAATCTTGCGGTGCAGGGCCTCCTGGGTGAGAAAACCGCTGGTTTCCTGGAGGACGTCGTTTAAATCAAGCTCTTCCAGACTGACGTCCAAACGGCGGGCGAAGCCGAGCATGCGCCGGGTGATGTCGCGGCAGCGC
>Ga0118677_10011007_pt1 | contig 13673 bp, 15 predicted proteins | sample AliMusrvi5mmetaG_FD_86154 | JGI IMG/M metagenome (GOLD analysis project Ga0118677, IMG submission 86154)
GTCCTGCTTCGGCACTTGGGTCCACATGGGGAACCCTCCTTTTTGGCCCGATATTTCGACCGGAGAGAAAGAAGAACGCGCTGCACGGCTGCTTCAAAACTCAACGGCCTCCACAAAAGGGCGGACAGGTCGTTTTCATGGGTGCGCAGGCGTCCCATGGCCTCGCTCGCGACGCAGAAGCCGACCCCATGGACACTCAAGCGGCATAGAATATACGGCAAGCCATCGAAGGATCTCGTCAGACGGCTCATATCCCAGACGACAAGGACCGAGAACTTGCCCTTCGCCGCATCCCGGAGCATAGCCTTAACGCCGGGGCGATCCATCGTCAAACCCGAGTATCCGTTATCCTCGTAGACTCCGGCAATCGCCAAATCTTGCTGTGCGCAGAACTTCAGCAGATCACGACGTTGGTTCTCGATGTGCTCGCAATTGAAGGCGCAAGAGCGCAGGTAGAGGGCAACTTTCCTGCTCGTCTTGCGGATGTCTGGCACCCTCCCCGCTGCACTCACGCCATCTCCCCAACGACCTGCCGAAAGCGGGTCAGAATCTCAGCGTGGTTGGCCAGCAAGAAGGCTTCCACCTTTGCGTTGGCGAGCATCTTCCGCACGTAGAAGACCATTTTCAGGAGGTCGGTAGAATACTGCCGGTAAAGCTGCGAGTAGAAGGCATGTTGCTTTTCGGCGTGCTGGAGGCGGGCCAACATCTGCTGTTTCCGCGCATCATCTACCGCCCAAGCCTTCCGCGCCTGTCGTTTCGTACGGCGACTCGCCGACGTCTGAATGACGAGCGTGCGGCAAAACGCGGGAGAGTAGTCGCCCACGCGCTTCATGTCGGCAAGCATTTCGAGCTGCCGATCGGGGCAGACGTTGGTGAATTCCAGTGCGCACACACGACCGATGACGTCTTTATTGAATGCGGAGTGGACGTCGGGGTGCAGGAGTTTCGCGAGGCTGGGCGCCAAGCGGTACTTGATGGTGGTCATCCCCAAGGTCGCCGCAATGGTCTTGGCGCCCAGCGTTTCCAATGCCTTTCGGAGCATCTTAGCTTCCTGGGAGCCCGACAACTGGTTCACCTGGCGGTTGAACGTGTACGCCTCGTTGTCTTCCTGGATCAGACAAGGGAGGATCTTCACGCCAAGTTCCTTGCAGGCCGCATATCGCAGCGCTCCGTCCAGAATCACAAAACCGCCGTCTTCGGGGAACACGCTCAATGGCTGGATCAGCCCGATCGCCTTGATACTGGCGAGAATCTTGCGATACCCCCTACTCGTATGAAGTTTGACGATCCGCGAGCGGATCGGTCTGAGCAGTTCTATCGCAATGTCTTGGCCACGAACATTCAAGGTCTCTACTTCGTCACTCATGGTTGCTCTGTTCCTCCCTGGGTTGTGTACTTGCCGGTCAATGCCGGCCTCTCTCCGAAGCCGTCCTCCCGCATTAGCGCGGCAAGCCGTTCGTCCTTCCAAAGCGTGTCCAACGCGTCGATCAAGTTGAGCACGCGGTTCTCCTTCTCCTTGCTCTCTCGAACGAAGCCTTCCTTTTCTCGCGTGGCTTCGGCAATGTCCCGTTTTAGGTCCGCGACCGTGTACGCCGGGGTGGCCCCTGACTTGCTGTGGCCGGGCTCCTTGCCACGATTGAAACGCAGTTCAATCATCAACCTGACTTTGTTGACGTTCGTGCTGTCGATAATGCCCGAGTCAAAGGCGTCCATCAGAACCCCTTGTATGTTCCCGTCGTTCGCCTTAGAGACGGCGAGCGCAAAGGAAATGGAAAACAGTTTCTGCTCCACGCCATTGATAAGACGCTCCTCCCCCATCTCGACCAAACGGATGTAGTCGGTCAACTCGACCTCCGGCCGACCTACGATCTGACTGATACGCGCCAAGCCCAAGCCGCAATCCTTCATCCGCTTTACCTCGCGGGCGTAGGTCATGGTCTTCGGGGGAACCCGCGCCATGTTTTCGACCAAGGAGATGAGCAGAGCCATCTTACGGTCGCAGTTGATGACCTCAGCCTGTATGCGATCCCTCTTCAGCGCGGAGTACGCGAGGTAGCGGCCTTCGCCGCAAACCAATTCGTAGAACCCGTGTTTCTCAAATGGGCGGCCATTTACCACGACGGGATTCTTGAGGCCTACAGCATCGATGCTGCGTACATTCTGGGAGAATTGCACTCTATCACGTGTCCTGGAGTTCAAGACCCGAATCTTGCTGAGCGGTATCATCAGGTACTTCCGATCGGCCATCGATACGATCTGCGCCATATTCATGCGGGGCTCCTATGCTGGTGTTTTACGATGTTGCAAATGAATCGCTTCGTGGACTTACCCTTATACGGATGGTCATCTTGTCCGTGCCCAGCATCCGCAATGTCGCGGCGGAGGTCGTGCTCCGTATAGGTTGTTGACTCCCCTGGGCTGCTACGGCCAAGCGGCAGGCCCTGGCTGAGGCGTCGTTCCATCGCATGCCGAACCTGGTCAACCTGCGTCCAGTCGATGATCCCGGCGTCGGAGGCGTCCATCAGGAGCTTCCGGATGTTGCCATGAGCAGACCGCGCAACCCTGAGCGCGAAGGGGAGGTCAAAGCATTTCTGTTCTGTACCCTCGATCAGGCGCTTGTCACCCGATTCGATCAGGCGGATGGCGTCGGCCACGTGCGATTTTGACCGGTGTACGATCTCGCTGATCCTGGACAGGCTCAGGCCGCAGTCCTTCATCCTTTTCATTTCCCTGGCGACCGTCAGTGGCTTTAGCGATGGTCGGATGATCGGCGCAAATGAGGAGATCAAGCGTGCCGTTCGGCGGTCGCAGTTGATTACTTCCGCCGGTATTTGCTTCTTCTTCAACTCGGCATATGCCTGTAAGCGACCATTCCCTGTGACAAGTTCGTAGTAGCCGGTTCGTTGGAGCGAATGCTCGTTCACGATGATTGGCTTTAGCAGTCTTGCGCCTGTGATGCTCAGGAGGGCCTCCGCAAACTCAACCCTGTCTCTGGTCCGGGCGCCCAACAGCCGGATACGGCTGAGCGGAATCCATCCGAACTTCCGTTCGGGCATCGGCGGGCCTTTTGCCATTCTCATACTGACCTCCTATCTTCGCAGTTCATTGATTAGCGTCAAAAGCGGGTAGGCGTAGAGCTCCGCCGTGTCGCCGGCCGTACTGTGGATTCTCACCTTCTGCTTGAACATCAGCCGCGGGAAGGCCAGAAAGCCCAGCACATCGCAACGCACCGGACATGACAACGGGACACCGATCGTCAAATCAACTTGGAGCCGTTGGTCGGGGTGGAAGGTCCAAGACGCCTCATAGCCGTGGGCGATCGGCACAGCCGGTTGGATCGCGATGCTGAAGTAGTTGTCAATGACCACGAAGTCATCGAAATCCTGGACGTCGCCGGCAGAACCGCGGATGGACTCAATGATCTGCGCACGGCGAGCGTCGGCCATCTCATGGAAAATCGCCTGATACGCGCGGTCAAACGAGCCGAAACGATGAGCGTACGTGTTGGCGGACACCATCTCTTCCGCCGCGGCCACGAGGCGACTCGAAATGGTGCCATAGCTCTCGTGGATCTCCCTGAGCCTGCGGACCATATCGGCATCTGAATACTTGCGTGCGCGAGCAACTGCCTGGGCGGTCAGGATTTCTTGAGCCTTCTGGAACAGTTCGGGGGGGACGATTGACGCGAAGGCGTCCTTCGCCCGCACCCAATCGCTGGCCGGGTTCGGCCGGCTCCTGGTCTTCATCTTCTGCGTGCTCTTGTTCCAGACCATGACCCCGGCGTAGACCTCGTTCCGCAAGATCGACGTGATGGAGTCGCAGCCCCATCGGCCACCGCCGGGGCTCGGCTCGCCGAGACCATTCAGTGCGCGTGCGATGGTCTCCGGCGCCTTGCCCTCTTCGACGAAGGCATGGAATATGTGCCTCACTATCCCTGCGTCTTTGCCCTTGCTTGGCGCGAGCGTCACGCGCTGGTTCTGAATCGCCTTGCGCTCGCCAGGGGCCAGGGGCCGCACCGGGTCGTGTCGCTCATCCAGCAGCATTCGACACATGCCGTACGGTGCGCTCCCGCCCGCCCAGTAGCCGAATGAAGCGATCTTCGCGCTGCCTTTCCAAACCTTGCCCGAGAGTTCCAGGCTGTACGATGCCGCGCGATGCCGTTCGAGGCTCAGCAACACGTAGTAGAACGGATCGTTCTCCTTGCGAATGCCGATGGAAGTGTAGACGACCTCTTTCCCGTTCTGCATGCAGATCACGGAGTAGTACGCGCTGTAGTCCTGGTTCTGGTACCGTCCCCACCGCGACATATCCAGCACGAGCACGTACTCAAACTCGGCCTTCCGGCCGATGACGTAGTCCTGGAGCATCTCGTTGAAACTGTCCCGTCCTTCGACGCAAAGGCCGGTTCTGCCCCGGTCCGCGAACTCGCGGATGATCGTGATGCCGTTCTCGGCGGCGAACTTGCGCACCGCGTCTCGCTGAATCTCGACACTGTTCTCCTGACGATCCTCGGCCGAGTGCCGATAGTATGCGACCGCGCGTCTCGCCGACGTCTTCGCGGGGCGCTGCCAGAGTTTCATCAGGTCTGCGACAGCCGCGCCGCTCTCCTGCGCGAGCGGCGGCGCATCGGGTGGTCGTGGTCCGTTGTTTTGCTGATCTGACACGCGTGACACCTTGCCACGCCAGTCAGGCCCAGCGCACCGCCATAGTTAAGTGGGGGGGGGTAGGCTGCGGGTCACGTGCGCACCGTCGCCCGGTGGCAGAGATAGGCGCCAAATAAAGTGACGCCATGATCCCTGACGAGTTCCAGCGTGCATCCGCCCAGACCGGGGCCGATGACGCGCAGTAGGCGCCAGAAGTCATCCGGGCTTCCCGGCGGCGTGGGGCCGAAGGACGGGCCGAGGGTGTCGCGCAGTTGAGCGGACCATTCTGCAAAGCGCCGCCAGTAGCGACCCAAACTGGCGATGTTCTGCTCGATTCCGAATCCGGTACGACGCCCGTTGAAATAGGCATCGATGGCGTTGCTGTTTACCAGGCGGTACGGTTGAGCGAACCGCGGCAGGCAACTTACGGTCCGATGGCAATCCCGGCATTGGAAACGCCTGACCAGAATGCTCAGGATTCTTCCGATGTCGTCCGTGGTGCCGCGCGAGTAGTACCCGAGCGATTCGAGCTTCCTTTCGGTCTGACAGAGCGGGCAGGTCTTCGGGGCACATACCGTGCGATGGAGTTCCCCTTCGACGTAGTCTTTCGGCTGGCATGTCATTGGGACGATGATTTGCACCGCTAAACGATGAGGCATGCGACGATTCGGTGCAAGACTGGGGTCGGTGCTTGGCCGTTCCACGGTGACGTTCGGCGCGGCGGGAGTTCGATCTACGGCATCTACGTCAATGACAATGCGGGGCATCCGCGTCGGTTCGGAGTCGACGAAGACGCATTGTCTACAGGCCCCCCAAAAGGTACCGTCTCAGTATGAGAACCGCATTACAGGAACTTGAAGCGCTGTCAGTCCCGGAGCGCGTGCAAATCGTGGAAGACCTGTGGGACAGCATTGCTCGAAGCAACGCGAACCTGTCGGTGCCGCAATGGCAGAAGGATGAACTGGCCCGGCGGAAGAACCGCTACCTGCAGAATCCCGATTCCGGCGAAACCTGGGAGCAAGTCAAGCATTCGATTCTCCAGCGGAGATGACAGAAGTTGGATGGAGAGGAGTGGGTTCGAGGGTGACAAAAACACTCTTCGGTGGCACATTGGTGGCACATTTCGTTCGCCAGTTGGAGCATTTCGAGGAAAACGAGGATTTTGATAAGCGTCATAACCAATTGCAAATAATGCAATTACGCCAATATCAACGAGTTACGAAAAGCGGCCTGTGGAGCCTCACATGCAAGAGGTCACTGGTTCGAATCCAGTAACGCCCACCATGAAAGCACTCCCGAAGTGAGTTTCCCCCGATGCATCTTGCCAACAGCCTTGAACCGGCGGGCTTGATCCAGCACTTCCTTCGCCATCCTCCGGAAGGTTTTGAACCTGTTGCCACGACACTCGGGCAACCTGGGTTCTATATGGATTTCAATCTATTCACGACGGCAGATCCTGGCACCATCAAGCGCCTAGCCGCGCTTCCCGCCAGCGGCTTGCTGCAGCGTCTGCTGACGTGGAGAACGCTGTTCTTTGGCACGACCGTTAGCGAATACCTGCCCACCGTGCCGGATGTCGCACCCGACACGCTCGTTAAGTCCATGCTGACGACCTGGCGGCGGGCGTCCCGGCTGTTGATCATCAAAGACATTCCCGAAGCGTCTCCGCTATTGCCCACAAGCGAGAGCGCGGCGGCAGGCGCTTTGATAGCGGCCTGCAAAAATACGGGCTTCACGCTGGTCGCCGGCCAGGCATTGGCTTATGTGGACATCGATTTCCAGGACACAGGCGATTATCTGTCGCGTCTTTCTTCGGGGCGACGCAAGGATATCAGGCGCAAACTGAGGGTTCGTGGAGCGTTGCAGATCGAGGTCATCCGCACCGGCAGCGAACGTCTGAACGACAAGTCCTTCCTGAATGAGATCTATGGCCTGTACCTTGAGGTCTATGCGCAGAGTGAAATTCATTTCGACAAGCTTTCCGCTGATTTCTTCACTTCGGTTCTCCAGGACGAGACACTGGATGGGCACCTTTTCCTTTACTACGCCAATGAAAAGCTGATCGGCTTCAACCTGTGCTTTATTCACAATGGCATGCTGATCGACAAGTATGTGGGTTTTCATTACCCCGAAGCGCGCGACTTCAACCTCTATTTTGTCAGTTGGATGGAGAACCTCTCCTTCGCCGCATCCCGGCAACTAAGCCACTACGTCGCGGGATGGACGGACCCTGAAATCAAGGCCTACCTTGGTGCCAAATTCACCTTTACCCAGCACGCCGTTTACGTTCGCAACCCGCTTTTGCGCCGGATCCTGAGCAAGTTCTCGAAACTGTTCGAACACGACAAGGCCTGGTTCGAGGAGATGCAGCGGTGAATCGAACGCTGGTTCTCGACATCGACGCTTCGCTTCATGGTCTCGACACGGCACGTGTTCTCGACCTTGCGGACTGGCAGGAGGCCATTCGCTTCGGTTGTACGTGGTCGACCTGGAAACGCTTTCGCGACCGGCTTAATGAACAAATCCCCTGCACTCACGGCACGGTCTGCATGGGCAGCGGCGACTTTCACCACATCAGCCAGCTCTTGATCGAGCGCCTCGCGCATCAGGCGCCTTTCGACGTGGTCGTGCTCGACAACCACCCGGACAATATGCGTTTCCCGTTTGGCATCCACTGCGGCTCGTGGGTCCTGCACGCTGCAAGATTGCCCCACGTCCGCTGCATACACGTCCTCGGCATCAGCTCACCGGATGTCGGATGGCAACACGCATGGGAGAACCATCTGCTGCCAATCTTCCGCGGCAAGGTGCAGTACTGGACAGTAGGGGTCGATACGCGCTGGGCGAGACTGCCCGGACTGGCCAAGGGTTTCCGGTCATTTTCCGGAGCCGGGGAACTGGTCAGCAATTTTGTCGAAACCTTGCGTGAGAACATTCCCGGCGCAGCCTACCTTTCCATCGACAAGGATGTCTTCGCGCCCGAGGTGGCTCGCACCAACTGGGACCAGGGCCTTTTCGATCTCGACAACGCTCGCCAAGTGATAGCGGCTTTGTCAGGAAAGCTGGTCGGCAGTGACATTACCGGGGAAGTCTCGGCCCATCATTACCGGACGCCGTGGAAGCGCTGGCTCAGTGCCGTCGACCAGCAACCGGCAATACCGGTCGACACGCTGGCCCTATGGCAAGCGCAACAAATGTCAGTCAATCGGCAATTACTTGGCTGGATTGAATCCGCCAGTCAGTAGCAGTGCCGGGACAGCACGCCGAGGATTTGATCGAATTGGGCATCGTCGAGCCAGGGGCTGTTGGTAATCGTCAAGCTGCAAGCCGCAAACTCCCGGGCATTGGGGGTATCGCCATTGCCCACCCATGGCTGCAGGTAGGCATAGTCTGGCAAGGCGAAGGCAAACATGCGGGCAACCCCGACTCCGGCGCCCCACAATTCGCCCAGCACGCGGTCGCGAATTGCTTCGCTGGGCAGCAGCACGATGAAAACAGGCCAGGATCCCGAAACACCCGGAGCATCGGAGAGCACCTCCACGCCCGGTATGCCAGCCAAGCGGGGTAGGCGCTGTGCGGCGCGACCGGTCAGTTCTCGATGGAAGGCGGGCAGGCGTAACAAGGCGCGGCAGCCGACGGCCTGCCGCCAAGGCGATACCCGATGGACAGGAATTTCCGGAGAGAAATAATCGCCGGCGGCCGCTACCGGATCGTTATGGCGTAAGGCTCGCCGCAAGGCTCGGCCATAAACAAAAGGCAAGCCGTGCGGACGATAGGCCAGCGCGTAACCCAGTAACTCAAGGCAGCGAAACGCTTCCCATCCAAAATTGCGGGGGACGATTTGGCGCGACGTATTCTTGAGTTCCGCGCGAAGACCCACATCGGCGGCTAGCCAAAGCCCCCCCTCGAAAAGCGTCAGCCCCTTGCCGGCCGCCAGGCTGAAAAAGCCCGCATCGCCCGCCAAACCAAGGCTCTGCCCCTGACGGCGAGCTCCCAGAGCCTGCGCCGCATCTTCGATGACGTACGCGCCGCAGTGCCGGGCAACTTTGATGACCGGATCAAGGTCGGCCACGCGACCACCCAAATGCGTGGGAATTATTGCCAGAGTCCCGTCATCACAAAGCGTTGCCAACGTCCCCGGATCGAGTTCGAAACTTCGGGGGCGAACATCGCAAACCTGCACTTCCAGACCGCAGTGCGCCACCGCAAGAACCACCAAGGGGCAGGTATAGGCCGGAACAACGACACGCGTGCGACCTGAACGGCGCCGTAGCGTTTCGAGGATTACAATGAGACTTGCCGTCCCGGAGCACTCAACACCGACTTCGGGCACATCGAGAAACGCGGCAAGCCGTTGCGAAAAATCGCCAGCTCTACCTGAAAACAGGTCCTTGAACAGCAGGGGCAGCCCCGCAGTTGGCGGAATCTCAGAGTTGGACATGGGGTTCAGATGTCTCACCTATGGCCAGACAGATCACGCCGGCAACAATGAGGGCAGCGCCCCCCATCTGCCAGGCGCTGAGCGCCTCACCGAAAAGCGGCACGGAAACAATCATGACGCCGACCACCTCGAGATGGGATGCGGCAAATGACGGCCCGACCGGAGCATGTCTCAGCAAGGTCATCCAGGTCACGAATGCACCGATATAACCGAGGATGGCGCCATAGACCCAGGGATCGGTCAGCACACGAATCACCCACGCCGGTTCAATCAGGAAGGGTTCAGCGTGCGTGGCCGCCATCTTGAAACAGATTTGGGAAAAGGTATCGACCACCATCAGCACGACAAAACCCAGGAGATAGAATCTCTTGAGTGACATTTAGCCGATCCCCACGATGGCGACTCCGGCAATGATCAAGGCCATCCCGATGATTCGCGGCCGTGTGAAATGCTCCTTGAACACGATGCGGCCGCCGACCATGATGACCACAATGCTCATCATCCCGAGCAAGACGCCTTGAGCAAGGGGGACCAATGAGAGGAACGCCAGCCAGAGAACAAACTCTGCGATGAAGCAGAAAACCCCCAGCCACAGCCAGGGCCGCCTCAGCATATGGCGCCAGTGTTCCAGCGTGGACGCATCGGCGGCGGGCTCAATCGCCGCCAGCTTGAATGCAAAATGCCCCCCGGAATCAACCAGAATGTTTAAGGCCCAGAGAACCGTGATCAGGAGTGATTTCATTCGCTATCAATATTATATATCTATCTGAATTGCCAATGTCTCGCAGCCATGTGAGCCTGTCAAGTGCTTCCAATCAGCCGATCAGCATTTTCCAGTCTATTTCATTGGCATATCCGGCTCCGAAGAGTATATTAACCGCTTTGTCATGACCTCGACTATGAATGAGTTATCCGTCTCGAACGGAGATCAAGCTGGCCAGACATTGGGACTGCGTGCCGAGTTCCGGCCTGCGATCTTCTGTGATTTTGACGGCACTATCACAGAGGAAGACGCGGTCGATCAACTCCTGATCGAGCACGCCTCCCCTGAGTGGCGGTCGATTGAGCGACTCTGGGACGACGGGCTGATCGGATCCCGCGAGTGCCTGGAACGGCAGATCGCTTGCATTGGTCATCTCACGCAAAGCACGATGACAGCGTTCGTGAACGGTCTTCACATCGACCCGGGGTTCAGCCGCTTCTTCCGCCATATTCAGTCGCAACGCATCCCGTTCCACATCGTCAGCGACGGGTTCGACCTCATTATCCGGCGTGTGCTCGAGAAGCACGGGATTCAAGACGTTCTGGTTTTCGCCAACCATCTTACACTCGCTCAAGACCGCCTTGTTGCCACCTTCCCGTTAAGCAATCCGGAATGCCGCGTGCAGGCGGGCATGTGCAAGTGCCAAATCTTGCAGCGCACGGCGGCGGGAGCCCCCACCCTCTACATCGGCGATGGCCGTTCGGATTTGTGCGCCTGCCGCCATGCCGGCACCGTCCTGGCCAAAGGGCATCTGATCGAGTACTGCCGAAGTGAAGGGATCCCTTTCGTGCCGTTCGAGAATTTTGACGATGTCATGGAGTACGTACTAACCCAGGAGAAAGCGTATGCCCTGCGAATGCCCGTCGCTGTCTGATCGGGAGTTGCTTCGAATCGACGCCGAGTGTTCGTCTTATGGCGACACGGTTCATTACTCGGACCCGCCAAAGGTGTTTCGCTCCTGCAACGGATCGTTCGTCCACGATGCGGAGGGGACGCCCTACCTGGACATCCAGATGTGGTACTCTGCCTGCAATTTCGGTTATCGGAATGAACGCCTCAAGGCGGCCGTCGTGGACCAGTTGGATACGCTGCCCCAACTCGCGCCGCAGTTCCTCAGCGAAAGCAAGGTGCTTCTGGCCCAGAAGATCTGCGGGGCCTGTCAGACGCGATTCGGCGTGAAGGGCCGCACCCATTTCAACGTGGGTGGCTCGCAGGCGGTCGAAGATGCCTTGAAACTCATCCGGAATACGACGAAGAAGAATCTCATGTTTGCCTACATGGGCGGCTACCACGGCCGGACGTTGGGGGCATCCGCCATCACGTCCAGCTATCGCTATCGTCGGCGCTACGGGCATTTCAGCGACCGAGCCCACTTTATCCCCTACCCTTACTGCTACCGTTGCTATTACGGGAAGAAACGCGATACGTGCGATTTTTACTGCGTGGCGCAGTTCGAACGACTCTTCGAGACCGAATACAATTCCTTCCACGATGCCAAGGCAGGCGAAACGGAATTCGTTGCGTTGTTTGCCGAACCGATCCAGGGGACCGGCGGCTACGTGATTCCGCCAGAGGGCTACTTCGAGCGCATGAAGCGCATCCTTGACCGCTACAAGATTCTCCTCGTCAGCGACGAGATCCAGATGGGGTTCTATCGCACGGGCAAACTTTGGGGGATCGAAAACTTCAATGTGAAACCGGATCTGGTGGTGTTCGGAAAATCGCTTACCAACGGCGTGAACCCGCTTTCAGGACTCTGGGCGCGTGAGGACCTGATCTCGCCCAAGGTCTTCCCGCCGGGATCCACGCATTCGACTTTTTCGGCCAACCCCCTCGGGACCCGCGCCGGCCTGGAGGTCATGCGCATGCTGGAAGAGCGGGATCACGAGCCGCTGGTCCGCGAGAGCGGCCGAAAATTCCTCGACGGGCTGAAGAGTCTGAAGAAGAAATATCGGAACATCGGTGATGTGGGCGGCCTGGGGCTCGCCCTTCGCATTGAGATCTGCGAAGGGGATGGATTTACGCCCAGCAAGGCCCTTACCGATAAGATCGCTGACGAAGGACTCCGCGGGAATCTGTCATACCGCGGCAAGAAGTGCGGGCTCGTTCTCGACGTGGGCGGCTACTACAAGAACGTCTTCACGATCGCGCCGTCCCTCTATATTACCGACGAAGAGATCGCCATGGCGATCGATCTTCTCGACCAGCTTTTTAAACGGTGTTTGTAGTGGACGAGGATTTCGCTTTCACACGCAGCAGCCACTCAAAGGCCGTGCTTCTTTTCCACGGCCTGACGGGCGCCCCCAGTGAACTCAGCCGCTACGGGAAGGCGCTCTTCGATGCGGGCTACGACGTGTACTGTCCCGTGCTTCCGGGCCATTGCCGCGGCGTGGAGGCCCTCAAACTTACGCGCTGGCAGGACTGGTACGATTTTGCCTTGGAAGCCTTTGACAAACTGGCCGCGCGCTACCCGGACGTCTACCTGTCAGGCATCTGCTTCGGTTCGGTGCTCACCCTGGCCGTGGCGGCGGAACGCCCCGCCGTCACGGGTATCTCGGCCCTCTCGACCACCTTCTTTCTCGACGGCTGGGGTCTCCCGCCGGTCCGCGTTCTCATGCCTCTGGGATTTGCCACGATTTTCAAATTCCTGTACTCCTTTCCGGAATCCGGTCCCATGGGCGTAAAGAACCCATCCGTTCGCAAACAGGTGGCCGAATCCATGAAGAGCGAGCATTCCCCCATGCTCGACTGTTTTCCCCTCCTGTGCGTTTCCGAGCTTTCCAAGCTGTCGCGCTTCGTCAGAAAGCGATTGCCGCAGGTCAAGGCCCCTGTGATCGTCCTCCACTCGCTTCGGGACGATCTAGCCAGCATCAAGAACGCGCGTGTGCTCATGATCGGCGTGGGTTCAACCCGCAAGGACCTGATCACTCTTCGGAACAGTTACCACCTCATTACCATCGACAATGAGCGGGATACGGTATCGAGCAAAACCATCGCATTCTTCGACTCGCTTTCGCGCAAACCGGCCGTTTCGGTCCAAGTCTGATATGCACGCCGTCCTCTACATACTCCTGGCTTTGGCGTTGCTCGCCAACCTGGTCTGTCTGATTGGCACCTATTGGGTCAAGGGTGCCTTTCGCGACACTGGCAAAATTGCAGCCGTCGCGACGTGTTGTGAGACCGTGGGAATCGCGCTGGTCGTCTACCTCGGGGTGCTGCTCGTGTTCGTGATCTGGGCGCTGACCGCGAAAGCTGTCGGCCTCGCCCTTTGCCTGCTCGTATTTTTCTTCTCCCCCTTTGTGATCGGTCTTGCGGGTAATGATTATCGCAAGGTTGATCGATACATTGCCTGGCAGCTTGGCGCGTTTCTGCTCAGCCTCCCCGCCGTCCCGGTCCTGGTGAGCAGGCTGCTGTAGTGGTGCACACATCTTGGGGCGGGTCATGACGCAGGGCGACCTGTCGGTCACGGTCACTGATCGTCTCCCGTGACTTCTGTCACCGCAACCGTTGGAGCGTCTCGTCAGTCCGCGCGCCCAATGCCACCGAGACATAGGGGCATGCGCCCGAATTCCCGTCCTGTTCGGCCACGGCGCCCTCTTTGACTTTGAACTCATTGGCCATGCTGCAGCCGCACTCCAGCGTCAGGTCAAGATGCTTGGAGAAACTCCACACGATTCCACATCCGGCCTTCACATCGCTGGTTCTGACCCGCGAGTCCACTTCTTCCGGCCCAAGATAGGCATGGTAATCGTTCGCGGAATACCACACCTGCGCAAAGTACTCGGTGGTCCCCATCGGCCTGTAGCCGATGGGGACCACCGAGTAC
>Ga0118677_10011008_pt1 | contig 13673 bp, 7 predicted proteins | sample AliMusrvi5mmetaG_FD_86154 | JGI IMG/M metagenome (GOLD analysis project Ga0118677, IMG submission 86154)
CGATTAGCCACATCAACATGAATGGCGGATAAAACGCCACTCCGGTGCCGGCGCCGATCTCGGCCATGAATACCCAGTCGTGACCATCCTTTTCGGCAAGTCGGCGCACTCCTTCGAGCAGCGGATCGGCTACCGCGCCGGTGACGGGTGCTGCCGTCCTTCCCTCCCACGTATCCACCGCGCGGCGCACCACTTCTTCCGACTGACGCGCCGACATCGCCAGTTGTTCACCCGGATTCTCATATTCAACCAGTTTCGTGCGCGGATTGATCACATAAGGAATGCCATCCCGCGTCCATTGCTGTGGACCGGTTTTGACCGGACGCACATAGTCGCGCGGCGGGACGCTGTTCAAACGCACCATATCCACGCCAAAGAAGCTGCGGATCGCATACTCCGCCTTGATTTCCGCCTGCAACAACTCCTCCCAGGCAATCCCGTCAGCCATGGCGTCCCACGCCATCGCCTGGTCGGTAGCAACCGTCCGCCCGCAGACCGGCCAGTGAATCGGATGGTAAGGCTGGAACAACTCAAAAAGCGGCGTGCGGTCGGCCCGCTCATGCGCAAGCGCCTGCGTGACTCGCAGGATGGACGACATGATTTACCTCCCGGGAAGTGCTGGTAATAGCTTCGGTTTGGTATGAAGATATTCGAAGTGTGCATGCAAAACAACAGGCACAGCAATCACGATACCGTCGATTATATCGATACTGAGAGTAACAAACGCGTGTTGGTGAAAGTCGGGGAGTAAGCGCACCGATTGGGAATCCGGTAGCGTCCGTAGGGAACGCCCTCCGTGGCGTTCCGCCTCCGGTATTTCCACCCGTTCGGCCAACACGTATATCGGAAATGAATATGTCGGTACCGCCTATCGGTTTTTGTGTTAGCCATACATGGAGGGTGTCCGGAAGGCGGAACGCCACGGAGGGCGTTCCCTACAGTAAAACACCATCCTGCATCCTGAATCGACAATCCTGAATACGATATCTCCTGTTGACATCCATCTGTAATATTCAGGATGGAAAATTGCCAGTGAAGTACGATGCATTGACACGCGTTTAACCCTCATGTTACGGTTGGTTCAACGTGATGGTAATGAAAAGGCTTGAAAATGTCACATCTATCTGAGAACAGTTGGTGGGGGAAACTCTACGGTAAAATGCGCGCGGGTCTGCGCCAGGCAATCATTGGTCCACCGTTATCCACGGCAGTTGCGCTCGAGCATCGGCTGCCGATTTTTTTGGCCTTACCAGTTTTTGCTTCAGATGCGATCTCATCGGTCGCGTACGGTCCGCAAGAGGTCATGATTCAACTCGCCGCGGTGAGCGTTGCTGGTGGGGGAGCGGCCATTCGCGCCATGATTCCGATTTGTATCGCAATTGCCTTGCTCATGTTGATCGTCGCCACCAGTTATCGCCGGGCGGTACACCTCTATCCGACCAGTGGTGGATCGTATACGGTTGCGAAAAGCAATCTCGGTCCCTTCATCGGGTTGGTGGCCGCCGCGGCACTGCTCATCGACTACATCATGACCGTCGCGGTGTCAATCAGCTCTGGCGTTGACGCACTGACATCATCGTTTCCCGTCCTGAAACCCGAGCACGTCGTGCTGGCGATTCTCCTGGTCGTTTTCATCACCCTGATTAACCTGCGCGGCACGAAAGAATCTGGCTGGGCCTTTGCCTTGCCGATGTATGTCTTCGCGTCGATGGTCGGGCTGATGGTTCTGGTCACCGTCATCAGCTACCTGACCGGACATTTTCACGTCATGGGCAGTAGCCCGGCGCTGCCGGCGAATCTCCAATTGCCATCGGATGTTATTAAGCCGGATCCGCTGAAACTTCTCGGGTTTTTCATCATTCTGCGCGCCTTCTCCAACGGCTGTTCCGCGATGACAGGCGTGGAGGCCGTGAGCAATGGCGTCTCGGCATTCGAGCCGCCGGAAGCGAAAAACGCGGCAAAGACACTGCTATTGCTGGTGAGTATTCTCATTTTCCTGTTTTTGGGCACGGCACTGGCCGCGTATCTGTATCACGCGCTGCCGGCGGATTCGGAAACACTTCTCTCCCAGGTGACACGTGCAACATTCGGGCGAACGTTGCCGTATTTTATCACCCAGTTCGCCACACTGGTGATTCTGATGGTGGCTGCCAACACCAGCTTCGCGGATTTTCCGCGCGTGCTCGCCTTCGTTGCGCGCGACGGGTTTGCTCCGAAAGCCTTCAATACGCAAGGGGATCGGCTGGTCTACAATCGTGGCATCATTGTCCTTGCGCTGATTTCCATCCTGGTGATCTGGCATTTCAAGGCGGATGTTACGCAACTGATCGGACTGTATTCTATCGGCGTGTTCCTGTGTTTCACGTTATCGCAAGTGGGGATGGCGAAGAAAATTCACGCATTACGGGAAAAGAACTGGATGCAAGGCACGGTGATTAACCTGATTGGCGCTACCGTCACCGGGTTGGTGACCATAGTGGTGGCAGTCACCAAGTTCTCTGAAGGGGCCTGGATGGTACTGATTCTCATCCCGGTCATCATCGGGATCTGCATCATCATTAAACGGCATTACGAATGGTTTGACCGGACGATGTCGGTCAGCCCGTCCGATTATAACCCACTCGCCGAACCGCTTGAGCTGCTGACCGTGCTGGTACTCATCTCTTCCGACGTTCATCGCGGCACCCTCGAGGGTTTGGAAGCCGGACGGGTGATTGCCGCGGGCAATTCGGGCAGCGTGTTCCGTGCCGTGCATATCGAGATGGATTCGGAGAAGACCGAACGTCTTAAGAAACGATGGGCTGAATTTGTCGAGCCGTATATCGGGCAATCCATCAGACTCGACATTATCCCTTCACCCTATCGCTGGTTGATCGAGCCGTTGCGGGAATATCTTGATAAAACTGAAGCCGAACAACACGGCGACCGGATGATCGTAGTCCTTCCAGAGTTCGAAACGGGTAATTTACTCACCAACTCTTTGCATAATTTTACCGGAAATCGCCTGCGAGCCGAGTTGTTGAATCGACCGAATCTAACCGTGGTCTCCTCGCGCTTTATCATGCAGTCCATGGCCAGTCGAAAAACTTTGCAGGAGTGGGCCGGGGTTGATTGAGCCCTAAAATCGCGTGCTTCGCTCAAATAAAATCAATTCGTCGTGCTCGTACTCGTACTCGTGCTCGAAAAAACGGCTCTATAGGGATTTGTGTGGGTAAATGAGACCATGGAGTTATCCTCTCCTGCTGGGAGCGTTCTCCTCTTAATCTCGCTGCTTAATCTCCATGCTTAATCTCTCTTAATCTCGTCACTTACCCTGGCGAACTCATCTGCTCGTTAGCCTGCATTATTCATAACTATTTCGAATAATGCCCTTAGCCCGGCAGTCCTTACGTTGCATGAATAATCCGGGCTGACCAATAATCGCTTGCTTCGTTCAAATAAAATCAATTCGTCGTAATCGTGCTCGTGCTCGTGCTCGAAAAAACAACGATGCTAATTTGCGATTACTTTTTTGATTACGAGCACGAATTTTGCGACCCCGTATCAGCCGATGTAATACGCTCAACGTAGACTTCAGGAATATTTAGCCTGCATTATTCATAACTATTTCGAATAATGCCCAGCTAGCCCAGCAGTCCTTACGTTTCATGAATAATCCGGGCTAGAAAGGGTGCAGGGTGAAGAGTAAAGGGGGAAAAGGGGGATGGAACAATTTCAATGAGTATGCTCTTGTCCCTACACTGCTATTAAAAGCTGCGGGGCTTCCGCACCCTTCCAAACCGTGCTAAGTATCTATCCTAGTCAGAAAATCATGCTGTTCCCCGGATGGCAGACAATGCGTCCGCGAAGGCCGACGCACTGGCAACTTGTCAGCAATCAATGATTCGGTGTAGAGTATTCTTGTGCTTCGGCACGCAAGGATGGATATGCACCCATGACATCACAAACATCAAAATCATTAGAATCAATCATTGACGACCTCAAGCAATCGCCTATGTTTCAGCTCTCACTTTCGTCCAAAGAGTTGTTCCATAGCAATTTTTGGGCCTGGCTAGTCGTGTCGCCGCGCACTTTCTATAGCCCCTTCTTGCTCATCCATTCTGGCCATGCGGCGTGATAGTGGGGTGTCGCCTGGGTATCCTAAGCGACATCTTCTATGAAAGGATGGGGAGAAGTCGGGTGCGTCGAGGCCCGTTCTGGTTCGCCGCCATTGACCCCGTGCGTGCGCCTTCCCCCCTGGGTCCTCATGCCAATTATAACATTTATGGGCGTCGGCGTCATCGCCTATTTGGAGACGCCAGACACCTGGTGGGATGCGGTGTTGGCCACCCAGCTCTGTCCCCACTGCCTGTGCCTGTGCCGGCGCCACTCGGTGCGTGAGCGCGCGGCGTGGACGCAGTTCCTGCTCCGCATCAGCGAGCGCATTCCCGTGCTCCGGATCTACTGCCCCCGTTGCCGCCACACGTATACCATCCTCCCGGATTTCCTCACCCCGCGTCACCGCTACCAGGTGCCGGTGCGCGAGGCCGTCGTCAGCGGCGCGGAGCCACTGCCCGCGTGTGGCGCGCAGACGGTGACGCGCTGGACGCGTGCCTTTCGGCAGGCCCTCCCGCTGGCGATTCACCACGTGACTGCCTGGATCCTCACCGCCGGCGTGCCGCTGCGTGGTCAGGAGCAGCGGTTTTTGACCGGAGAGATGCGCGGGTATGCCGGCCTGCAGCTGGGGCGACACCTCGCCGCGCAGTATGGGCTCGATACCCTGGCCTCCAGTGTGTTCGGCTGGGTCAATCACACGTGTGACCCGCCCCACGCGTTTGTCCTCTAGCCGGTGCGTCAGGTTTCACCCGGAATCATCACCACGCTCGGTCCGGGAGGCCGTATGCTCATGGTGGACGCCCCGGGAGCGCACTCCTGGGGTGGACTACCCTCTTCGGGAGGACCATCATGTCGCAACCTGCCGAGCGCACTGAGGCCTTACGCCGCTTTACGCTCATCTCTCCCCTCTTGGAGCCCGCGCTCACGGAGGCGGAGGCCTCCGCACGCCGCCGGGTGCTGTTGACCACGCGCACGCCGGACGGGGTGCCGCTCTTGTCGGCACGCACGCTCCGTCGCTGGGTGGAACTCTATCACACGGGCGGACTGGAGGCGTTGCGCCCCCGCCATCGTCGGGACCGGGGGCTGGTGAAAGCCGTCACGCAGGACGTGCTGGACGCCGCCATCGCGCTGAAAGAGGAATTGCCCACGCGGAGCGTGCGCGCCATCCTGGAGATTCTGGAGCAGGAAGGTCTGCTCGCGCCGGGGGCGGTCCCCCGCGCCACCCTCGACCGACATCTCCGCCGGGTGGGCGTCATGACGCACCAGCCCCGCCCACTCGCCCGCGGCACCCGGCGCTTCCAGAAAGCGCATCGCAATCAGCTCTGGCAGAGCGATCTCAAGTATGGCCCGTATCTGCCCGACCCCGCAGACCCGCGGAAGATGCGCCGCACCTACCTCATTGCCTTCATTGATGACGCGACGCGCCTGGTGCCCTACGCCGCGTTCTTCTTCGACCAGCGCGAGTTCCAACTGGAACAGGCGTTCAAGTGGGCGACGTTGCGCTACGGCCTGCCGGACAAGGTCTATGTGGACAACGGCAAGATCTTCGTGTCCGACGCCTTCACGTTGGCGTGCGCCCGGTTGAACGTGCGCCATGCCCATACGGCATCCTTTTCGCCCCAAGCGAAAGGAAAAATTGAACGCTTTATGGGGAGAGTCGACAGCTTCCTCGCCGAACTGGCGCTCTCGCCGGCGCGCACGCTGGACGCGCTCAACGATACCTTCAGCGTCTGGCGCAATGATGGCTACAACCACGTGGCACATGAGGCGCTCGACGGGCGGACGCCGCACGCGGCCTTCACCGCCGATCCCCAGCCGATCCGCCCGGTGGATCAACAGGCGTTGCACGACGCCTTTCTCCGCGAGGAGACGCGCAAGGTCGATCACACCGGCTGCGTCAAGTTTCGCGGCACGCTCATCGAGATCGGAGTGCAGTACGCCAGACAGCGTATCACCTTGCGCTACGCGGAGTTGCCCGACGGGCCAGACGAGCTCACCGCCTTTGACGGCGACCACCGCATCGGCCCGGTCAAAGCCGTAGAGTGGAATCGCCCCTTCACGCCGCCCGCGTCAGGTGCCGATCCGGAGTCGGCCACCCCAACCCGCTCGCGCTACCTGGACGCCCTGACGCGCAAGGGGGAGCACCGGCGCAAAGCGCAGGGCGGCATTCGCTTCCGCAACCTGGAGGGGCCCCGCGATGTATGAAGCCTTTTTTCACCTGACCAGCACGCCCTTTACCCGCGGCTTGCCGCCCGACCAATTGCTGTGCACCCCGGCCATGGAGGAGGTCGGAGGGCGGCTGGACTACACCGCACGGGCACGCCGCTTTGCCGTGCTCACCGGGGACGTCGGCGCCGGCAAATCCACCGCGCTCCGCGCCTTCCTGGCGCGACTCCCCGTCACCGGCTATACCCCGCTCTATGTGACCGACTCCCAACTCACCCCGCGCAACTTCTACCACGAGGTGCTCTGCCAACTCGGCCTGCCCCCACGCTTCTACCGCGGCGACGCCCGGCGGCAGTTGCACCGGGCTCTGCAAGACCGCGACGACGCCGGCAAGCAACCGGTCATCGTCATCGACGAGGCGCATCTGCTGGGACGCGCCATGCTGGAGGAAATGCGCTTTCTCCTCAACTTCGACATGGATTCCCGCGCGCCGCTCGCGCTCATCCTCGCCGGGCAGACGGAATTGCGTCGCACGCTGAAGCTGGAGTGCTTCACCGCCATCGCCCAGCGCATCAGTTTCCGCGCCCACCTGCCCGCCCTCACCCCTGAGGAGAGCGCCGGCTACATCCAGCACCACCTCAGGCAGGCGGGCGCTCCCGGCGCGCTCTTTACCGAGGCCGCCCTCCGCCTGATCCACGCCTTCGCCGGCGGCCTGCCGCGCCAACTCAATAACGTGTGTCACGCCTGCCTGGTCCAGGCCTTCATCACCCACTGTCAACTTATCGACGACGCCATGGCCCACGAGGTGATCGAGAACGAGTTCCGGTAAGCAGCGCGCGCCGCGAGTCCGCGCGGCGCCCCGCGTGCCGTGACGAGGGCCATCAGGACGGAGCGGGACGCCGCATCCATGGCCCGCGTCACGGCACGCACCCAAGGAGGTACGCATGAGGAGACGACCACCAGACGCCAATACGCCCGCGCGACGCCCGAGTGAGGCCGTGTACGAGCCAGCGAAGCACGGCATCCTGCCCGCTCAAGCGATGCGCCGGGAGAAGACAGAAATCGATGAGATGGACGCGTGCGAACTGGGCTGCCATGCGGCGCTCGAACAACTGCGCAGAGAGCGCGCAGCGGAGGACTGGGCATGATGAGGCCAGCGGGAGTAACAAGAGAGGTTCAGCCAACAAGGGGGAGAAATGAGAGGTGGTCAAATGGCGTGAGCACAGTTGGGCGTGAAGCGTGAGCAGCGACATCCGTTGCGTTGCGGCCGCGCCAGCTAATTTCTCTTTTTCTGCACCTTGATTGTTGGGATTGTCAGGATTTTCTTGTTTATATGCATCGGCGAAAATGATGTAACCTGAGGTGTACTATACAATGGCTCAATGAAAACCATCATGATAGTCAGGAGACGTGACTGTAAAAGAAAATGAACTTGACCATGCTAGTAAAATTAGCGATTCTTTCCTTCCTCCTCGTGAGTTTGAGAATACAGGGACAGCAAATCTCGCGCTATGCGGGGGTGACCAGTCCCTGTATTGACGATTCTTTATGGGGGAACCACCTATAACCCTCGGGGAGTATGGATCCCTATCCCTACTCCATCGTATGCTCTCCATGACTTTGTATATTGGCAGGGGTTGACTTATTATTGCAGAAACTTGTCTACGACAGGGCAGTCTCCAGATCAGGATACTGGCCATTGGACGCAACAGAATTTTAATTATTACGAAGTGGTAAATCCGGAAATCTATCTCTATAATTGCCTCAGCAACGATGTGAGTACTTACGGGCTGGTTGCGGGCAATCCCATTGCGAACACCCCCCAAATCGTTGAACCGGGCACCGCGTCCAACATGACACTCGATGCTGTTATGAACTATTTTCCGTATGAGCCAGGCAATAATTCCCCGTTAAACAGTTGGATTACGGGCCAAATTCAACCGTATCTGCCATAGACATTGAGACGTTGGGGTGGTACCGAGTAGATGACACTGAAAGCCTACTTCACGCCGTAGAGACGTGACTATAAAAGAAAAGGAGCATGACTATGCTAGTAAAATTAGCGATTCTATCTTTCCTCCTGGTGAGCCTGGGGGCGCTTGCCTACGCCGCCGCACCCACGATCACCTCCTTCACCCCGAGTAGCGGCGTCGTCTACACGGTGGTCACCATTACCGGCGCTAACTTCACATCCCCACCTAACGTATTTTTTAACGGCACTCGTGCGCTCGATATCTGGGTCAATTACACCACCATCACCGCCAAAGTGCCGGCAGGTGCCGTCAGTGGACCGATTAGCATAACCACTGCGGGAGGCACCGCCTTTAGCGCCGGCGCGTTCACCATCACCAATACAACCGCCTCGCCGCCGACCATTAATTCATTCACCCCAACCAGCGGCGACTGGTATTCCATCGTCACCATCACCGGCACGAACTATAAAAACGCCTCCGCCGTGAAGTTCAACGGCGTCCCATCGGTGTTCATCCTGTTGAATTCGAACACCATTACTGCCAAAATACAAGCCGGTTCCAGCAGCGGGCCAATCACCGTCACCACGCCCGGCGGCACAGCCATCAGTTCGACCAATTTCCTCGTGGGTGTTGGCAGAATTGGCATTCCTGGAACCAATCCCACCGATGGCGCGGACATGGTGTGGGTGCCCCCCACCACGATACCCTTCACCATGGGATGTACTCTCGCGGAAGACAATGGCATAGCCAGTCATGGCGAAACGCAGCAGGTGACGCTTACCGGATACTGGATATATAAATATCCGGTGACAGTGGGACAATACCTGGCGTTTCTCGCTGCCAACCCCAATTACATATCCCCGGATACAAATTCCCATCTTCCTCCCTGGCCCGGAGACTATTACAGTTGGGCGAACTGTAGCGGATGGAGCGACCCGAAGATACAAGAGATGCCCATCGTGGATGTTTCCTGGAATGACGCCACGGGCTACGCCGCGTGGGCGGGCGTGTCACTGCAGACTGAAGCGCAGTATGAATATGCCGCGCGAGGACCGGCGGAGAACAACTACCCGTGGGGCGGCACGGCAAAGGCGACGGATCCACACGATGGCTGGGGCCAGATTTATTGCGCGAACTGGCTCAACTCAATTGACGATAAGATTACCACCTGGCCTGTGGGAAGCTTCCCGGATGGGGTGAGTTGGTGTGGAGCGCTAGATCTGGCAGGGAATGTGTTGGAGTGGTGTCAGGATTGGCTCGGGGATTATTCGTCTACGCCTGTTACTAATCCGACTGGACCGTCAACTGGAATCTACCCTGTGATGCGCGTCGGCTCTTGGTACTACGGCACCGCGGACGAATACCGTGGTGCCTTTCGCAACTACGGCGGCCGCAGATCATCCTGGGGAGTTACCCTCGGGTTCCGTTGCGTCTCTCATGCGCCAGGACCTTAATAACTCCTTTGTCTGAACCTTGATTTTTGGGATAGATAAAATACAGGGACAGGTTATCTATTTCGATGGCAAAAGCCATCGAAATAGATAACTTTGTCACATACTTGGCAAGTTTGATACCATTGGAAATGTGCGGCACGCACCTGCAGGGCTATTACTGTATTTCTCTTCCACCGGTCAGGATTGATAATTTCCTGCTCTTTCTTCCTACTCCTGCTCCTACTCGGTTTTGAGCAGGAGTAAGAGCAGGAAGAAGGAGCAGGAAATCTCAACTTTATTGGGGAATTTCCCATGTTCACTGCAGAATCAATTTCCCCCATTGCCCGGGATGGATGCGCACCTCGGAGGGTACATCGTTGTTGATGGAAATCTCCGGGCTCTTATCCGCCCACATATAGCGGATGGCGTTGCGTGTACCGCCTTTGTTGCCGAAAATGACGCCCACGTCGCCGACCAGGTTCATGCCGGGTTTGGGCACAATCCCCAGGCGCGCCCAGGGGACGGCGATCTCCACCACGTAGCTCCCTTGCTCCGCGGCATAGTGCATGGGTAAATCGTTCCAGGCCATCACTTCGTCGTAATCCTCGCTCCCGGTGGGTGAAGTGAAATGCGCCAGGTTTGGTTTCTCCGTGGCGGCGATCTTCGCGCGATAGAGCGTGGCAATCATCTGGCCATCCGCCGTGCGGGTGACGATCAGGCGAATGTCGCCGAGAGCCGGCTTCGCATGACTGGTCAGATCGGTCCCGAGTTGCAGCTCCACTGCACTGCCGGATTTGAACAAGCGCTTGTAATCCGTCGGCGTGTTGAGCAACGGGGAATCATCCTGTACCTGGAAGCGGAGGAAGAGGCTATTGTTGTCATAGCCGAACTGGGCCAATGCCGCGCGATCTTTTTCCAGAATGATCGGCGATGTTTTCACTCCGGCCCATCCTTCGTATTTCTCATTCACGGTCGCTCCCTGCAGCCGTTTCACCACCACCACGTTGCCACCGCTGTTCATTGCGGCGGCCAGCACCATGCGGGCATTGTCGGTGGATTTTTCCGCCATTTTCGGCGTCACGATGAACTCACCTGTCTTCCGCCGCAGCGTATCCAAACCGGTCAACTCCCAGAGCCGCTCGTCAGCGTCGCCGCCGAGGAAGTAAGTGGCGCCTTCGCGCTTGAAGATGTTGCCGTTGAAGTTCTCCGTAAGCACCATTTGCTGTCCGAGAGTATATGGGCTGCGCTGGTCTTCGCCAAGTGCTTCAATGAACAGTCCATCGTGGCTATCCAGCAGATAATATTGCCCATAATAGCCGGTGACCGCGATAATATCCGGCGTTGAACCGCGCGAGAAGACCATGGCGCCCACCAGATAGCCGGGAAAATAGCTCTCCGAAGTCCAGGCAAAGGCGCAGTGGACGTTCTGGTATTCCCACAGCTTTTTGCCGTCGGGGGAAAATTTCACCACGCGATGGCCGGAACCTTGCGCGCGCATGCCGCGTTGCAGTACGCCGCCGGATACCAGCGCATAGATGTTTTTATTGCCATCCACCATCAGGCCGGCGATTTCGCCGCCAACCGGATCGGTGGCCACCGGCTCAGCCTTTTCCGCAAAGCGCAGGCCGCCTTTCTCATTGAAACCGAGGCAATTCCAGCGCGTCAGGGTGTAGGGGACCATGTTCTTCCCATGGCCTTGCGCAGCCCAGCCGGCGCCGGTGAAGCCATAAAAGTTCAGCGCGTTGTCCACCACCGGCGTCCAGTAATAGTCCGGATGATACGCATTAAGATGCAGTTCTTCCGGTTGTACTTTGCCGTCGTTATTCGCATCGATCCACAACCCGTGCTGATGCGTCTTTTCATCGGCATACGGGCACACCCGCGGGACGAAGGCATTATTAACCCACTCATAGATCACCAGGCCGGCTCCCTCCCCGGAAGTGACGAGGAATTTGCGTCCCTGGTAATTAACGATCACTGCGCCATTGTGACTGCCCGGGACGGGGAATTTTACCCCCCCGTCGCTCAACGGGCGCAGAATGGTCGCGTCCGGACGCCAGGCGCCTTTCGTGAAATCCACGCGATAGCGCACGCACTGCGCGTAAACCGACTGCGGGTCGGCGGGATCGGTATAGCCGGTGGTGGCGTAATCCATCGAACCAAAGAAATCCTTGTAGAGCGTGCCATCAGTATTCCAGACTGAATAGCGTTTTGGTTGTCCATCGGCTTCGCACACCCACAAGCGCCCGTTCACATCCACGGCAATGGCGTAGGGGTTAAGCATCCCGCCCGGGTCAAATTTGCCCAACACGGTCCGCCCACCCGCTTTGCCATATTTCTTCAGCAACTTGCCGCGCGCGGAGAATTTCCACACCTGCATCGTCTTGCCTTGCAGCGACACGTAGACATTCCCCGCGGCATCGCAGGCCAGATGCATGGGGGCATCGAGATCCTTGACCAGTGGAGAGAAATTTTTCTTCGCCAGATCGAACGTGCCCAACACATTATTACTGAGAAGGTAGAGCGTCCCTTTGCCATCTATCGCCATGCCAGTCGGCGCAGGCACCGGCACTTCCCCCTGCACCGCGCCGGTAGCCAGGTCGGCGAGTATCAGCGCGTTGTCAACCGAACTGCTGAGTACGAGCTTGTTATCCACCACTACCAACGCGCGAATCAGCCAGGAGCGCTGTACCCAATCCGTGCCCGGCTTCTGCGCCAGCATCACCTTTTCCGGCTTACCGTCCGCGAACGGCACCTGATAGCCATTCTTCAAGTCGACTTTGAAGAGCTTGCCATTGCCGTATTGCACAAAGTAGGCAAACCCATCATGGATTGTTACCATCCCGCCGCTGGCGAAGGTGCCGCAGAGCTTTTTCCCCTCCAGATCGGTGACGATGGTGGCCGGCGCCGCCTCCGCGCCCCCGGTGCCGAGAATCACCCGATCGCGTTCAGTGGCGATGTAATAGGGTGTACCGTAATCACCCGCCCAGCCTCCGGTGCCATCTTCTGTCTGATAGGGCGGCGTGCCGCTTACGCCGACATCGCAAACAAGTTTTTGCTTCACGCCGTCGGATGAGAGCAATTTATAGCGATATTTGTCCGCGGGCAGTGGCTTGTCGGTGTCGTCCAGGCCATCCCACAGGTAGGTATGCTCGCCGGCTTTGAACGGCTCCGCCCCCAGGCAGGTGCGCACCAGCTTGCCGGAGGCATCGCAAATGGCCAGACTCACTTTTCCGTCCGCCGGCAGTGTGAACGGCACCGGAATATGCCCCTGCGGTCGTCCGATCGCGCTCTTTTCCACCAGCTTCAGATGGCCGGTTTTCTCAAAAATGCCCGTACCCCAGCAACCAGGTCCCATGTAGCCCAGGTCGCCGCTGGCCGGATTGCGCACGTCGGTCATGCCGAATTTCAATCCCTGTCCGCTGTCCAATCCCCAGTGTAACTGCCACTGTGTCTGCACCTGATCGCCGCCCAACAGCGGGCGCGGCGCGCGCAGCACTGCCCAGGGAATGCGATATTCCAGTGTGTAACCTTTGCCGTCCGCGTCTTTTTTATACGCGCCTTGCACGCTGGGCGGGTTGAGCAGTCCATCGGCGAAGTTGATCGTATAGCAGATAAAAAAGCCGGGTTGTCGATCGCGGGAGGAATACCAGAGCGTCATGTGGCAGATATGCCTGGCCTCTTCCGGACTCACGCCATGACCGCCGGACTGCATCGATGCCAGTGTCTTAATGCTCGGATCAGAGACAAAACGTAGCTGGATAGCATCCGCGTTCCACGCCATACCCGGCGGATCGGCGAAGGAATAATTGTTGATCATCGGCGTCGGATCAAGCACGTGTGCACCGACATAGAGCGCGTCGGCGTCATACATCATCGCCCCGCGCACCGAATAGATATCTTTGCTGGAGTCGTCCAGCTTCATCAAAATGGCGCCGGACAGATCCCAGTCATTCAGGTCGCCGTCAATCGTTACCTTGCCCGGCGCCGGTACGATATGGATCTC
>Ga0118677_10011012_pt1 | contig 13671 bp, 8 predicted proteins | sample AliMusrvi5mmetaG_FD_86154 | JGI IMG/M metagenome (GOLD analysis project Ga0118677, IMG submission 86154)
GGTGGTTACTGTTGGATTCTGGGATTTTATTATCGTCAATGATCTGTATGAGCTGGCCATGGTGAAGTCCACCCTGAACTACTTTATGCAGGCCTACTGGAAGCGGAGCAGCAAGGCGGGCAGCAAGATCGAACTGGCAACGGCACTTTTCCATGATGATGACTTCAATTCGCAGGCACTTAATATGATTGCCCGGCAGAAAAATAACATTCAGTCCCTGGAGGTCAGTGTGACTGACGACGGCAGGCCAGCCGGAGAGGTTTATTTGAGCGCCCAGGAAGTGATCATGCTGGATATTGCCATCGGCAAGGCCATCAATCTGCTGTCGCCTGACTACAGAATTATCAAGGGGAGTCTATGAGACTGTTAGCACACCTGTATCCTGATCATTCCAGTCCGATTATAACGGTGCATGAAGCCCTGAGGTTACAGCGCAATTACCCGGAAGAATGGGGCGGACGATATTTTTACGATCTTACCGTGCTGAGGTACTTGCTGCCGATTGACCGCGGAGCAGCCTCAACCTTTGCCTACCCCAAGGACTGCTGGGTGGGGTATGGCTTGCACTCCAAAGGGATTGCCCACGAACTGGTGCTCAATTACATCTGCAACAATCAGATATGGCCGGTAGAACTGAATGGCAAAGAATATTTACTGAAGATCCACGCAGCAATTGATGAATTCTTCCTCACTGATGCTTTTACCGGCAAGACCTGCGTAGTCGACTGTCATATGTTTCTGAATACCTGGTCGGAACTTTACAAAGAGACTACGGGCCGAATCGGCATAGAGGTGACTCATCCGATCTGGTGGATGAAGTTCTTCAAGAAAAGGGCTCTGGAGAAGTTCGACCTGACTGTTTTTGAATTGAAGATGCTCCCGGAGTGGCACGTCGCAGATCCTGTCAAAGTCACCCCCGAAGAAATTGGACAGCTGCAGGGAAAAATCACAAATTATCTGAACAGCGGGGCTAAGCTCACCTGCCTGTGCAAGCCAGGATTCGTGCGGATATGACCGTCTGATCCGTATAGGGAGGTTCACCGATGATCAAATACTATGATGCTCAAAAATGGCTCAGGGAAACGCAGCCGAAACGGGCAAAATTCCCGGCAGTACTGGTCTCCATATTAGTCACCCTGCTCACCAGCGCGCTTGCCGGTCTGCTGGTAGGACTCTGTTTCCTCGGGACATTCTGGTACTGGTCCATCGGCATTGCCTGTATCTCGTTGCCGTACATCCTGATGGACCGGGTGCAGGTGCGTCTCTATCATGGGTACGTGAAAGGGAAACCGTTCTGGGCGCTGATCAAATATGCTTACTCCAGCACTGATTACCGACCCTGTTACGTCCCATGGTGGTACTGGCGCTGGTACTACTGATGGTAGGAGGCATATTGGTATCCCAAATGGGTGCCTGTTTCGGATGCCAAGTTGGATGATATTATGGTGGCTATTTTGGATACCAATTTGGTACCAAAAATGGCGCCGTTTTTGCCACCTTCTGTCAATGCCGCATTTTTGGGTACAAATATGGTACCTTCAATGCGGCATAATTTTTAATGCTGCGTTTTAGGCACCATATTGGCTACCTTTTTGTACGTAGCATCGCCGTCGGTTACCAATCACGAGTTGCTCAATCGATGAACACCGATTCATATTGATTATATGCAAATAAAACAACCCGTGCTATTTTATGCGACCGATTTACGTAAGTTATAAAGCGTGTTATGAATTCCGGGCAATTTGAAATCCATCAAGGAGTACTGTCTTCGTGACCTCCAAATACGACCGCTATAGCAAGGAAGAACTGGTAAAGATTATCGAGGAACGCGACCGCAAGCCGCGACTCGGTCTGGTGTGGGAGCGGGACGAGATTGATCATGACCGTTCCCTGAATCAGGACTTTGTGACTCTTGATCTTTTGCCTGAACATTCCTGCGGCGACGGCCCGTGGCACAATCTCTTGATAGAGGGCGATAACTTTGACGCCCTGCGTTACCTGCGCATGACCCACGCCAACCGGGTCAAGTGCATCTACATCGACCCTCCCTACAACACCGGCAACAAGGATTTTATCTACAACGACCGTTTTGTGGATAAGGACGACGCCTGGAAGCACAGCAAATGGCTGGAATACCTCTACCGCCGTCTGCTGCTGGCCCGCGACCTGCTGGCCGAGGACGGTGTGCTGCTGGTTTCCATCAACGATGAAAACCGGGCAAAGTTGGAGTTGCTGCTGGATCAGGCAATGCCGGGTATGCAACTTGGTTCCTTTGTCTGGAGGACACGTCAAGGATCAAATGCAGATCATTCATGCTTTTTGAGCACGGATCATGAGCATGTTTTGGTTTATGGTGGCCCAGGATTCCGATTTGTAGGCTTTGAGAAAAGCTATGAAATGTATGGTAATCAAGATGATGATCCCAAAGGGGATTGGAGACCAAGCGACTTAACACTTGGCTTCTCATTTCAAGAACGCCCGAATCTTTATTATCCGCTACGTGATTCTAATACTGATATCTACTATCCTCCGAACCCTGATCGAGTCTGGGTTTACGCCACTGAAGCCCGCTTGAAACCTGGCCAGCGGGTGCAGGCCAAGACTATGGAAGAGTTTATTTCACTCGGCCAGATTCTCTTTCCACAAGATCAGCGAGTAGAGGTCTGGAACAGTCGGGAAGAATTGTTTGCCGCAATAGAGAGTGGCGATGTTCCCAAGACCGGCAAGAACCCAGTGTTGCGGCTTGACCTGCCTGATCTCGATTTTTGGATCGGAAAAAAAGTCGGCTTTGGCCGCCCAGCCTTCAAGCGCTACAAGGCCGATCTGCGCAACCTGAATCAACCGCTCAGTAGCTGGGTTGTCCCTTCGTCGGAACAGAAGAAATATGAGGCAGAGAACAGCTTTGTTTCCGGCACCAATCAGGAAGGTGCCAAGGCCGTTTCGGCCATCTTCGGGACAAAGTCCTTCAACTATGCCAAGCCACCGTCGCTCATCAAAGAGCTGGTACGACAATCCACTGGCAACAACGATCTGGTCATGGACTTTTTCGCCGGTTCCGGCACCACGGCCCAGGTTGTGCTGGAGCTGAACCGGGAGGACGAGGGACAGCGCCGCTTTATCATGGTCTCCGCCACTGAGGCAACAGCGGATGACCAGGAGAAGAACATCTGTCGCGATGTCTGTGCCGAGCGTATCCGGCGGGTCATTGGCGGCTATGGCGGTAAAGAGGGGACCGGCGGCGACTTTGCCTATCTGCGGGTAATGCGGATGCCGCAAGAGGATGTGCTGACTGAGATTGACCATGCCCAGGTCTGGACAGCCCTGCAGTTGATCCATCGGCAGAGCTTCACGCCATTCAACCCCGACCTTACCCTTCAGGAAGCGATCACCCCCGACAATAGCCTGGTGTATGTGACAGCCATCAGTGACGGCACCACTGAAAAGATTACCGTCCTGGCTGGACAGACAACACACTTGACGGTCTACACCTGGCAGCCAGGCCTGCTGCGGGAACGGTTTGCGGCGCAAGGGATCACAGTTGAGCAGATTCCTCAATTCCTGGTCAACCGGTTCGGAGGTGCGGCATGATCGTCAAACCGAAAGGCTACCAGTCTGCCGCCAAGGATAATGTTCTGGAAATCTTCCGCTACGCCAATGCCCAGCTCGACGGGGCGTCGGACCCGGACAGCCGCCGCGCTGCCAGCGCACACAACGGTTGTGTACTGATCCAGGCTCCCACCGGTGCGGGCAAAACCCTGATCGCCGGGTTGGTGGCGGAGGAGTTTGCCAAGGAAACCAACATCGTCTGGCTCTGGTTCACCCCCTTTGCCGGTCTGGTGGAACAGGCCCGCATCTCCATCAAGAACCATTTTCAGGGTCTGCGAGTACGGGACATCGGATGTGACCGGGTAGCGCACAGCAGCCGTAGCGGTGATGTATTCGTCACCACCTGGGCAGCGGTGGCCGGGAGAAAAGACAGCAAGCGGTTGCGCCGCGACGGTGATCTTTCCGTGTCGCTGGATCATCTGTTAGGGCAACTGCGGCAACGCGGCTTCAAGATCGGCGTACTGGTGGATGAAGCGCACCATACCTTTACCGCCGGTACCGAGTCGGTCAAATATTACCGAGAGGTAGTACAGCCCGATTTCACCCTGATGATTACCGCTACCCCCGACGACCAGGATGCGGAGAACTTCCGCAAAGCATCTGGCATTGCCGTCATGCACCGGGTGACGGTCAGCCGTCTGGATGCCGTGGAAGCCCGCTTGATCAAGGGGGGCATCAAGTCGGTGGCCTATCTGGCCGGTGATCAGCATCGGGAGCTGATCGACTTCGGCTTGGCTGCCCTGGCCGACGGGGTACGGGTCAACAATGCTATCAAAGCGCAACTGGCAGTGGAAGGAATCGATCTCGTGCCGCTGATGCTGGTTCAGGTGGCATCGACCGACAAAAGTGTGGACAAGGCCAGAAAAGACCTGATGTCGCTCGGTATCCCGGAGGATGCCATTGCTGTTTATACCTCGGATGAACCTGATGACGACCTGATGGCCGTGGCGCGTGACGAATCAAAAGAAGTGCTGATCTTCAAAATGGCGGTGGCCCTTGGTTTCGATGCTCCCCGCGCCTTTACCCTGGTTTCCATGCGCGGCGCCCAGGACAAGGATTTCGGCACCCAGATTGTCGGGCGCATCCTGCGGGTGGATGGGCGGCTGCAAAACCGGGAATTGCCTGATCTGCTCAAGTACGGCTACGTGTTCCTGGCCGACGCGGAGAAACAGACCGGACTGGTCGGCGCTGCCGACCGGATAAATACCCTGCGTACCGAATTGGCCACGGTCAGCCCGTTTACCATGCTGGTCAAGGTGGGTGATACCGCTTCGGTGCAGGTTGTGCAGAACGGACAGCCATCACTAATGCCCAGCCCCTGGAGCCCTCCGCAACCGCCGCCGGACAGGAGCGCCGACACATCCACCGAAACAAAACCGATTGTATCAACCCAGGATCTTCTGGCAGGTTTTATCTTCCCCGATTCCACACAACCGGAATCAATCAAGTATCCAGATACCAACTACTCCACACCAGTTCCCCCGGGTACACAGCCGTATCGCTTGAAGGAAGGACTCCAACGCGTCTTCAAAAAGGAACAGCTGAATCTGAATACCTCCGGATTGCTTCAGTGTGTTGAAAAACGGCTCCGGATCGATGACAAGGTATTTACCGGTGCCTTTCGGCAAGCAGTGAACGTCAAGCGCAAGGAAGAAGAGATCTTCACCCACGATATCAGTTACGGCGAATTCCAGGCCCACCTGTCGGATTCCGAAATAGCTCGTCGGGCACAACGGCTGCTGTTCGAACCGGACTACCTGGACCCGCGCGACCTGCAAGCAGCTCTGATCAATAAACTGAAAGCCGAGATCAAGGAGCGGGGAATATTTCTGGAGTTACTGGAATCACCAGAGCAGTTGCGCCGGGCGGTGCACCTGATCCTGGTTGCCTATCCAAGCCTGCTGCGTGACACGGTACGCGGCTGCTGTGCCGACAATGCCGAGCTGGTGGACAGTGCGCCGCTGCCGGAAACTTTTGACTGGCCGAACGGCTGCATGACGGCCCTGCTGGGTAATTACGGTGTTTTCCCGCCGGACATGAACAACGACGAAATTGCCTTTGCCCAACTACTGGACGCCGATATGAGCGGCACGGTGGAGTGGTGGCATCGCAACGAACCGCGCAAGCCCTGGTCTGTTGGGCTGGTCATGCCGGATGGCAGCCACTATTACCCCGACTTTGTGGTAAAGGTAGCCGGTAGGAACAAGGGTAACGGCATCATGCTGGTGGAAGTGAAGGGGGAACACCTGATCAACAGCCTGAAGAATCCTGACAAGGCGGTGGCGACCCATAAACTCTACCGTCAGCCGCTGATGGTGATGAAAGAAACTTCCGGGCGCTGGATGACGCTGCGTTTCAACGAAAAGAGCGGCAAGAACGAGCCGGATTCGATCTTCCGGATTGAGGCGTTGACGGAGTATTAGCGGGGTACGAATAGCTCATGATGAAATCCTCTTTGTCACATAAAACTCATCTCTTCACTCATACGCTTCCTGTTCTCAAGCAACAGTATGCCTATTTTTCCATTGAGGCAGTGAAGCGTTCATTGATTGCCGATGAAATCGAGCTTGCCGACAGTTCTCTTCGTAAGTACCTGAGCAAGGCAATGGATACCGGCATTGTGTCGGATGCTGGACGGGGTTGGTACAGTCGCCACACAAGCCCGGTGAGCCTCGATCCCAAGCCGATCGCCAAAATCATCCGAGAGGTAAAGAAGGCATTTCCGCTGCTGGATTTCTGCTGCTGGTCAACTATCCAGTTCAACCCTTTTGCCTTGCATTTGATTGCCCAGCCGACGGTAATCCTTTACGCTGAAGAAGACGCCCTTGAAACAGTGGGTTCTGCACTGCGTGATGCAGGCTGGGATGCTTGGGCGAATCCCGGCAAAAGCGATGCGGAACGTTTTATTCGCCCTGGTGCGATGACCGTTGTCCTCCGACCATCAATAGCCAAACAACCGATCTGCGACGCTCATGTCGCTCCCATAGAAAAAGCCCTGGTTGATCTGTTCATAGAGGCGAGCAAACTTCAACTGATGGATCAGGCGGAAGTGCAGCGAATTCTCGACAGCGCACTGAGCTCCGGACTATTGAAACTTCCGGTACTGTTCAGCTACGCTGAGACAAAACGAGTCCAAATTGCAAGCAAGGAGATTGTCTACTAATTCCGCACTTTTTTATTTTTGCGGAATTAGCGGGTCATGCATATGATCGCTGAAATCTGTTTCACAGCCGACTGGCTGGACAAAAAAAGGAAAGAGCTTAAAGGGGTTGATCCTTCTCTGCTGGAGCGTGCGCTCCACGCCTTCGCGCTTCTGGGACACCTGGCTGAGAGTGACCTGAAGTTTGTCTTCAAAGGTGGCACAAGCCTCCTTCTCCATGTCTCGGTGATACGCAGACTGTCCATCGACATTGATATCCTCTGTTCGGCCCCGGCTGCTGAGTTGGATCGGATTCTTGGTCAGGTGGCAAATGTACCGCCGTTCATCGGCTATGAAGAAGATGAACGTGGCTCCCGTGGTCTGCCGGAGAGACGACACTTCAAGTTTTTCTATACTCCTCTTGTTGCCGGCAACCCGGCACCCTATGTCTTTCTGGATGTTGTGGAAGAACCGCATGTGCCGCATGAGGTGATAGTCAAACCGATTACGCCGGAGATTCTGGAGATCAGGAGGGAAATCCTCGTCACGGTTCCCACAGTGGAAAGCCTGCTGGCTGATAAGCTGACCGCATTTGCTCCAAGGACGACCGGTGTACCGTTTGCACCGGCCAATGGCAATCCTCCCGACACCATGCAGATCGTCAAGCAACTTTTCGATGTCGGGGAACTGTTCAACCTGGCAGAGGATCTGCCGGTAGTACGCCGGGTGTACCAACGGGCCTTCGATCTGGAAAACGTCTATCGTGGTGGAGAACTATCAGCGGAGGAAAGCCTGCAAGACAGCTTGGATGCCTCTCTGAGTCTCAGCCTTCACCGTCTAAAGGGAGTGAAAGAATCGACTGAAGCGCTCTTGCTCGAAGAAGGGGCGAAGAAATTGACTTCCCATCTCGTCAATCACCGTTTCAATCTCGATATGGCCAAGCTGGCTGCGGCAAAGGCAGCCCTGATTACCCGGTTGATCATGAACGATGGTGCTGGTACATCGCTGGAAACATTCAAAACGCTTCCCCCACCGGAAGAACTTCGACAATTGAGAATCGAAGGGGAGTGGGAACGCCTTAACCGGCTTATGTCGGTCAATCCGGAAGCATTCTGGTACTGGTATCAGGCAAGTAGGCTGTAGTTGCTCTTTGCATTTCAGGGCTTTCTCCAGGGAATATAATGACGGTCTATCTCCGGATTGTCGCCTGAGCATGCCGCCTGAACTGGTCAAGGCACATCAGACAGTTGTCGAACATGAAATGGTTCGCGCCTACTGGGAAATCGGGCGGGAGATTGTCGAAGATGAACAGCAGGGTGAACAGCGGGCTTGATACGGTAAAGCGTTGATTGAGAATCTGGCCAAGGAGCTGAATACCCGGCATAGCAAAGAATTCACAGCCAGCAATCTTCTGGCAATGAACCGCTTTTATCACAACTTCCCAATTCAGCACGCACTGCGCGCTGAATTATCCTGGACCCACTATGTCTGCCCATGTCATTGAGAATAACATTTACAGGCGGATTATATATAACGAAGGTTACAAAAATGAGAATCCCTACTGTAGGCAGTGTTATTAAGTTCAATGGATATTACAGCGTTTATGATAGTAATTTGTTGGAATAGGGGTATAGTTACACCATAAACTTTTGTTGCAAGAGGTCACTACATGGCGACAATATTGCACAGACAGACAGACAGACAGACAGACAGACAGACAGACTTTTCCCTAACAAACTGTTCTTTCATAAATAACCGTGATTGATCGTCACAAGCCGGTGCTATGGATATTTCCCTGCACCGGCTTTTTTGTCTTTTAAATGGAGTTCTCTATGGCAACCCGAAAAAAGAAACCTGTCGTAAAGCTTGAACCAGTGGCAGTTGAAGTGGAAGCGATTGTTTCTGAAACACCACCCAAACCGCATTTCCCCATCGTCGGCATCGGCGCATCCGCTGGTGGTCTGGCCGCCTTTGAAGCCTTTTTTTCCGGTATGCCTGCTGATAAAGATCCCGGTATGGCTTTTGTACTGGTGCAGCATCTGGCACCGGATCACAAGAGCATCCTGACCGACCTGATCCGACGCTATACGCGCATGCAGGTCTTTGAAGTCGAGGACGGTGTCGAGGTGCAGCCCAATTGCGCCTACATTATTCCGCCCAACTGTGACATGGCTTTTTTAAACGGCACGCTTCAACTATTGGAACCGGCAGCGCCGCGTGGACAGCGGTTGCCTATTGACTTCTTCTTCCGTTCCCTGGCGCAGGATCAGCACGAGTTAGCCATCTGCATCGTGCTTTCTGGCACCGGCAGTGACGGCACACTTGGCCTGCGGGCGATCAAAGCGGAAGGGGGCATGGCAATGGTGCAGGTCCCTGAATCCACTGAGTACGATGGTATGCCGCGTAGTGCCATCAGTACCGGGTTGGTGGATTATGTCCTTCCGGCGGCAGATATGCCTGCCCAGCTTATGGCGTATGCCGTTCATGCCTTCGGCAGACCACCACGACCAGCCACTGTCCAGGAACCAAAGGCTGAGAGCGAGTTGAAGAAAATATTTGTAATTTTACGTGCCCAGACAGGCCATGATTTTTCCCAGTACAAGCCGAGCACCATTAACCGCCGTATCGAGCGACGCTTGGCTGTCAACCAGATTAAAAGGCTGGACGGTTATGTCAAGTATCTCCAGCAGACACCGCAAGAAGTGGAGTCGCTTTTTCGCGATCTGCTGATCGGCGTCACCAACTTTTTTCGTGATCCTGAGGCTTTCGCAGCGCTTGAAACAACGGTCATCCCTCGTGTATTTACCGACAAGCCGTCCGGCAGTATTGTCCGAGTCTGGATCTGTGGCTGTTCTACCGGAGAAGAGGCGTATTCTATAGCCATACTGTTTCAGGAGTATGTAGAAACATCGAAACAGAACTTTATGGTACAACTCTTCGCCACTGACATTGACAAACTAGCCATCGACCAGGCCCGTAAAGGCTTCTTTCCGGCAAGCATTGCGGGCGACATCACCCCGGAGCGGCTGGCACGCTTTTTTACTCTGGATACTGACGGAAAAGCCTATCGCATCCACAAAGGAATACGCGACATGCTGGTGTTTTCCGAGCAGGACTTGGTCAAAGATCCCCCCTTTTCCAAACTCGACCTGATCAGTTGCAGGAACCTTTTGATATATATGGGTGCGGAGCTGCAGAAGAAGGTAATTCCTCTGTTCCATTACGCGCTCAATCCGGGCGGGTTTCTTCTGTTAGGCACCTCCGAATCCGTTGGTGAATTTGTTAATCTGTTTGCCACGCTTGATCGCAAGCAGAAACTGTATCAGCGCAAAGATGAAGGTTACTCCGCACAGCGCGTTGCTACGGCTACGTTTTCACCGCCCTTGACAGCTGTAACTGCAGCAATTCAGCAACCAGCTGTCAAGAAACACTTCCCACAGAATATCCCACTACAAGAACTGGCTGAAAAAGCACTGCTGCAGCAGGTCGTTCAAGCTGGCGTACTTGTCAACAGACAAGGAGACATCCTCTATTTACACGGTCGCACCGGAATGTATCTGGAACTGGCAACTGGTGGGGTCGGTAACTTCAATATTCTGAAAATGGCTCGTGAAGGATTACGGCCCGATATGACTATCGCACTGCATGCAGCTGCTTCAAACAATGAAGTTGTTCTCCGCTCGGGGCTCCGCGTCAAAACCAATGGTCACTTCACCACGGTCAACCTGAGCATCAGCCCGGTTGCAGCCGGTCCTTTAGCGATGTCAGAAACAGCTCTCTTTATGGTGGTACTGGAGGAAGCTCAAGTTCAGCTTATTGAATCAGCCACAGTTTATCCTGACCAGATGCTTCTGCCCGCCGATCCGGACGGTACAGGAGTATCCACATCAGCTGCGGAAGCACGCCTGGCTACGCTCCAAAAAGAACTGCTTGCCAAGGAAGAATATATCCAATGCGCCAGTGAGGAACTGCAGGCATCCAACGAAGAACTTAAATCGTCCAACGAAGAGCTGCAGTCGGTTAACGAGGAGATGCAGTCCACCAATGAGGAACTTGAAACCTCCAAGGAGGAACTGCAATCGGTTAACGAGGAGTTGGCGACGATTAACGCCGAACTGCAGGCAAAAGTGCTTGATCTGTCGCGCGTCAATAACGACATGAACAATCTGCTGGCCGGAACCGGAATCGGCACGGTTTTTGTGGATATGCAGCTGCGCATTCTGCGTTTCACGCCCAGTGCAACCCAGATCATCAACCTGATTCCGGGCGATGTCGGTCGTCCCGTCGCACACTTTGCTTCCAACCTGATTGGCTATGATCACCTGATGGCAGACTTGCAGACCGTACTAAGCAATCTGATACCGAAAGAGGTGGAAGTGCAGACAACCGACGGCAGCTATTACCTAATGCGCATTGTGCCGTACCGGACGATTGACGACAGGATTGAGGGTGCGGTGATCAACTTCCTGAACATCACCGAAAATAAACAGACGCGAGATGCGCTTAAAAAAGCCAATGACCTTAATCGTATGGCGGTTGTGGTGCGTGACGCACACGACGCTATTGTGATGCAGGATATGGCAGGTAATATTCTGGCATGGAATCCGGCGGCGGTCAGGATGTATGGCTGGAGTGAGCCAGAGGCGTTGAAGCGCGACATTCGCGAGCTGATACCGGAAGGACTGCGTGAAGAAGATGTAAAGCGGGTTCAGCAATTGAGTAAGAAAGAAGTGCTGGAGCCATATCGCACCCAACGGATTGCCAAAGATGGCAGGGCAGTAGAAGTGTGGCTGACCGCTACCGCACTTTTGAATGACGCAGGGAAAGTATATGCAATTGCGACGTCGGAGCGGGCAAGCGGGGTAGAGGAGTAAACAGGGAGAATTGACGGCCATGACAACCACCCCACCACTAACACCAGAAGATTTGCGCCAGCGTGCTGAAGAATTGTTCTTGGCAAGCGAGAGTCTCATACCGGAGTATACCTCACCAGAGGAAACCAAACAGCTCATCCACGAGTTGCGTGTGCATCAGATTCAACTGGAGATGCAGAACGAAGAGTTGCGCCAAACGCAGGCAAACCTGGATGCCTCACAGGCTCGTTACTTTGACCTGTACGATCTTGCACCAGTTGGCTATCTGACTCTTACCGAAAAAAGAATCATCCGTGAGATCAACCTCGCAACTGCCAACATGTTTGGCATTTCCCGGAATTCGCTTGTCAGAGAACCGATCAGCAGTGTGTTGCCCAAAGAGGACCAATACCTCTTCTATCAGCATCTCAAACAGTGCAAGGAATCAGGCGTGCAACAGTTATGGGATATGCGTCTGGTTCGGGCTGATGGTTCCGAGTTCTGGGCTCATCTACAGGCTACATACGCACAAAATGGAGAATTTTGGCTTGTTCTGACAGACATTTCCGAGCGTAAACTGGCGGAAGAAAAACTGGCGAGCAGCGAGCGGTTCTTGCAGGCAATCATAGACACGGAACCGGAGTGCATCAAGATGCTCGATAGTGACGGCAATCTGTTGATGATGAACCAAGCCGGCCTGAATATGATAGACGCTGATTCATTTGAACAGGTAAAGGGACAATGTGTACATCCTTTGATCGCCGAGTCATGCCGGGATGCCTTTATCACGCTCACCAAACAGGTCTTTCAGGGTATCCCCGGAGTCCTTGAATTTGAAACTATTGGTCTTAAAGGTCGCCATGTCTGGCTCGGAACTCACGCCGTTCCATTTTGTAATGATCGTGGAGAAATCGTTTCACTGTTGGGAATAACCCGTGACATCACCGCGCGTAAACTGGCCGATGATGAACTGCATCATGCCAAAGCCGCAGCCGAAACCGCCAACATTGCAAAGAGTCAGTTTTTATCGAATATGAGCCACGAAATACGCATCCCGATGAACGGTGTCCTCGGAATGGTTCAGCTACTGCAGCATAGCGAACTCACTTCAGAACAGCGCGAATACACTGAAATAGCCTTAAGTTCAGGCAAGAAACTGGTGGAGCTGCTTAATAATATTCTCGACCTTGCTAAAATTGAAGCGGGTAAGGTCGAGCTAGAGATAGCCGACTTTGATTTGACGTCGATGGTCTCCGATACCATCAATATCTTGTCACTTCAAACCCGTGAAAAAGGTTTGATCCTAACTTCGTCGCAAGATAATGACGTACCACTGGCATTGAAAGGTGATGCCGGACGATTGAGGCAGATCATCATAAACCTGGTTGGCAACGCAATTAAATTCACCCCCACGGGCGCAATAAATCTACACATACAAAAAGTGAGCGACAATCCTCACTCCGCCAACCTGTGCTTTCTCGTTCGTGACAGTGGTATCGGCATTGCAACCGACAAGCTGGAGCATATCTTTAACCCGTTCACGCAAGCCGACGGTTCCACTACGAGAACTTATGGAGGCACTGGATTAGGGTTGGCAATTTGCAAACAGTTGGTAGAGTTGATGGGCGGCACTATCGGTGTAGAGAGTAGTGACGGGGGAGGTTCTACATTCCGGTTTACGGTAGAGCTGCAAAAGCAGGTTCATACATCGCTCCCGCTCTCACCAATTATGGAAGAAGCCTGCAGAGAGCCCTTTAGCGCCATCGGAATTCGTATCCTGTTGACGGAAGATGACCCGGTTGCTCAGAAAATAGTGTCCAGATTGCTGAACAGTTTTGGTTATCTGGTAGATGTTGTTTGTGACGGCAAAGAGGCGGTGGACGCACTTAAAAAGAACCTGAATCGTTCTAATAGAGCGCTTGTGTTTTCAGTATGACTTTTTCTGTCGTATATATCTGCTATTCTCCTGATATCAAGAATCGGGAGGATACACATGAAAAAGAACAACATTCAATTACAAGCGGGCCTGAGCTTAAGCCAGTTTATTGCCAGCTATGGCACAGAGGAACAATG
>Ga0118677_10008459_pt1 | contig 13670 bp, 7 predicted proteins | sample AliMusrvi5mmetaG_FD_86154 | JGI IMG/M metagenome (GOLD analysis project Ga0118677, IMG submission 86154)
GTACGAAGTAGCGCCATCATTGATGTAGGTGTGGCAATGGTGACACCGAGTGCAAATGCTTTATCTAAGAGAGCCGGATCAGAGCGAAGCGCTTCGGTAAAGATGGAATCAACCGGGGCATAAAGGATGACGAAATCGGGGGAGGCGCCTCGTTCGGCGTACTTGCGCTTGGAGAGAGCTTCAATATGCTTTAAGAGATCCTTGGTGTGCAAAGCCAAAAGTTCTTTGCGAGCATCGGGATCTTCGGTCTCGAAGGCTTCGTAGAAACGCTCGAAGGGAAATTTAGAGTCGATGTAGAGAACTGATCCGCCGAGTAAATTGATTGTGATGTCAGGGATTGCTCCTGATGTCTCGCTGCGCTCTGCAGAGCGTTGACGGGTGAAGTGTTCACCTTCGATGAGTCCAGCACCAAGTAGCAATTGCTCTAACGCTGCTTCACCAAATTTGCCACGGGTCTGTGAACTAGCCAGCGCGCCAGCAATAGCGCGCGTCTGATTCACTAAATTTTCATTATGCGATGCCATCTGGTTAATCTGAGATTTGATTTCGGCCTCTGCGGTCAATCGACGGCGGTCGGCATCTTGAGAAATTCGACTTAAATCTTCGACACGAGTCTTCATCGCCTCTAACTCTGCGTTGAGTTTGATGGCGGCATCGGATTTGCTCCGATCTGCTTCAATTTGGGTCTTGTATTCGGCGATCAAGGTCTGTGCTGCTGCGAGCTCGCCAGCCATAGCTATTTGTTGGGCAGAGGTGTCGATAGGGCGGTTTTTAGCCCGGGCCAGCATGGTTCCGAGGGCGATTCCGAGGAAAAGCCCTATAACCAGGGCCAGTATTGCCGTTGCGCTGTTGCTCATAGCCGTATCGTGGCAGGAAGGACCGACAAAGCCCCGTAGGCTAGCCTCCTCGTGAGCCTCTCAATCGGAATCGTCGGACTGCCAAATGTGGGAAAGTCGACCCTTTTTAATGCCCTGACCAAGAACAACGTCCTGGCTGCCAACTACCCCTTCGCCACTATCGAGCCCAATGTTGGCGTCGTCGGCGTTCCAGACCCCCGTCTGGCCCAGCTCGCCAAGATATTTGGTTCAGAGAAGTTGCTCCCCGCCGCCGTCTCATTTGTTGATATCGCCGGAATCGTCAAAGGCGCCTCCGAAGGTGCTGGCCTTGGCAACAAGTTCCTCGCCAACATCCGCGAGACCGACGCCATCTGTCAGGTAATCCGAGTTTTTAAAGACGAGAACGTAACCCGCGAAGGTGAGCGCACTTCCGCGTTTTTGGACCCGGCCTCCGATATCGAAGTGGTCAACATGGAGCTCGCGCTCGCTGACCTCCAGACGATTGAAAAGGCGATTCCGCGCTTAGAGAAGGAATCTCGGATTCATAAAGAGAAGGCCGCGACTTTAGAAGTTGTAAAACAGGCGCAGGCAATCTTGAACGATGGAAAGTTGCTCTCGGGTTCCAAGATCGACCTCGCCGCCATCGCAGAGTTGCAGTTGATGACGACCAAACCTTTCTTATATGTATTTAACGTCGATGCCGCCGAGTTGAGCGATCTAGAACTGCGCGCCAGCCTGCAAAAGTTGGTCGCACCCGCAAAAGCAATCTTCTTAGATGCGAAGACAGAGGCAGAGCTGGCCGAGCTCGATGAAGAAGATTTAGCAGAATTTCTTAAAGAGATCGGAATGGAAGAGCCTGGACTTGTCACACTCGCAGGCGTAGGTTTCGAAACACTAGGACTTCAGACATATCTCACCGCCGGTCCAAAAGAGACCCGCGCGTGGACGATTCATAAGGGCGATACCGCACCAGTTGCGGCCGGTGTGATTCACACCGATTTCCAAAAAGGTTTCATCAAAGCCGAAATAGTGGCATTTGATGATTTGATAGAAGCAGGTTCAATGACAGAAGCCCGTGCTCGCGGAAAAGTCCGCATGGAAGGCAAAGAGTACGTAATGGCTGACGGCGATGTAGTGGAATTTAGGTTCAACGTATGACAATCAAACTTAAGTACGAGAAGAGTCCGTTCATCACAGGTGAACTCAAGAAGCGCGAAGATCTGCGTAACGTCGCAATCATCGCCCACGTTGACCATGGCAAGACCACTTTGGTCGATGCGATGTTGACGCAATCAGGCGCATTTGCAGAGCACCAAAAAGAGGGCGAAAACCGCGATCGCGTTATGGATTCCATGGATCTGGAACGCGAAAAGGGAATTACCATTCTTGCGAAGAACACTTCGATTCGTCGCGGTGCGCAGACTGTAAACATCATCGATACTCCGGGCCACGCTGATTTTGGTGGCGAAGTTGAGCGCGGACTTGAAATGGTTGACGGCGTAATTCTGCTCGTTGATGCATCTGAAGGACCGCTGCCACAAACGCGCTTTGTACTACGTAAGGCTCTCGAGAAGAACCTTCCAGTAATCCTTCTTATTAATAAGGTGGATCGCCCCGATTCGCGCATCGAAGAGGTTGTCGATGAGGCTTATGGTCTCTTCTTGGATCTCGATGCCAATGAAGAGCAGATTGAATTTCCGATTGTGTATGCATCTGCAAAGGCCGGCCGCTCCTCTCTTAATCGCCCCGGCAATGGTGAGATGCCAGATCAGCCAAACTTGGATTCACTCTTCGAAGTTATCTTCAAGACGATTCCGGCTCCGGTCTATCACGAGGATGCACCACTCCAGGCTCATGTAACCAACCTCGATTCATCTCCTTACCTTGGTCGCTTGGCGCTCTGTCGTATCCGCGAAGGCGTCATCAAAAAGGGTGAGAACGTCATGTGGATGAAGACTGATGGAACCACTGAGCGCGTGAAGATCTCAGAGCTCTTAATCACCGACGGACTAGAGCGCGTACCTGCACTGGAAGCCGGCCCTGGAGATATCGTCGCTATCGCTGGTATCCCAACAATTACTTTGGGAGAAACACTCGCTGATTTAGAGCGCCCACATGCTCTGCCTTTGATTATTGTCGATGAGCCATCTATTTCGATGACTATTGGTATCAACACATCACCACTTGCCGGACAAGAAGGAAAACTTCTGACTGCCCGCCAGGTGAAGAACCGTCTGGACGCAGAGCTCATCGGTAACGTCTCGCTGCGCGTGGTAAATACTGATCGTCCAGATACGTGGGAAGTGCAAGGCCGTGGAGAGTTACAACTTGCTGTTCTCGTTGAAATTATGCGCCGTGAAGGTTTTGAATTGACCGTCGGAAAGCCACAGGTGGTTCTCAAGACAGTGAATGGAAAGTTGCAAGAGCCAATGGAGCGCCTCACCGTTGATATCCCTGAGGAGTTCCTCGGTGTAGTCACACAGCTCATGGCACTTCGCAAGGGCCGCATGGAGCAGATGGTTAACCACGGCACCGGGTGGATCCGCATGGATTACAAAGTTCCTTCACGTGGTCTCATTGGTTTCAGAACTGAGTTCCTTACCGAAACTCGTGGAACTGGCCTCATCCACCATGTCTTTGATGGTTACGAGAACTGGAATGGCGAGATCCGCACCCGTTTGAGCGGCTCACTTGTCGCCGATCGCCGCGGCATCGTCACTGCCTACGCCGTCGATGGTGTGCAAGAACGCGGAATCATCTTCCTCGAAGTTGGAACTGAGGTATACGAAGGCATGATCGTCGGTGAGAATTCACGAACCGAGGATATGGATGTCAATATCGTTCGCGAGAAGAAGTTGACCAACATGCGATCTTCTGGAGCTGACGATGCCAACCGGATCATTCCTCCACGCCTGCTCAACCTAGAGCAAGCCCTCGAATTCTGTCGTGAAGATGAGTGCATTGAGGTAACGCCTAAGCACGTGCGAATTCGTAAGACGATCCTCGATCAAAATGAGCGAGCTCGTAACGTGGGACGTAATAAGAAGGTTAACCAGAACGCTGAATAAACGGGCGCGGCTAGGCAACTAGCCGTAAATTCATCTCGCTGTCACCCCTGCAGGGTTAGATAGCGACATGGCAAAGAGTGCACAGAAGTTGAGGTTGGTTCGGCGCATAACGCCCGAGCCAACCTTTATCTTTTCTCCCGCCCAACGTCGAGTAATTGCGCACCGCGGCGCACCTCTGGTCGTTTATGGAGGCCCTGGCACCGGCAAGACAACCACCTTGATCGAATCAGTCATCGATCGAGTACGTACAGGTGTCGACCCTAACTCCATTCTCATTCTTACTTATGGGCGCGAGCGCGCCTCTGAGTTGCGCGATGCGATCGCGCTGCGGGCGGGTTCCACCTCCTTCGAACCACTGGCTCGCACCTTCCACTCGCTCTCATTTTCAATTCTGAACGAGAAGTTGGCCCAAGAGAATGCGCGCTACGTTTTAGTGTCAGGCGCCGAGCAGGATGCCGCGATAGCGCAGATGCTCTCCAACTCGCTTGTTCCAATTCCATGGCATCCAGATCTGGCCCTTGCCGTCAACACCCGCGGATTTGTCCGCGAAGTTCGCGATCTCATCCTGCGCGCCACCGAGTTAGGAATGACCGCTAAGGATTTAGTGGATCTCGGCAAAGAGCTGGGTGAGAAGTATTGGGAGGGTGCGGCGCACTTCTGGGCTTCCTACCGCGGAGCCAATGAGTTGCAGAGCGCGACCGTGGGGGAGCAGATCGTGCGGATTGATCCCAGCGCGATCATCGCGGAGGCTTTAGCTCTCCTCGGTCAGGATGCCACTCGCCTCAAATATTTCCGCGACCGCTTTACAACTCTGATCGTCGATGAATTTCAGGAGAGCGATGCATCGCAACGAAAACTCCTTCAACTCTTAGCACCACAAGATACGGTCATCTTCGCAGACCCTGACTCTGCCATCGGTCGCTTCCGTGGAGCTGATCCTGATAGCGTCCTGCGCACTTTGCGTGAGTTCACTACTAACGAAATTCTTCTTGAGGAAGATTTTCGCTCCCTTCCTGAGATCAGCGAGTTGGTCGCCAAGGTTTCGAGCCATTTCCACACGCGCTCTGCAACTCGGGTTCGCACTGCCGCTCGCACCTCTACAAGGGAAGCTGCGGTCACCTTTGCAAAGCTCTCCTCACAGAGCGAATCTGCTAACTACATCGCACATGAGCTGCGTAGTGCGCATTTGCGCAGCGCAATTCCTTGGTCACAGATGGCTGTAATCGTCCGTAGCCCTGGATCGGAAGTTGCAGCGCTACAACGCGCCTTCGCACAGAGTGGAATTCCTGTTTCGATCGACTCCGCAGCGCTGGCGCTCGCCGAGAATCCTGCGATCAAGCCTTACCTGCTCCTACTTGGAGTAATTCTCAAGAGCGCGCCTCTAACAGCTGCTGATTGGCCGGTCATCGAAGAGATCTTGCTCTCTGAATTTGGCGGAGCAGATGCTCTGCAACTCCGTCAGATTCGCCTCGCCTTTGCTCTCGTTCGCAACGATCATCGCAGCACAACTGAGATGATGATTGACGCCTTGACCGAGAGCAGCGCAGAGTTGCCCTGGGAGCAGATCGCGCCTATTAAGCGAATACATGATCTGATCAAGGTGGCCCGCAAGACTCTACGCAGTTCGCGCGAGATCTCAGATCTGCTCTGGAGCGTGTGGGAGGCCGCGCAGGATTATGAGGGCAAGAAGATAGCCACTACCTGGCGGGAGCGCGCCCTAGCGGGTGGGCCACGCGGAGCGCAGGCGGATCGCGACCTTGACGCCATGATTCAACTCTTTGAAGAGGCGCGCCGCTTTTCAGAGCGCAACGTTGGCGCCTCCCCAGAGCTCTTCATCGCACAACTGATGAATGAGCGCATCCTCAGCGATTCGATCACTTCTAGCGCGCAGCGCGAAGAAGTTGTCACAATCGAAACCGTCCATTCAGCCAAAGGTCTCGAATGGGAGTTTGTCGCGATTACCGGGTTACAAGATGGTATCTGGCCCAATCTCAAAGAGCGTGGATCGCTCCTCGGCAGTGAGCGTCTCGTCGAGGCGGCACGCAGTGGCCTCAAGTCGCGCGCTGAAATCTCTGCAGCTGCCGCGAGCGGACTATTAGAAGATGAGCGTCGCTTGCTGCATGTTGCGCTCTCGCGTGCAAAGAATAGGCTATTAATTACTGCCTTTACGGAAGAGGATTCACAACCGTCACGCTTCTTCGAAGAGCTCTACGAGGCCGTGCATGGCGACTCCGCCGATGGATTTGCGAGCGAGCCGCCGCGACAGATCACTTCAGCTGCGTTAGTGGCCACTTTGCGACGCGAAGCAATTGCAGGCTCTACCTTTGCAGCATCTTTATTGAAGTCACTCGCAGCAGGCGGAGTGCGGAGCGCTGACCCGGCAAGCTGGCTAGGAGTTCGCGAGATGAGTTCTCCTGATCCCGTTGCAGAGCCAGGTTCCGATGTTTATGTCTCCCCAAGTTCCCTCGCCTCATTTGATGACTGTGGACTGAAATGGTTTCTCGAAAAATCTGGAGCGCAAGATGGCGACTCGACCGCGCAATTACTTGGCGTCGCGATCCACTTCATCGCCTCCCAGCTCCTAAAGAACCCTGATCTCACTCTTGAAGAGGGAGTTGAACAACTGACTGCAGCCTGGCCCGTTGTCGATGAGAATGTTGGTTGGTTCAAAGACCAGCAGTTGCAAGAGGCGACCCGCATGCTCAAACGATTCTTTGAGTGGCACCAATCCAACCCTCGTGAATTGATCCTCGCAGAATCTGAGTTCCAAACTAAATTCGAGCGCGCGATCTTGAAGGGGAGCGTCGATCGGCTAGAGCGCGATCCCAATACCGGAAATTACTTCGTTGTAGATCTCAAGACCGGAACCCCAGTCACCGCCAAAGAGGCGCAGGAGCATAAGCAACTCGCGGCATATCAACTTGGTGTTGTAGCCGGTGGCTTCAAGGAGTTGCCACAAGGCGCAGTAAGCGATGGAGCAGGTCTGCTCTACCTCTCTAAGACAACTGCAAAGAATACGACTATTGATCAGGGGCCGATCGATAAAGAACTTGTCATCGCGGATGTGATCGCGGCGGCGGAAGGTATGACCGCCTCAACTTTCACGGCGATCATTAATAAACGTTGTCGCAGTTGTGCGATTAAGAGCCTCTGCCCCTTGCAATCCGAGGGAAGGAGCGTGATGGAGTAATGAGCGCTCGCATTGTTGAAGGCAGAATTGAAATTGATAAAGAGGTCACCGCAGTCGAAATTGCTCACGCCTTAGCTCGCGGTGGAGGGAAGTTAATTGAACCCACCGCGCAGCAGCGTGCCATTATTGAATCTCGCCATTTTGGTCCGACGGTAATAATCGCGGGGGCGGGTTCGGGAAAGACCGAGACGATGTCACAGCGCGTGCTCTGGTTGGTTGCCAATGGGGTGGTTACTCCCGATCAAATTTTAGGCCTCACCTTCACCCGAAAGGCGGCGGGGGAGTTGGCTACTCGTATCCGCAAACGGTTGCGTCAACTGCGTGCCGCCGGTTTGCTTCCTACCGAAGGAGAACGCGCGCTGCCGCTTGATATCGCCGTAGATGTCTCCACCTATCACTCGTACGCTGGGCGCACCCTTTCGGCTCATGGCATCCGAATGGGTATAGATACTGACGGTGAACCCCTAGGTGAAGCAGCTGCCTGGCAGTTGACCTACAAGATCGTCAATAGCTTTGAAGAGGTTGATCACGAGATCTTCCATAAGCCTGATTTCATCGTTGATGCCGTGATGGCACTCTCTGGCGAACTAGGGGAGCACAATCGCACAACAGCCGAGATCCGCCCCTTCCTCGAAGACTTTATGGCTAGCATGCAATCAGTTACAACACCCAGCAACGAGTCCGTACGTGACGCGCTCGAAACCATAAGTGAACGCCTTGCGATTCTGCCAATGGTTGAAAAGTTAGATCAGCATCGCCTTGAAACCGGCCAACTTACCTTTAACGATCAGATGTCTTACGCCGCAAAATTGGCAGAGCGCGTTCCGGAAATTTCGGAGATCGAACGAGCGCGATACAAAGTTGTCCTTCTCGATGAGTACCAAGATACCTCCTACTCGCAGGTGCGCTTTCTCTCTTCACTCTTTGGTGATGGTCACCCCGTGACAGCGGTGGGCGATCCCAACCAGGCAATCTACGGTTGGCGCGGGGCGAGCGCTGAAACACTTGGAAGTTTTGCGGCAACCTTTGGTGGCAACTGCCAACACTTTGATCTTCTCACCACCTGGCGCAATGACCAGAAGATTCTCGACTTCTCCAATCTCATCATTGGTCAGATTGGCGAGTTGGCACAACTTCCCTTCGGAGTGAAGCAGCTGCGCGCACGTCCAGAAGCAGGCGATGGCAATCTTTCGTGCGGTCTTTACATCACGCCAGAAGATGAGGCGGCAGCTATCGCCGACTACTTTGCCAAGTTGTGGTTTGACCCAGCACGTCAAGGGCAATCGGCAGAGCAACGGAGTAGTTTCGCTGTTCTGGTGCGCGTAAAGTCCTACATACCTTTGATCGAGGCGGCTCTGCGTGAGCGCGAGATGCCCACAGAAGTCATTGGGGTCGGCGGACTGATTCACATTCCTGAGATCGCAGACATCATCGCTCTCTTGCGTCTGATCACCTACCCCGATGCTGGTTCGGCCCTCGCTCGACTATTGGTTGGTCCGCGGTTGGCCCTCGCTCCGAAAGATTTACATGCGCTGGGTTCTTACTCGCGAGCGCTAGCGCGCAAATCCTCCAATGCCCGCAGCGATCGCTTGGAGTCGATCCTTGAATTTGGTAGTGAAGAGAACCTCGATGCCAATGATTTCGCGATTGGCTCCATCATTGAAGCTCTCGAACTTATCGATGAAGCGCCACGTTCAGATTTTTCAGCGGAAGGGTTTGCCCGCCTTAAAGAGTTTGCTCGTGAACTTGCTGCTCTGCGCCGCACTATGACAGGTTCCATTACGGACAAGATTCAGAGCGCTGAGCGATTCCTGCGATTAGATGTAGAAACCTTGGTCCGCGATGGTTGGAATATCGGTCGCAGACATCTCGATAAATTCTTTGATGAGGCCGCCGCCTTTGCGCGCACAGGCGGCACTATCTCTTCATTCTTAGCGTGGCTGGAAACTGCCGAGAAGCGAGAGGGGGGACTCAAGCCCGCTACCGTCACCGTTACAAATAGCGCGGTACAGATTCTTACCATTCACGGCGCAAAAGGTGCGGAGTGGGATGTGGTCGCCGTTCCCGGCCTACTGAAAGATGTCTTCCCTAATAAGCCGATGCGCTCCTCGTCCTGGATTAAATATGCTGGTTCGCTCCCTATCGCCTTTCGCGGCGATCGCTTACAACTCACTGACTTTGAATTTCCGCAGGGTGGCGCCGCGATCAAGCCAGCCGAAGTGGGAAAGGCGATCAAGCGCTTTGAAGATGCGCACAAGGCTCGCCATTACCTTGAAGAGTTGCGCCTGGGTTATGTCGCCTTTACCCGCGCCAAGTCTCACCTCTTCTGCACCGCCAGCTGGTTTAGAGATGGGAAGGACCCCGTTGATCAGAGTCCGCTCTTCACCGCGCTTTATGACTTCTTGGAATCCAGTGCTGCAACTTCCGTCCTATCCAATGCAGAACTCCCGGAGGAGAATCCACGGATCGCGCAGCCGCGCACCGCGACTTGGCCGGGGCCCCGGAGTCGGGCAGAGGCGATCCGCCGCTCCGCAGAACTTGTTGCCAGCGTCGAGCCGCTCGATCTTGAAAGCGCGCTGCGCTCTGAAGTTGATCCAGATCGCCTCTCAATGATCCGTGATGCGAAGGCGCTCTTCGATGAGATAGAGAAGTTACGTGGGGGTGAAATTATCTATCTTCCACATCGCCTCTCGGTATCAACCTTGATAAATCTCAGGAGCGATCCCGAAGAACTTGCCCTTAATATCCGTCGGCCGATGCCGCGCCATACCGACAAATATGCCAAACGTGGAACCGAGTTCCACCTCTGGGTGGAGCGACAATTTGGCGCTCAAACTCTCTTTGATGAAGATCTCTTTGATCCTCTCGCGCATGAGGATGTTCCGCTCAAAGAGTTGCAGGATAAATGGCTCGCCTCGAGTTGGGCAGGGCGCAGCCCTATCGCAGTTGAAGAGGGATTCGAGACCGTCATTAATGGAACTGTGCTCCGTGGTCGGATCGACGCCATCTATCGTGATGGCGATACTTACGAGGTTGTGGATTGGAAGACGGGACGAATCAAAGATGGTGAGGATTTAACAACTGCTTCAATTCAGCTAGCGATGTATCGCCTCGCTTACTCCAAGCAACATCAGATTCCTATTGAGAAGATCCGTGCCGCCTTCCACTATGTTGCCGATAACAAGACGATCTATCGCGAGAATCTATCTAGCGAAGAGGAGATCGCAGCTCTCATCTCTTCGGTAGATATTGCATCAGTGGATCTCAACTCCAATTGAGGCGTGATCGCTGACGCCTACCGCGGGATGGATAAGTGGTGTCGTACTTTCTGGCTGCGCAGCAAGGATGTAATCAAATTGGATCGCCGGCTTCCATGAAGGGTAGGTGTTTTTACTGAGCAAGCTATTCCACTTTGTGAAACGTCCAGGAATATTCCAACCTAGATTGAGGTCACCAATAATTAATTTTCGCCCTGGCAACTTCTTCAAGGTGCGCTGTAATTTTCGGAGTTGAAAATAATTGACGAAGGGCACGAATGATAAGTGTGTGACCGCCACGGTGTATCCATTTACGAGTTCTGCAATCAAGGCTACGCGCGGCTCATCTTTAACGTAGATAAATCGCGCTCCCTTATTTGAGGCTACCGGAAGAGGAAGACCGATCCACGAACGGCCTAGCTCCAGTCGGCTCCATCGACTCACCGGAATCATCGAGATCAATCCGATGCCATACGAGGGTTCCGAAAATTCAGCATGAAGGACGCCTTCCCCCTCCGCGGGGTGGCGCCACTTCTCACCAGGAGTTCCAATCACCGTGCGGGCGTAGGCCCAATGGGTGGTTCCAAGGGCTTGGGCAATCTCTTCAACTTGCTTTGCACCGCCAGAGCGAGGTTGATTCTCATCTACTTCTTGTAGACCAAGCACCTCCGCGCCCAACGTGGCGCAGGCGGAGATCCACGTCTGCGGTGCCCCCGCGGCCTCTATCGACTGACCGTGCAGGAGATTCCATGAGATGACCTTCATGAGGTCAGGCTAGTAGGGTCGCCTCCTTATGAAAATCTTGAATCTCGCCCTTTCTCGTTCAACGGTCGATCGCGCAGCGCATATCCGTGCAGATGAGAGCGCTTTGGAGCTGGAGTGGCAGGTTGCGAAGATTATTCACTTCAATGGCACGGGATTTCTTACTTCGGGAATATCTCTTACCCTTTTAACTGCGGAGCAGATTGAGGGAAGTGGCCAGAAGATCTTCCTCGGTCAACACGATGGAGCCTCTTACTTTCTCTGGTGCTCTGAGCAGAGCATCGGGAGCGATGAGGGGTACAAGACTCTCCGCGAGATTAGTGCGGAACTAACGAGCCTCGAGATCGGCCTCGCGGTACACGGACAGGCGGTGGCGCTCTGGCACCACAAAAACCCCATCTGCCCTAACTGTGGATCTGTGACCGAGCCCTTCGCAGGTGGATCTTCGCGTCGTTGCGCAACGGGGCATGAGCATTATCCAAGGACTGACCCAGCGATCATTGTCCTTGTAAAAGATAAGAGCGATCGGATTCTCTTGGGGCGCCAAGCGGTCTGGCCCGAACATCGCTTCTCGACCTTTGCTGGCTTTGTGGAAGCAGGGGAGTCCTTTGAACAGTGCGTGGTGCGCGAGGTTCTTGAGGAGGCAGGAGTAAGGGTCTCCGATATCAACTACCTCGGATCGCAGCCCTGGCCCTTTCCGCAATCGTTGATGATTGCATTTGAGGCAACTATTCAAGATCCTGAGAATGCGCGTCCCGATGGCGAAGAGATCGTTGAAATTCGCTGGTTTGATCGGAATGAACTCTATGCATCTATTACCGAAGGTACTTTGCTACTGCCGCCGTCGATAAGTGTCGCGCGCGCAATGATTCAGGCCTGGTATGGCGAAGATCGCCCACCGCTCCCAGGAGCAGAGACCTGGCGCCTGTAGGCCTGCCATGGAGTTAGAAGCAATTCTCGCCGGGTTGGATCCCGAGCAACGCGAAGCGGTCACACATATTCGCGGACCGCTCTGCATCATTGCCGGAGCAGGAACTGGAAAGACTCGAGTCATCACTCATCGCATCGCCTATGCAGTGGCGGCAGGTGTGACTGACCCGACCAAAACGCTGGCGCTTACATTTACCGCGCGCGCCGCGGGAGAGATGCGCGCTCGCTTGCGTGTTCTTGGCGTTCCTAATGCGGCCGCTCGTACCTTTCACTCCGCCGCTCTCAAGCAGTTGATGTACTTTTGGCCATACTCATTTGGTGGAACATTTCCCAAGCTTCTGACCTCGAAGGGAAGTTTTCTCGGCGATGCAATGGGGCTGAGCGACACAACACTTGTGCCTGGCGTTGCAACCTTGCGCGAGATTAGTGGCGAGATCGAATGGGCCAAGGCCACACAGACCGCGCCGAGTGATTACGTGGAAGAGGCTCTTGCAGCCAGCCGCACGCTACGAATCCCTAATGGAAGAGCTGATAAAGAAAATTTTGCAGAGATCGCTAAGGTCTATCAAGCCTATGAAACTCTAAAACATCAAGAGCGGATTATCGACTTTGAAGATGTTCTTCTTTTAACCGTGGGAATGTTGGAAGAGGACCGCGATGTGCGGGAGCGGATTCGCGATCAGTACCGTTACTTCACGGTCGATGAATATCAGGACGTCTCGCCACTGCAACAACGTTTGTTGAATCTTTGGCTTGGTAACCGCGATGATCTCTGCGTGGTTGGTGATGCGGCGCAGACCATCTACTCATTTGCAGGAGCAACGTCCCAATTCCTACTGGGCTTTACACATCGCTTTCCCAAGGCGCCGGTTGTACGCCTCACGCGGGGATATCGTTCAACGCCAGAGATTATTGAGATGGCCAATCGAATTTTGAAGCAGGGAAGTTTGCACGCCGATCACGAACTAACCTCGGTTAACGAACGTGGGGAAGAGTTAGAGCTCCGTGCATTTAACACGACCAACTCGGAGGTGAGCGCGGTGGTCGATGCCATAGCCGCGTTGGACAAAACCCACTCCGATATTGCAATTCTGGCGCGCACTAATAATGGACTCGATCCCTTTGAAGCGGCGCTCAAGGCGCGCGGGATTGAGACACAACTTAAAAACAGTGAACGTTTCTTTGATCGAGTCGAGGTGCGCGATGCGATGCGCGTCATTCGCAGCGCATCTGTACTGCCCTCTGAGGGGAGCGATTGGCTGCAAGACCTCGAGTCGGTGCTCCGGCCCTTCGGTAAGGCGGATTATGTGCGAGCCTTCCTGACGCTAGCGACCACCTTGAAGGAGGGCGGGGCGGCAAACCTGAGAGCGTTCCTGCGTGAGCTGGAAGATCGGGCCGAGCAGAACAATCCTCCAACCTTGCCCGGGGTAGTGCTCTCAACGCTGCATGCAGCCAAGGGTTTGGAGTGGGATCACGTCTTTCTTGTGAGCGTAAATGAGGGGATCTTGCCCATGGGCGCGGCGATCGAGGAGGAGCGCCGCCTCTTCTATGTGGGCCTCACGCGAGCCAAGAAGACGGTCCACCTCCGTTATTCGGGGGCGCCGAGTGACTTTCTGACTGCGCTGCT
>Ga0118677_10011014_pt1 | contig 13670 bp, 10 predicted proteins | sample AliMusrvi5mmetaG_FD_86154 | JGI IMG/M metagenome (GOLD analysis project Ga0118677, IMG submission 86154)
TTATTATCCTTTGCGGACACACCCACAGCGACGGCATTTGGAAGAAGGGGAACATGACCTGCCATACGGCGGGGAGCGCCTATGGACGCGTTGACCATTCCGGCATGATTACTCTCGGCAAAACGGCTACCTTAGAAATCAACAAATGCGATGACACTGATTGAATCCGCCAGAAACGCCCTTGCTGATGCCGATGCTTTGCTCATTACCGCCGGCGCAGGCATGGGCGTGGACTCCGGCTTGCCGGACTTCCGCGGGAAGGAAGGCTTTTGGCGGCACTATCCGCCGTTTGCCAAACTCGGACTTTCGTTTGAATCGGTGGCGAACCCGAGATGGTTCGCTGATGACCCGCCCCTCGCCTGGGGTTTTTATGGACATCGACTTAACATCTATCGGAACACGACGCCCCACCACGGTTTTCGGTTACTCCTGGAGGCCGCCAATCGGATTCCAGGGGGCTACTTCGTAGTCACCTCGAATGTGGACGGCCAGTTTGAAAAGGCTGGATTTGATCCCTCCCGAATTTACGAAATCCATGGTTCGATTCATTCCTTACAATGCGCTACTCCTTGCCACCAGGCTCTCTGGACCGCCGACGGTTTGGATGTGGATGTCCACCCGACTGACTTTCGCGCCACCTCCAATTTGCCTGTCTGTCCGCGATGCCATGAGGTTTGTCGTCCCAACATTCTGATGTTCGGCGATTGGGTGTGGATAAGCCATCGGTCGGACCAGCAAAAAGGAGCTTTTGAATTCTGGCTTGATTCCCTGCACGCAAAGCGTGTTGTCGTCATCGAATGTGGTGCCGGCACAGCCATCCCCAGCATCCGCTCGCTCTCATGCCAAGTGGCAAAACGGACCAGTGGCACGCTGATCCGCATCAATCCAAGGGATTCTGATGTCCTATCCGGACAAATCTCCATTCCATACGGTGCCTTGCACGGGATTTCACAACTCTTCTTATGAGGCGGCCGGCAGGTATGGCAATGCATTCCACCCATGACTATAATCGCCCTCCTGTCGGACATACACGGCAATCTCACCGCCTTTGAAGCGGTGCTACGCGATGTGCGGGATTGCGGGATTGCGGGGTTGCGGGGTTGACCGGGCATCTCGGCGCCGCCTGGGAAGAATTTCCTGAGAAGAATTGCCTTGCCAACCGGTGCCGCAACTGCCATAACTAACATCAAGTTAGCCAGCCCTTCGGGCTAATCTAGCAGATTAGCGGAAACTTGAACGCCCCCAACAGACAATCTGACACATTAATCCTCTCATCAGAATCCAACCATATCATGAACGACCCTGCTTACCCACCAAGTTCCGCAGTCATAAAGTCGACTTCGTTAGCTGAATTATGGGATGATTTTAGCAAGGTGCCCGTGATTGAACGGAGCTGGCCCACGGCAGAGAACCTGAGCGCATTGCACGCCTTAAAGAGTATCGACAAAAAGCGTGCAGACGACTTGACCAGTCGAGTTGAGTTTGGCCTCTCATTTTCCAACCTCCCTATCTTTGCCGTTGCAGGACCGAAAAACGCAGGAAAGTCCTCGTTTATTAGCGCCTTCCTCTCCCCAGCGGGCCGCGAGCGCATCCCACGCGGACTCAAATCCACTCTTGGCACACAGCGATTCACCGTCTGGCTGCCGCAGAGTTGGGAAAGCGATGCAGATCTACTGGAGCATATCAGCAATACACTGGCCGATGTTTTCGGCCATGCGGCTGAGCCGCTTTCTTATATTGCCGAAGAAGCGATTCATCAACAGACCCTAACGCATGCGATCGAGAAGCCGCTTATTGCCTTCGACACATCTCTTGAAGAACAGAATTTCGCATTCATTGATTGCCCTGATATTGACTCGGCAGCTGGCAACACGCCGGAGAACAATGCACGACTTCGAATGCTGACCAAGGCGGGGGAAATCTGTGTCGGCGTAATGCTCGTGGTTGAGCGGTCCAAAATTCAAGTGGACCTAATCCCTGTTATTGAGAGACACCTACCGCAATGCACCCAGGTCTATGCGATCAATATGGTCCGGGATGAGATGCCACACGAAGTTCTCAAGGACTGGGTTCAGGAATACGAACGCAATCCGGAGCACTGCTATGTTGCGTTCGACTATGAGGTCGGTGGCTATCGCGAACGAACTCCGAGCATTGATCCCAATCTTGTCAGTAACGCTGTGAATACGCGGAAGTTGCCGTTCTTCTTTGAGGTTTCTCCGGAACCAGAGATGAATCTTCCTAACGCGGTAACATTCGACCGCTCAATTGTTAAAATTGGAGCACGCTTCGACCCTGATACACTGAGACAGAAGCGACAACAAGAACAGTTGACAGAAATTAAGACCAACCTTGAGAACTCCGTCGGCTACATTGAAGCCGAAACAGTTGAGTGCGCTGATGCCGTAGGTCGTGCCGCCACGTTACTCTTTCGCGCCTGTAAGGACATGCTCACTCATGACGGTCAAGCTGTGATCACACCCGATCTAAAATCTCTTGAAAACATCGCAGACAGTTTGAAGCGCACAGCACCAAAGGATTTCAAACCGTGGATTTGGATGTTCGGCGGCGGGTTTCGGTTGCTGAAAAAAGCCATCGAAAAAAAGGACGAGATCAAAAAATGGTTACGCGGGCGGAAGGGACACCTTGAGAAAGTCAAAATAGATTCGCTCGCACCGGATAACTTGTGCGAATCACTTGCTGGGTGGAGCGCTGCATGCGGCTTGGCACGCGTGGCAGAGTCGTGGAAAGAAGACGCCATTGATGTTTTCAATCGCTTCAACAGAGAACACAAAACAACGCTGGCCGCAGCCGAATGGGACGTATTAACCAAACAAATGTGGGACCATGCTCCGAAGTGGAAGCAACGAATGGCAGTTGTACTCGGAATGGTTGCCGGGTTACTGGCTATCGCCTCAGCACTTCTGGATTTTCTTGGAGGTCACGGACTTTTCACGCTGACATACGCAAAATTGATCTCTTTACTTGGCATCGGAGGTAACATTGTTGGGCCTGGAATGGTAGTTCAAGAGCGTGAAGCATTGATTAAAAAGCTTACGCTGCAAAACGTATCGAATTTTTTCGCGATCACAGCGGACCGTGTGGGTGTTCCGCGTAACGTGCCAAGAAGCTTCGAAAATGAATTTCCGCAACCTATTGTCGTCGAAAAGCCGAATCGCGATGCTTACGGCCTCGTTGACCGGCACTGGCAGTTGGCTCGTCCGATCTCCAAGAATGTCAACTCACTAAGATCAGCAATCAACCTCTTCAAACCATGAACTCTCCCTTGCTTCTCTCCTGCCGCAGTGTTGCGCAAGAAGCGGAACACGACGCTCTAGTGCTTGGCCTTAACTGGAGCGGTTATCGACCGATTGCCGACGCCTCCGCTGCGTTTAGGAGCACATGCGACGCGATCTCTGAAAATCGCGGACTGTCTACTGCTACAATCGCGTTTGTTGGGCCAAAAAACGCTGGAAAGACCACTTTAATTAGCCTTCTTCTTCTGAGCGAAGAGGTGCGATCAAGGTTACCAATCGGTGATCCGTCCAATAACGCAACTGTAAAACCGACATGGATTACATCCAAAAAACCGGCCGATTTAAACCGGAGCGTGGAAGACTTCATCCCATGTAGCGAAAGCGAATTCGTGTCCCTTGGATTAGCCTATTCCATCCTTGATGTGCCCGGACTGGATGAAAAACATAGTGACAGAAGCCACTCCGCGATCCGCGCCCTCGACAACGCTCATGTTAAGGTGCTAGCCATTGAGCGCAGCAAGCTCGGAACTGAGCATTGGCAGAGTTATCTTGCCAAAACCGACGGTGCCGTAATCGTGCCGGTGATTACCCATACACCTCGCGCTGACGATCCCGACAACGCGCTGACTGAGAATGACCGCATGCAGTTTGAAGCCGCGTTGAAGCACTCTCTACCAACTTCGCTTGTCCTCCCGACGATCATCATGGACGACTATTTGCTAGTAGGGGCGAAGCGTGATGTCATTCTTGATAAAACTCGTGAGGAGCTATGCGAACGGTTGATTACAGCCGTTAGCTGCTGCCCCATCGAGCAATTCTCCGAACCTCAACTCACGGTGAGATTCCGCCGATTCCACGAAGAAATCGCGGCGCTTGCCGCGCAGCATCTTCCCGCGACGGCGCAAACACTTGCTCCAATCGAAGATGAAGTTCGCCAACTCCCGACATCTGCCGTCAGCACGATGTTAGGGAGCGACCGTCTTTTGTCAGCCAACATTCGCAGAGCCCTTCGCTCGATTTTTCTGAGCCGCACGCCCCTGTTCGTTTTTCCATGGAGAATTTCAATATCAATATCAAACCTTGTCCACGGTGCAGCTGACCGGGTTCCCTTGGCTCTCCTTGGCAGTCCTCTGTCAATTGTGACGACAGCATGGACATCTGTGAAGAATATTCTCGAACGCCACCAGTTCCTTCAAGAAGTTGATAGTGGTTTGCGCCGCCATGTGGAAGCCGTGCTCAAGGACAAGCTCTCACGGCGATTAACTGATCTGGAAAGGAACCTCGCCCTTGACCTAAACTCCAACCAAGCGCATGTGCATACCAAGGAAAAATGTTCAGTGCGTCTCGTGGGACTCGAATCACTGCAGACGAAATCAACGGATATTTTTCATGGAGTCATGGAGGATCATGCCCCATCCGCGCTAGTTGCTTGGGTGCTCGGGTTGCTAGGATTCTCGATGTTTTGGATTGTACTAGGTCAACCGCTTGGTGGACTTTATGTGGATTTTTATCATGCTGCTAGTACTGTGCTGGCAAGGAACGCTCCCACGGTGCAATCGTTCCCTTCAGGCACCGGTTCGATGCTTGCAACCAGCGCTCTGCTTGCGTTGCTTCCGATGATCCTGTTTCTCTTGATCTCCATCACCTGTATTACTAGAAAATCACGAGTGGCGAGATGCATTAAAGCAATTAGGAACAAGCATCAGGAACTTATTAGAGAATTGAGCGATAAGGGGATTCTTTACGCGGAACTAAGTGAACCGCAACTTGACGCCTGCCGCCAACTACTTAACTTCGACGGCGCACTGGGTGAACTCACTTTACCAATAGCAAGCATCTTACAGGACAAGGAATAGCGCTATTCTTCAATGCGATGAATGACGTATCTAGATCATGGTTGTTTTGCTGCAATTGACTATTTGTCTGAAAATGCTCACAATCATGCATCCATTTTACATTTCATCAGGGCACAGTGACCTGATGAATGACTTGGACTGAGTCATCTTTATGGCGCTGACTCATCGGGCTGCAATGACTTAGGGCTTCTCCCGCCTTGTTTGCCCTTCTGAGAATCCTGCTGATTCTTATCAAGTGCCTGCAATTTTCTATACATCTGATCGATATCCCGAGCGGCTTTATCAAACCTATCGGTTAGTTCGGAGAAATTGCTCCGTAAAGGTTCAAGGTTTTTCTCTAACTCCTCAAGTCTAGCAGATGTCCCATCGTGCGCGGAGGTTTCGCTGTTCAATTTTTCTTGGACATCCTTCAGTTGCCGTTGTAGTCCCGAACATGTTACTCGAAGGTGCTTATACCTATCATAGCCCCACCAGTTTGCCCCGAAAACGCCGAGGATCATAACCGCCAGGACAATCCACATGTATGAAATGCGCCGACTTTCTGGCGCGTTAACAGTGTTCATTTCAACGATTCCATTTTCCCGAGGGGAAGATAGGTTGACCTCGACTGGGGCCGCATAGGAGCGGCCGGCGGGTGCCTCGGGGTCAAATATCAAGTCGAATCCTTGGGCGCGGAAATGGGAATGATGGGCTATAAGAATTCGCGGAATTCCTCGCTTGGCTAATGCCTGCTTCAGGGCGGTTGCCACCGCACCTTCGGCATCTCCGATGTTGAGATTGATGCCATCAGAGTTTCCAGTCCATGGCTCACCTGGCCAGGCCGGAACGGATAGCATCCATGCCAACTGCGCGGGGGCGGCTGTCAGAGCGAAAGATTCGAGATACACAGCGTCCACACGCAATGCGTGAGGCCGGCCTAATCTATCCCGCCCCCCGTCCATCAAGCGGGCTACAAGAGCCCCTTCTGGAGACTGTTCGACCGGCCACAAGGCAAAGCAGTCATCGTACTTTTCCACAGTTCCACCGCCGGCCCACTGTACTGAAGACACCAGGTGTTCCAAGGCCTTCCGGGCTTCGGTTGGGAAGCATGCCGATTGGAACAACACTTGATACTGGTCAATCCCCGGTTCTGGCGATTCAGTGTTTCTGCCGTAACTAGCAGACGGAGCAGTTAGTGAGGTCATAAGCCGCCTCCTGGGAACACATAAAGAGAGAACGGCTTCCAATCATCTTCGGTAATACCGTCCACTTCAAAATGGACAAGCGGATTGGCGCATTTATTTACCCAATCGCTTTCAACCCGTAGTGGGTGTTTTCCAGACAGAATCCTGAGAGCCAGGGGTCCGTCATCACGAAGAGTGGCTATGTCATCGTTGCCCCAACTCCCCGCGCTCCAAAGTTTCATCCAGGTGACAAGAATGGGTTGCCCGGCAGACCATTGGATTTGAATGTCATCGGAATCCCAGTTCACTTCACGCGATTTGGCGGAGGAGTGGTATTCATTATCTTTGTTCCCGTCAATGTGCAGCACGACACCCTGGTAATAGGCGTCCATTAATCCGCTTGTTTGTTTGAGCTTTACCTTGTAGGTGTGCTTTTCGGAGAATTGCCGAGCCAGTTCGGCGGACCGCCGCATCCGTTTTGCTTCGTCGTCTGTCAATGTAGTCTTGTATTTCGTGACGAAATCGGAAATTTCCTTACCCTTCTGCGCTATGTTGTCAGCGCTGATTACTCGGATGTGATTGATCCTTTCTCGCTCTTTCTTCTCATCTTCACTACGGCGCTTTCCAATCAGGTCCCTTACCTTCTCGCACCGTGGCGAGGCCGGGTAATCCCGCAGGAAGCAACCGGCGAGTTCGGAGAAATCCAGAGCGTTGGAGCTATTGGCATCTCCCAACTTCAGATAAAGAATGTCCTCCTCCTTTTGGCGACAAGCCTGGCGGAGGCTATCAACTTGGGTCAGAATCGCACCTGGCTTTAAGTTGGCAAGGTGGGCGGCTTTGCCCAAAACCTCTTCCACAGCGGGGGAATTCGTTGCCAAATCCAAGCTCGCACTCAGCGTGGCCAGTTCTTCAGAGAAAACAGTGGCTCGCAACTGCCTGACAACGGTGTCCGAGCATTCCTGGGTGCGTTCGAGTTTCTCCACTCTGGAGATTTTTGGGTTTTTCAGAATGGCAAGCTCATCTGATTGCTGCAATGATCGCCAACCAAATAACCCCAGCCCCACAATACTGGTCAAAAATGCAGCGGCAATTCCGCGGTGGACCCAAGGCCGCCAACGCCGCCAACAGCGGCGTCGGAGAACCCACTCCAGAATCTCTTCATATCCTGCCGGATTCAACTCTTTGCCTGGCAAATGAGCGATATCCTCGCCACTTCCATCACATGGCGAATGCCCAATGGCCGACAAAGCAAAATACTCGACCACATCTGCCCGCTGACGAATCTTCGCGTCGAGAGGACCGACGAACTTCCGGAAGAATCGCCTCACTGATGAGCAGTCAGAAAGTCCGGGTTCCTTATCGCTCTTGGTCACAATGATCGCGACATCAACGTGTTTCGATTGCCGACGTGCGAGATGCCCTGATTTCTCTGCCCAGACTTCTTCGATCGCTTGGAAGTGGGCCATTTGCCGTTCGATTAGTTCGTCGCGATGTGCAGGGTTGCCCACGGCACGAACATCACGATCAGGATCAAACAGAAGGAGTATTGCCTCTGATCCGGCATAGTGTTCATACAAGTTTTTGATCCGATCTCGCTTGAGCTTACGCAATTCGTTTCGGAAGTCCTCGCCTGGATAATCCACCATTAAGACTTCAATCGCCTTATCCTTCAGCCCAATCCTCATGTTCAGAATCGTCGTCATGTTAGTTGGCGGCGGCCACTGCTGGCGCCTCAATGTACAGGCCAACTCATCAAGAAAGTCCACAGTTGCCGTGTCCTTCGGGCTCACGGTAATGTGCGTATGACGATTTGGTTCTCCCAAAACCGCTAACCCAGCCAGAAAACAGGTCTTCCCAGAGCCTTCGGATCCGAGCAAGCACACGCGTGTAACTCCTTGGCGGCCGATTGCACAAATTTCAGTAGCGTCGTCAGACATATCGTAGCCTCCCTTTGCCGATTGGACATAACTTCAATGAAATGGCACCCAAGATAACAAGCACCACAAGATAGATGGTCCAGGACAGCCAAATGTTAACTTTATCGCCCTTCCCTGTTAACACAATATGAACTTCGTCCGTTAAACCTTTCACCACGGCGTTCCCGATGTCTTTGATGGCATTTTCCACAAATTTGCCTGCTGCTGCCCCGATCTTAGTCAGTGCGGGGATCGTACGTTCGCTGATAGTTACCATGAGCCCGACAGCCAGGAGGGATCTATAGACAATCTTGCGATAACTCGTGGGGACAGCACTCCAGGCGTCATGGAACTTCCTGGCCGCCTTGAGAACCTGCTCGGCTGGAAGCATGGCTGTGCGCCCAACTGCCACAGTGATGCGCCACGCCTTTCCTGGTAAGCGGGTGACTACTCGCCCAAATTTGGCACCTTGAGCCACTGCTCGCTTCAAAAGGGATTGGGATTCTTTTTTTGCTGCCTCCCTTGCCCCTTTCTTGGTTGCCTGATTTTCCCCAGCCCGGAGAATTTCCCGTTTTGCTTCCGCCTTGGCCACATCCTTGGCAACAACCTTACCACCCTCACCTACTGTCTCTGTCACAACCTCAGATCCGCCGAATGTGGCAACCGCCAGTGCTGCATCGGCGACGTCCAGAGCGGCCCAACCCAGCTCGCTCCACTCGTTCGGATAGCCTTTGGCCCAGTTTCTCACCACATCCGCCGCTCCGCCGCCTGGTATTTGCGTCCACCATTCTTCGTCCTTTGGCGTTCCATCTTTCTGAAAATACTTATCAAGCCAGCCTTGGTTTTCCTTCAGACGTTCGATTCCCTGGTCGCTGAATTTCGCCACATATGGAATCAGTCGAGGCCCCACATTGGTTTTGAGCGCCTCGTGAAATTGCCGGGATCCCTCGTAATGATGGAGAATATAGATGGCAAGATCGCCGAACTTGGCCACTGCGGCGGCGGCAAAGACGACTTCATTCTCGAAGCCGGCATAAAGCAGGGCGGCAATGTCATCCGCGGCGTACTTCTCGAAGAGTTGGTCGGCAACGTCGGGAGCGTCCTCGTTCAATCTCAATGCAAGGCTGATGTTTCGAGCCGCCTGCCAAACGGCAGGCTTGTGACTGCGGATATAGACCAGGCGAGCCGCGAGCTTTTCCGGCGTATCAGACTTAAAGCGCTCAAGGAAGTCGCTGTTTGCAAAGATTACCTCCAAAACTTCCGCCAAGGGAACGCCTCCCACGCCCGACATACGGCGTATCACGTCGCCATGCTGGCTGAAGAGGAAGAATGCACCATCTCCGAGTTTCTGCTCTACAGCTTGTTTAAAGTACGGTCGATTGTCATACGCCACCTCCACCACGTCCGAAACGAGGGCTCTCTTTTCCGAATCCTCCATGTCGGCGGAAGCAACTACCTCAACAATGATGGAGTCCAACCATTCCTGCTCGTGCTCATAGAATTCGCGCAGTTCCGGTGACGAAACGCAGTCGTTCACGAGCATTGCCATTGAGTCGCCTTTTGCAATCCTCCATGAATCCGGCGTGCGTGAAGCCTGTTCTAGGCGATCCAAGTAGGCATTGGTGGCTTGACCGGTGGCATCCTGATCAAGCAATTGTAGAGCGCTGCCGTGCGCACTGAGAAACTCGTCACGACTCCCTGCGGCAGGCAACAGATTCGGATCGACGGCCAACGACGCAAGGCGAATCTCCCAAGGCGTCCTGCCATGCTGGACCTTTCGATCCACCAGGTGTTGTATTTCCGCCAAGCCGCCTCGCTTCTCTGCCTCTTGCAAAACGGCGGCGAGAGCCCTGATGTCACTGTTCTCCCGAATTCGTGTCAACTCGGCAGCCGCTTGCGGATTCTCATTCCCCAGTTCTCGAATATACTTCTGCGTCGTTTCTTCGGGTCCCGATGCCATGCTTTCCCGCGTCAGTCGGTACCCGGTGATCCCCCAGCAGAACGTCAGCGCGAACGCGAACAAAAATGTTACCCATCGCAATGAAGAAGTGATAGAACCGATGAACATGGTGGTTGCTGGTGAATTGCTTTGTGGGATCCGGTGAATGAAAGAACCAATATTCGGATCGGAGCCTAAGAGAAACGGGGATGAAGAAAGGGTTCAGGATTGCAGCGTTTTGAGGAAAGATGGCACTTGAAGCATTAAGTTATAGTCAAGGAACAAATTCCATGACTACGCGGGAGAGAATATCCACCTGCGCAGCCGCGCCAAGGAATTTCCGGGGAATTTTTGGCAGTGATTTCTCAACCTCGGCGAATAATGAGCAGCATGAACAGTTCCTGGCCGGTAACGTTGATTTTTCCAGCCATGGGCAATGTAGAAAACAGCCTCGGCACTACCCCTTTGTTACCCTCCCGCCAACCCCAGTGCCCGACGGGAGGGCTTGATGGGTGTCGTCGGCCACCTTCGCCAATCCGCCGTTTACGCCGCCATGGCCGGAGTGGAGGATACCGTTTCGCTGCCCTCCTCCGCCTTCTTCGTCGCCGCCTCCCCCGCGATCTGGCAGGGCATGATCACTCAAAAACTCCCTGAAGATTCCGTGACGACGGCGGGGCTAATACCGTCGATCAGGCGCAAGGTGGAACGATGGTCAGGGCGTCGGCCAGATACCGCCTCGGGGCGAGAGATATCGCGGGCAACTGTCCTTCCCCTGAAACGCTGACGGGCATCATATCAGCCGCATGATCCGGCATCCGGCCTTGCGAAATGGGCGAGGGTGCCCAGAACAATGCGGATGGATGCCTTGGTCTGGGGCGTGAGTTGGCGTTCCACCAGTTCGTCGGCCTGAAGCTTCCAGATCAGATTGTAATCCAGCTCGTGAAAGACAAGCGCGACCTGCGCGTTGCCGTCGAATTCAAGGTCTTGGGCTAGTCGCTGGAACCGGACCTTCCATGTTTTCTTCTGCGCTTCGGTGGACTTTTCAGGCAGAAGTTCTTTCAGGAAGTTCAGCATCAGGTTTTTGGTGCGGCTGTCCGCCATCAACGCCGGGTATTCGGCGATCATCCGCTCCAGGGACGAATTGATTGAGGTTTGATCGCCCAGTAGGGATATGACCAGGTAGGCTCTAAGGTGAGGATACTTCTTCCGGATCAGCGAAAAATGTCGGTTGGCGGCGGCGACGGCTTGTTGGAGTTGGCCGGGATTGAGGCGTTGGTCGTTCACAACAACGACTCTCTGTCATGCCCGCGACAAAACGCGTCGTGGTGACTCCAGGTTTTGGAGCCTCACGGATTGAGAACGAGGAAATCGGACAGACTTATTGCGGTCACGGTTTCGGAGAGCGGAAAGGACTCTCCCTGAGGAATGATATAGTAGCCTCTGGTGGTTTGCAGGGTCTTCATGCTTTCAACAAAACCTGGAGTCAGTTTTGGAGAGAGCGTGCGCTTGAATTCGATGGCAACCGTTCCGGCCGACGGGTTTTGCAAGGCGAGATCGACTTCTGCTCCGGCGTGGGTGCGGTAGTGGCTGACAAAGGAGGTGCCCTTGGGGAGGGAGGTCACGATTTGCTCGATGCAATAGCCTCCACACTAACACGTGGATTGGACTTGGCGTCTTTCCATACGGGCCGTTACTGAGCCAAGCTGACGAGCACGCGGAAGAAACGCGGCACCTGCGTGCCACCACCCGAGGTCGTGATGGTCGGTGGATAGTCCACACTCACGGCTTCAAGGGTTGCATCCGTGGCTATCTGATTCGGCGTGGCGGAACTCGTCGCCCAGTTGACCAAATCCGCACTGAACTCGACGGTGTAGGTCAAGCCATCATTCCCTGCCGTGAGGCGACGGCCAAAGACCGCCTTGTTGGGGGAGCCTGCGACCACGATGGGTTGACCGTGGGCAGTGACGGCGCTGCCGGAATAGGCGATGGCACCCGTACCCGACGAAGCTGCGAGAGGAGCCGTGTCAAAGGCAAACTCATTGACGTTCTTGATACCGTCGCCGTCAGGATCGCCGCCGGCAGTGGCATCGGCTCCCGACTGGATGGCGGTGATGTTGGTCTGCGCCCACTGCTGATAGGGAGTCGCGTTAGAAGTCCACAGAAGTTCCAAGTTGTTACCGACGACGGCCGTCGAGAATGCGCCTCTGCCGGTGACGACGTTGCTGCCCGCGTTCTGAAGGACTGAGTTGATATAAATGGAGATATTGCTGATATCAAACAGGTTCCCGGCACTCAGGCCGCCGGTGATGATATTCCACGCCTTGCTGCCGTTCCAGAATGCATTGGTGAAATCTGTGGCGGCGTTGGTGAACAGCAACTTGAGCTTCGACCCGGTGCTGGCAATATTGCTGAGCGTTGTCGATCCGCTGGTGACGTTGGCTACATCCCAATGGGTGCCGGCAGTGCCCAACGTGTTGCTGGTGTTGTTTTCCCAGTTGAAGATACTACCTGCGCCAAGCGTGAGTCCACCGCCGAAACCAAGTGTGCCAACACCGGCCCCCGGCGAAAGCACACCGGTGACATTGACCGCACCAGAAATCGAGCCAGTGCCGCCCAAGGTCGCGACGGATGCCACGTTGAGCACGCCGCTTCCGGTGTTAGCACCGTTGATCAGCAATGTGCCGCCGTTCACGTTGGTCGCTCCGGTGTATGTGTTGGTTCCGGCGAGCGTCCAGGTGTCGGTGCCGGCCTTGGTCAGCGAGGTTGCGCCGCTACTGCTATCCACAATCGCGCCATCGATCTCACCGGTACCGGCGGTGGATCCTTGCAGTGTGAGGGTCTTGGCACCCACGCCACTGGCGGTCATCGCGCTGGTGAACTTCAACAACCCGGTTCCGGATTGATCGAGCGTCGCTCCGCCCGTGGTTCCGGCTAGATCGATCACGCGGTCGCTCGTGTCGCCGGTTCCGGTATAAAGCAACGTGCCGCCGCTAGTGGTGCTACCCATACCGATGGTGGCATTGGCGAGCAGCGGTTGGCCCATGGAGTTGGCCACGCCGCCGACGTTCTTGATGGAGCTGATGCTCAGCGTGCCGCTTTGAATAGTCGTCGAACCGGTGTAGGCGTTGGCGGCGGATAGCAACACAGTGCCGACGTTCGTGTATGTCGGGTCACCGATCCTCAGGTTGCCCGTGCCGAGGACCAAGCCTTGAAGCTCCAGGGTGTTGGGGTTGCCGCTATTGAGGCCGATTGACGCCAAGGTCAGATTGTTATTGAGCATGACAGTACCTGCGATTCCGTGGGTCGAAGTGGAACTGGTGTCGTTGTTAATGAGTGCCAGGGTTCCGCTCGAACCGGCCCGCACGTTGATCGAGTTACTCGCGTAGGCGGGAGTTCCGTTGTTGCCCGGCACTTTGAATTCCAAGGCCGCGTTCTTGGTGCTGCCGGACGTGTTATCGCCGAGTTGGACCGTCTGAGTGCCGAAAACGCTTTGGGCACCCGTGTTGCCGTTGCCGCCGAACGTTCCCTCGTTGATAATC
>Ga0118677_10011015_pt1 | contig 13670 bp, 16 predicted proteins | sample AliMusrvi5mmetaG_FD_86154 | JGI IMG/M metagenome (GOLD analysis project Ga0118677, IMG submission 86154)
GTAGAATTGATCCGTTTGCTGGATCAGTTGATGATTGCCATGGATACCTTGTGGCTGTGTCAAATATTGACTAACAAGCAATGCTCAGTCGCGAGGTACCAATGGCAACAGCGTTTACACCGATTAGCTAGACGCATTGTCTCAATAGAGCAGCGGGCACATCAGGCGGCTTATGCCCAAGGGCGAGGAGAGGACGTTCGCTTAGCTAGAGAAGAGTCTGGATTGATGGCTGAACCAGAGGCTATGTCGGAAAACGACAATGAAGTTAGTGTAGCCAAGGAAATGGATGTTTTTGCAGTAATACGCTAAGTTGTCAAACAGCATATTCTATGGCGATTCTGTAACGCCGTCTGATTTAGGTAATAAAATGAGTGTGTAAATCTTTATTGCAGGAAAATGTCATATATGACATAGTTGAATGCGATAAGCTAACCTAAGGGATTCAAAGATCAAATTTATGAGTCATTCATTGTATAACTTACAAAGAAAAACATGGGACACCCTTTTTTCTAATTTGGTCGAACTTTCAATAGATAACACCATTCTTTGCGGTGGAACTGCTTTAGCTAGGCTCTATTTAAATCATCGTGTTTCTTATGATTTGGATTTTTTTGTGCCAAAGCGATTTAATCCTGAAAAGTTGTTGCTTGACTTAGCAAAGATTGGAGTCAACATTCAATCCCCTTCAATTGAGACGGGCGAATTATATACAAATCAATTGTCTGGTTTTATCCATGAGAATGGAGAAACGTTAAAAATTGATTTTGTGGAAGATATTTATCAGGGAATGTTCGATATACAAATGGTTGATCAAGGTTTTGATGATGAAAAATGGCATTATCCTGTTATCACTGAATCGATTGATGGTTTATATCATCGCAAAATAAGAACATTGTCAGGCAATTTTTTAAAGACCGGCGGTATCTGTAGTGGGCGGCAAACGGCTAGGGACTTATTTGATTTATTTGTATTAAATAAATCTGTGGAGCCGATCAATTCTTTCGTATCAAGAATTAATAAATTCGGTGCAAACGTACCCGTTGCTGGTTTAATTACTGCATTTAATAGCGTGTTATGGATGGAGTTACTTGATGAATTTGATGAGCTTGAGAAATTACATCAATGGAAAAACGTTAGTTTGAGGGATGTTCGAATGACAATTGAACATGAAAGCTTAATTTTAAGAGCAGCAGAAAATGATTCAAACTCATGAGCCTTTTTTTAATATCTGGAAACAAAGTCGGGTTCAAGCTTTTTGGGATAGGCCTGGCTTAAGTTATGAAAAATGGCGGCACACACTTTTTAATCAGTCTTCGCCTGTAGTAGCTAAAAATACGTTAATTCAAAGTATGCTTTATATGGATGCAAATTGTTTTGTGACGTTGATTGGCCCTGATCTATTTATTCAGGAGTACCCTAATTGGCGCACGTTTTTATTAGACGATAAAAGCCTTCGGGCGATAACACATTACAAGATGCTGGATCTTGAATGGTCCTGGTTAGTTTGCGGTATTCTTTCAATGAAACATCCGACACTTGAATGGTTTAATTTGACTAAAAAACAGATTGAAACATTTAATTGCCTTGCCAAACTGGGTTATGGAACTATTTATGAAGTGGCTAAAACAATGAGTCGTAATTATCGTCGTACATACGATGACGTACAAAAACTGATTAGTATTGGTGTAATTGGTGTAACCGATAAGCTAATAAATGGACGTAAATGTAAGTTAGTTTGGGTTTAGATTTCATAATCGCGTGGATAAAAATGTCTTATCTGTAATGTAAAACAGCACCTAATATTGACCATCTTCAGTATTGGTTTTTATTCGCTCATGTGTATTAGAACAGCATGTTAGTGATTTTACATGATCAACTTTGACGCTGTTTCCTCGGTGTTACTGGCCATTTTCCCACGCTGTTTGATAGTGCTGGAAGATCACGGTGCTTTCTACGTCATGCTCTTTGTCTTGAATGATGACGGTGTTGAAATCATCATCCCCAAGCGTGGCGTGGATCCATTGTTGTTGTCTTATTTTCTAGATAATTATTTAGCATCATATATAATGCGTTTTTATTTTAAATTAATTATTACATTGCATATTGTACATTATGTATTTAGACGATATCGGCCTAGTTATCAAGACGACTAGAAAAAGCAGAAGAATTACCCAAGAAACTTTAGCTTCTCAGTTGCACATGAGCAGAGCTACACTTTCTGGGATCGAAAAGGGAACTATTAATGAAATCGGTATCCGCAAAATTATTGCTATCTGCGATGCCTTGGGACTTGAGTTGTTAGTCCAAACTAAAACAGCTAGACCGACTTTGCAGCAACTGATGAAAAGAAATAGAGAAGAGAGTGCCCATGATTAAAATATTTGTCGATCAGAAGCCTACTGGAAGCTTATACAAATCTGACCTAGATATTGGCGTATTCTATTTCGGTTATGACGCGCTATCTCTATCGAAAGATGCGATATCATTAACAATGCCTGTTGTGAGAGATCCTTATCCCTATAATTTTAAGCATCAACTGCATCCTATTTTTGATATGAATTTGCCAGAAGGTGAACTTCGAAATCATCTTTTTAAGCAATTTAGCAAGGCAATTCCCGATTTTGATGACTTAGCCTTGCTAGGAATTTTAGGTAAGCACCAAATCGGTAGGCTACGATTTAATTTAACCGATAAGGAATTGATAAACGTTCCAGCGCAAAGCGTGAGCGAATTAATAGCCTATGCTGGCGCAGAGGATTTGTTTGATAACCTGCTCAATCGCTATGCTGTTTATTCTGGTATCTCCGGCGTTCAGCCTAAAGTGCTACTACGAAATAGTGATGAAGGAACTGTAAAACGCGTTACTCATCGCGATGCTACGCATATTGTTAAAGCATGGAATCCCAATGAAAATCCACAATTGGCGGCCAATGAATATTTTTGTATGCGTGCGGCCAGTTATGCAAAGCTAGACGTACCAAATATTAGCATCTCAGAAAACGGCAAGTTTTTGATTATTGAGCGCTTTGATTTTGATGGGGATAATTATTTGGGCTTTGAAGATTTTTGCGTACTCAATGCTAGAGCATCAGAAGAAAAATACAAAGGTTCGTATGAAAACATCACCCGATGCATCAAAGAGTTTGTGTCGCCTGAACACCTGTCATCAGACCTTGAGACCTTCTTTAAGTCACTCACTTTGTCTTGCGCAGTAATGAATGGTGATGCACACCTAAAAAATTTTGGCGTACTGTATGCCGACACGCAGGCTACTGTAAAATTGTCGCCCACTTATGATGTCGTTACGACAACGGCCTATATTCCAGGAGACTCGTTGGCTTTAACGCTGGGTGGATCTAAGGCATGGCCTAAAGAAAAGGCGCTAGTGAAATTTGCAGGCCAGCACTGCAACATCACCGCCAGTCGAGCAAAAGAGTTGATGAGTGAAGTTGCAGAAGGTATGGTCAGTGCATCGCATGATATGGTGTTTTATATTAAACACCATGAGCAATTTAGAGGTGTTGGTGAAGTTATGCTTACTGAATGGAGTAAGGGGCTTAATCGTTCGATCTTGTCTGATGAGCGTACAGTTTATTCCTTCGCTAAAGTCGCCCCTGCTGTAAAAAAGCTTGGAAAATAACCAGCTAATCGGCGAAACAGCGCCAAAGTTGATCATATAAAATCGGTAACGTACTGTGTTCTTTGATAGGATTGAGCAAAAACCAATGCTGGAGATAGTCAATGTTAGGTGCTGTTTGACACGTAAGGATTCCTATAGTTTATTCTTTTTACTTGTGGCATTATCGGCTCTTTTTTTGTGCTGCCTGATGCTGCGCGTCACTGCTCATAGTTAAGTATTCTGTAAAACAACCAATGCGATTAATGGGTTTTGTTATTTTACCATCCTGATGGGTTTCGCTATCGCTCTACTCATCCGAGCTAAGTTGTTATTTTCGTTTATTTCGTTTATCTTATGCCAAACAATTAATGATAATTTGGAGTATGCAAAGTGACTTTATCTAATGTGGTACATTTGCCTACTGCGCAAGAAGCAGAAGAAGCTAAAATAACCAGTCGCGCTTTATCAAAATATGCCCATAACGAAAGGCTACATTTAAAAATAGCTAGTAATAATAATGAATCAGAAGATTTAATTTTACCGGGCTATGCTATAAATTTACTACTCGCTATGTTAACGGAAATGTCGAAAGGCAATGCCATCACAGTGATGCCAATTCATGCGGAATTGTCTACTCAGGAAACGGCAGAGTTGTTAAATGTAAGTCGGCCACATTTAGTTGATTTGTTGGAACAGGGCAAAATTCCGTTTAGAAAAGTGGGTACGCACCGACGAGTTTTGGCAAATGATGTATTTGACTATAAGCAACGAATAGATGAAGCCCGATTCAAAGCCCTCGATGACTTAGCTGCCCAAGCTCAAGAATTGGGCATGGGTTATGAATAGTGGCAAAGTTTTCGGTTATTTATGATGCTTGTGTTTTATATCCCGCTCCTTTAAGGGATTTACTAATGCAGTTGGCGGTAACTGATTTGTTTAAAGCACGGTGGACGGATCAAATACACGACGAATGGATTGAAGCGTTATTGAGACGGGATAAATATCATAGGAGTGTTTTAGAAAGAACACGCGGATTTATGGATGCAAGTGTGCGTGATGCCAAGGTATTTGGTTATGAAGAATTGATCGAAGGCTTAGTCTTACCCGACCCAAATGATCGACATGTTTTAGCAGCAGCTATAAAAGCGGGTGCTGATGCTATTATTACGTTTAATTTAAAAGATTTCCCCAGTGCTGTGTTATCAAAATATGACATTGAGGCGATACATCCTGATGAGTTTATTTATAGCCAAATTGACTTAGCACCGACGATTGCCTGCGGTGCAATTAAAAGACAGCGGGAATCATTAAAGAACCCACCGAAAGCAAAAGATGAGTTTTTAGCGATATTGCAAAAACAACAATTGCCGCAAACAGTATCCGCATTGAGAGTCTATATCGAACTTATCTAAGAAGTGCTTGTGAAGCAGTCGCAGTGACAACATTGTATTTCCTAATCTTAGGAATTTGCCTCCCACTTTCAGTCATCACTAAATCAATATACTCACCATTTTGCTCCGGCCAATAACTCACATGAATGGACCTATCTTCTCCATAAAAATACAGCCGATCAAAAGGGGTGTTTTCTGCTAGCCAATCCGCCACTTCTCGCATATTTTCATCTTCAACAATAAAGTCAACGGCGGCACCTAAGCGTGGACAGATGATAGTTTTTTTACTGTTTGTTTCATGGGCGGCATGTTGATCTAGTTTTGGAGCAACTCGCCCTTTAATGTGCTTACCTAAGTCATGAGAGCAAAAACCATAGCTCAGTTTAATCATGCCAAAGTAATCATCACTGGGTCTAAAATATGGCCTTATAAGTCATATAAGGCGGTTATTAGACTAGAAATTTTATGGCTTCCTTAGAAACGAGCCTTGCAATGTTAGTACAATCGACGCAAAATTTACATTGAATTTTTGGAGATTAATGATGACTAAAACAACCATTAAAGAAAACCGACTTAATATACGATGCCTAACTTATGTTAGGCAGTTGCTTGATAAAGCGGCCGCTTACGCACATGTGAGTATTTCGGAATTTGTGTTGACGCATGCTTTATCTTCCGCAGAACTCATCATTAAAGAACATGAATCGATCACTTTGCAGCCAGTTGATTTTCAAGCTTTTCTGACAGCAATTGATAAACCGCTACAAGTTAATGCTGCATTAAATAGAGCTTTCAACCGTCACAGCTTACAGGTTAAGCGTTGATATCTTATGTTATCCGCGCTCATGACGGAAAGATTGATACGAAAAAGTTTAACTGTAGTGGGCATAGTCGTTGATGCAAAGGATGATTCAGCGGCAGCGTTTTATCGCCATTTTGGATTTATCTCGCTACCGGATAAGTCGGATCGATTGTTACTGCCTAATGCTGCTTATTTTTGAGGTAATGTCGCCTTAGTCTAAATTGCTAGGTAATGTTCAGCAGGTTACTGGTAAAATCAATCCTGTATAAGCGCATATTACGCATTTAATGACGGTAATCACCAAAGAAAACGTCTTATAATCTTCATTCTTGTTAGAAAAGCACAAAAAACATGGCCTCTAGCCATTTATCTACCCTTTTTAAGGAAAATATCATATGAATAAATCCGACCTAATTGCTGCTATTGCCGAGTTGGCTAATTTAACTAAAGCTGATGCAGGCCGTGCTTTAGATGGCTTGACCAAAACCATCGAATCAACCTTACAAGCGGGTGATACTGTAGCCTTGGTAGGTTTTGGCACGTTTGAAATTAAGGAAAGAGCAGAGCGCATCGGCCGCAATCCGAAAACGGGCGCTGCTATTACCATTGCGGCAGCAAAAATACCTTCCTTTAAAGCGGGTAAAAATCTAAAGGACGCTGTTAACGTTTAAGTGCTTCGGAACTGAAGGCTAAGGGCCCATGCCCCAGCCTTCTAGTTCCACTTGCCGTTTAACGGTAGGTGCATCCAGACCTGACATGCGGCCTTGGCTGCGGGTTAAAGTGTTCTGCCTGCTGCTAGTTGTGGCTCCGTATTTTTGGGGGTTCAATCGGCTGCCCGCACCGGTCAACTGATCAAGATTGAGCATCGTTGCCGCATTTCCAGCAGTGGGTAAATGGTTGGTTTGAGCCAGTATGCCTAACCATTCGTCCAGATTCACTTGACTCCAATCGACTTTTTTCAGATCAGATATCTTGATGCCAGTACACACTGGATTTTGAGGGGTACCAAAATTCATGCCCAATTGAGGTTTGATTTGTTCATTTAAAATACGAGCCAGCGGCGAGTTATAACAGCAGTAGCTTTCCTTGCGGATCCAGCAAAGTCCGGTGATTGGATCTTTACTGTCACAGAAACTGCCCACGTCTTTGCAGATTTTTAGTTGTTTTTTGGCGGCTAATTCATATTCCGATTGCTCGCATGACCAGATCATCTGAATGATCATGACCGCAATCATGACGAAGGTGTATGCGCTCATCAAGGTACTGAGCATTTCACCGGCAACTGCGGCTCCGCCTCCCAGTTCAACACCTCCAGATTGTGCGGCCGGTGTGAGGTTACCCATTGAATCAAAGGCCGTTTGGCCGCCAGCACTAAACAACGCATTGCCTGCCGCTTCCCCAAAGGTACTCCCTATCCATTCAGCTACCGAATTCAAAAGTTCGCCTTTCAATGAGTCCAGCAAGCCTTGTTCGGCGACGTCGGTGACACTGAGTATATCCGAGCCGACCAAATCGTTAACATTCGAAGCAAAATCTGCCTGTACACTGTTCCAGGCATCGCCCACAGCAGTAAACGGCGTGCGCATCGTTTCCCAAGCGCCTCTTACGGCGGAAGTAGCATCCATGCGCATCACGGCATTATCCAGTTGGCTGGTGGCTATTAATAAATCGATATACTGGCTCAGTCCCATACCGCCGGACGGCGCTTGGCAACAATCTACCAGAGTGACGAGTCCGCCGACGATTTTACAGTTGGCATCTTTGCCTTTAAATACTTGGCAGGAATTGGGATCTTTTTGTTGCAAACTGGCATTGGCGTAATCACAACTCAAGTCCATCGCCATTTGCTGTGCGGTATTCAGTAAGGCCACTGCCTTGGTAAAATCCTGGCTCTGGGTGCGATTGACAGTGACGCAATCCTCGCCCATGCAGCGAATGGGGCCTGAGCATTGTTGCTGGGTACTGCTTTGAATACCGGGAATGCCGACCTGCTGACCGCAGTCATAAGTGTCAACACTATCCCAGCAAGTACCCGATGCTAGGGTATCTAGGCATTGGCTTTTAATGAACGAACAACCTTGGCTTTCCAAAGCAGAGCAACTGGTGGTCGGTGTTCCTGATGCGGGCGGTGTTAGGCAGTGGGTGCCCGCTGAGTCAGTCCAGCATTGCCCCGTACTATTGAGATCACATTGGCCTGTCGCAGTGATATTCATACAGGTATTTGCAATACCCGCCGAACTAGCCACTGGAGCAGGACTCAGCGCGTTGCCGCAGATCATGATTTGCGACACTGGATCGACATAACAGCCCGAGGCATTAGCTGGGTCATTAGTACAGCTAAGTTGGCTACCTGTTTGACAAATGCCGTCGGTAATCGCATTGGCAAGATTCTGGCAGTTCGGCCCACTCCAGCTCCATTGATCTTGGGTAATCAGTTTTGACACATCATAATAAAGTCGGATGCGAGAATACCCTTCACCCATGCCGCCGACCAGCGTGTCCTGCTGGAAGACCTTATTACCGGAACTGTTAAAGGCATAGGTCACATCGAGATTGGGATGGTCATACCAGTTTTTGCTTAATTCACAAGGGGCACCCCAGCCAGTCGAGCCGGTATAAATCAGGTTGCCGCCATAATAAACGTGAGCATGGTCGTCGAACTCGACATCGGCCAGAGTCGCGCTGATAATCGCTTCCGGATGCAGTACGTTATAAGTAACCTGCCAAGTAAATACCGAGCAGCCTGCTGACCAGTAATTGTCGCCAACTACACCGACATACAGATCCATACACCCCGGCCCACAACTCGACAAGCCGCCGTTGCCGGAGACATAAGTTAGCAAGGGATCGACATTAACCTGATGGCTTGCGGTACAGTTTTGTGGCACGGTGGGTTGACGTAGACACAGTTGATAATCAGGTAACTGAACTTTCTGGGTCGTGGCAGTTTGAGTCGTCGTGGTTGTACAGTCCGAAAAAGACTGCGCCCACGGTGTGAAATTGGCTACTATTTGATCACTGGTCGTCCAAAGAGCGTCATTTTGTAAATCAGGATGAGCTTGATGGGCATTGCTAATCAAGGTGCGATAAGCTTCGCCGGTTGCGCTGGCTTCGCTATTTAAGGTAGTTTGGGCATTAAGCCCAGTTGCCATTGTGCTGGGATTATCGCCATAAAGGTTAGTGATATTGGCCGTAGTGCTGTTACTAGTGGCCGAATCCGGAAACAACGTAGTGATATTGATCGTGCTTTGCTGGCTGGTACTGGGATTTAGCGTCATGACGCCATTGCCCGTATCGACTGGAAATTGGAAACCGCCTAAAATCTGCTGGCCGGTTTGTTGTCCATAGTTGCCAGCACTCTGCATGGCATCGGCCCAGACTACGCCAAACGGTGTCCAAGCCATAGCCATGCTCAAGATCATGCACAAACTGCGAGTTAAGCGTCTATAACGAATAAAAAAAAGCATCTTGCTCTAATTCATAATCCGAATCTGAATCCATCTATATCCCCACACAGCAATCTTGCCAGCGCCAAAGGATATAAAGATGATCTTCGCCAGGTCCAGGATAAGTGCGACCCGCACCCCAAGTGAAGGTGGTTTCACCGATGGCATGATTGGAGTCAGTTTCGGCAACGGGATAAAACATACTCAGACGGTATTGAGATTTGGGAATGAACGGATAAATCATGCCACCACACAAGGCATCATTGCCAGCCGTTTTCCAAGCGAGTCCGCGTCTATGCAAGGCCGCCGTTGCACGGGTGGCCAATAAACTGGTAATGCGCGGATCGGTACCGTAACTGGTCGATGAAATTCCCGACAAAGGATAAAGATGACCCCACGCCCCAGCGCACCAGAACAAAGCATCAATGGGATGGCCAGTGGCAGCGGCCGCCGCATCGGCAACACAGGCGGCAATCGCTATCGGGTTAGCAAACAACGCCGTTTCCGGACTGGTGAAAAAAGCCAGTAAATCGCTGTTCCAAGTGGGGTCGAGTTCTGAGACATACAACAGATCAAAATCCCGATAACCGTCGGCGTTACAGCGATTATCCCAAAACAGATCCAACATAATGGTGAGTGGAAAGGCAAAGTAATGGTAGTTGTAAAATGACATCTCACTGGCATCAAAATCGGCCTTGCCAGTGGTGGCCATCAACCGTATTTGTGAGGCGCTGAAAGTCATGCCGCCTAAGGCCGGAGAGCACCAAGGATTCCTAACAATTTCGATCAATCGTGCTGGATTCCATAGGCCCACGGTCATACCTAATTGCGGCAGTCCCAGCGGGTCGTTACAAAAGCAGAATACTTGGTCGCTAGCGATGCTGGGTACATTGCCACCGCCTAATGAGGCACCAGCGGCACGAATCGGAAACAAGCAGTTCCAGCAAATGTCAGTGATCAGTTTCCCCGACCACAATTCAGCATCGGCGCAGAGTGGGTCAGTGGCTTTGGTCGAGGTGTCCGCATGACTGGCGATAGCCAAGCTTAGCAGAGCCCATAACATCACCTTAGAAAACCGTTGTTTCATCAATGAGCTCCGGCCATAGTAGGACTAGTTACTTTTCGTTCCTGAATCTGTATTTTGTTACCGGACTGTTCCACCAGCGCGGGTATTTTTTGCAGCTGAAAACGTTGGCGTACATCAGGGGTTAGTAAATAAACAGGGGCTTTTAGGACTTGTTCCAAGGCTTTCAAGCCTTCCCAGCCATCTTGTCGTGGTAACTGTGTTGCCAAATACATCACTCGTGCTTTCTTGTCCCGGCAAGACCACTGCTGAACAGTATCAACTTGGGCTTTTTGGGTGGCGTCGAAGACTATTAGACATAGACCAAAAGCCATTTTGTCCAAGGGATTGACGGTTTGTCCTGCTTGGATAATCAGCTTGCCATTCGGGGCAAGCAGATCGTGAGGTGCGGTAATCGTCAAATCAACAGTTCGCTGCAGATTTTCCTGAGCATTGGGCAATGCTTCGAACGTGCGCTGTTCCCAAAAGCGAGCAAGGGCCTGCTGTTTCTTCTGCGGCCAATCGATTGCCGCCAGACGACGTTTAATTTCTTCAAGCAAATCAAGCTCAGTAATATCAAACACTTCGCCGAATCGCCCCAGATCACCTTGTTGACCTACGTCCTGACGGGACTTTAACCACGTCAGACTGGTCACACCTTTAACGCGGAGACTGGCTTTGCCCTGATCTTCTACCACTATTTCAGGTACGGTACTCACCGCCCATTTTTGAAAACGAATAGGATCGATGACAATATTGGGCACCGGATTAATATCTTTCAGTAGCACTTTCAGTTCGGCGAACAATCCCGGTAGTTTTTGCTGGGGCTTAGGGCCTCGAAAAACCAGCAAGACATCCTCTTGCCCAGACACTTCTTCAAAAATACCTTTGAGCACCGACTCGCCCAGAGAGAACGATAGAAACATGACCTGCAACGGTTTGCCATTATTAAGCGGTTTTTGTAATGCGGAGAGACTATTCAAGGCTATGGGCTTGGCATCCTCAACGATATCCAATGCTTGCCTATGAGCTTGAGCCTGGGCTTGATCTTGATCTTGATCTTGATCTTGATAGAGGTTGTTGTCTAGCCATGCTGGCCGTGGTTGACCTTCTAGGCTATTAAGGATGTTCTGTGAGCGAGTGAGCCATTCTTCGTCGGCATGAGCTGAACACAGTGCTAATAAAATGGTCAGTAACAATAACCGTCTAATACAGCTATTCAGATGCACAGAGCATGAAAGCAGAGATTTGTTAAAAAATCGCATAAGCTCGGCCTATGACTTGGTAGTCATAAACATACCCCCAATAACGCGAATCAAAACTCTTCGGTGCCTTACCCGTTACCCAGTAGGCGGCGGGTGGTATGGCTTCATCGCGATTAAACGTGGAAGGCGATTGTTTGAGTTTGTTGGCCAGCGGTAAGCCATCGATAATGATCGAGCCGTTGATTTGGGTAGCATGACTGTCAACTTGTACGTGATCACCGGTAACGCCGGCAGCAATTTTGACAACGATTTTGCCGTCTTTAAAATACGGTGCCATGCGCTCAGCCCGAAAGGCCATTAGATCGCCACGCCAGATGTCCTTGTTGTAGGTGTCGATGATATAAATGCGTTTATCCGGCAAACACCGATCAACCTGATCATCACCGCCGATCAAAAAGCGCTGACCGAAGGTGTATTCAGCTGCCAAAACCACCAATAATAGGGGCAGGGCTTTTAACAAAAACACCCTAAAAGCTGCTTTAGGTGGCTTAGGTGGCGTGAGTGGCTTAGGGGACTTGCTGTTCATGGGTTCAGGGTCCTTCTGCCCGGACATAGACATCAGTGGGCGCTGCAATCACGGCAGTCGAATCTATCACTAGATAGCCTGCTGCACTTAACTTGGTGGCAAGGCGCTGCCAGTCATCAACAGTGCGAGCCATTTGTTCCTGCGTAGCATTGGGTGGTAGTGCTTGGATTAATCGGCTGCGATCCAGCACAAAAACCGGCGTGGTAAGATTTAAACGTTGCAAGGGTACTTTCAGCATCTGGTAGGCGGACAGCGTACCGCTCAATAAGCCGACTAGCGCTGCTAATAGTATGATGCCTAGCCATTGATATTTACCGGCCATAAGGCAATTCCCGTTCTTTGGTGTTGCGACTGGCTAGTAATTGCGCGATAGCATCGCCCAAGCTTAAACCTTGGCGTCTTAATAGTTTTAGCGCTTGGACATCTTCCGGTTTGGTGGAGAACAATAATCGTTTGAAGGGATCGACAATTAATCGGCCTATCCCAGAACCCATCTCGGTTAGGAAAAAGATTTCTGAATAGAGGCCGGGCAGGGTATGGACAGTTTTAAGTAATTCGTAACCGCCCTCTGATAACGGTAGTCTTCGGTCTTGTTTCATGCCTTCGATGACTTCAGCTTTCTGACCTAACAAATACATATTCGCCGAATTTTCTACGATAGCTCGGCCTGCGGCATTGCGGTATAGATCGTTTACCGATTGAGTAATGGTGACAGCGGCACCGCCATATTTACGAAAGCGCCGATAACCATGTTCCATGAATTTGGCGACGTCGCCTTCGGTGAGTAAGTCCCACGCTTCATCAATAATGACGATCTTAGGGCGGTTGCGTTCACCCAGATACATTTCCTGCTGGATTTGGTAGATCAGTTGCAGTAACACGACCTGTTGCAAGTGTTTGCGGCCTTTGAGTTCTTCCATTGGGCGAATCCATTTAGGATTGTCCAATTTGAGGATCGAACGGGCAGCCATTGGGTAGTTTATCGGGCCTGTGAGAACTGCGGTAGCAGCAATACCACCCCAAAAAGCGGCCATTGACTGACGGGAAAGGATTTTGCGGCCATTCTGGCTGATTTCGATTTCGCCATTGTACAATTTACCGGGGATGGGTTCAAATCCAAAGGTTGCGGCAACTCCGGTGGCGTTTACGGCATCAATACCGTACAGGATTTCGATGGCGGTGACCAAAAACCATTTGCCGGCATCCACTTTCTGATTGGCGATGTTGCGAACGGCAACTACTTTTGCTCCCGAAGGGTCAAACAGGTCGTTGAGTGCGGTCAGGGAGGCTCCCAAAGGTAATACGGAATAGATTTCAGAATCGTTAAGCTGATCCTGGTTAGTGATGACCTGCTGCATGATGTCAGAAGGCAACTGAGAAAGCCTGCTGATGTACTGCCCACGGGAAGTGGCCAGCGTTGTCGAATCGTTTGACACGCTGTTGTCGGCCAATTTCTGAATAACTGCTGTTTTGCTGGCATCGGTCATGTTGTTGATCGCGGATACCAATGTTGATGCAGAAGCTGCATCAATTCCTTTAAGTCCTAAAATTTCCATGT
>Ga0118677_10011016_pt1 | contig 13669 bp, 11 predicted proteins | sample AliMusrvi5mmetaG_FD_86154 | JGI IMG/M metagenome (GOLD analysis project Ga0118677, IMG submission 86154)
CTCCTATATTTATATACATTTAAGGCTGATTTTAGCATAATAATTAAAAACAGAAAGAAAAACAACATAAACCAGAATCTGTACTTGTTAACTACATACTTTTGGTCGATTTGTGCAATATTTTTGCATAATAATGCTATCTTTCTGATAATCAATTGACAAAAAAAATATAAAAATTTATTGTGTATTTCGTTGATAATGAGAAATAATTATACTAATTTTGTGGAAATTTTGAAATAAAGAAAAATTTCAGTATTTCGATTTTTAAGAACTATATTTTCAGTTATTTATTAGCCCAATAAAGCACATAATTTTATAATCAAATATATAAAAATTTTATTTTTATGAAACCAACTCACATCGAACATTTAGGCATTGCAGTAAAAAGCCTCGAAGCAGCCATTCATTATTACGAAAATGTATTAGGATTAACTTGTTACGCAGTGGAAGAAGTTCCTGAACAAAAAGTGAAAACAGCTTTTTTCAAAGTAGGTCAAACTAAAATTGAATTATTGGAATCAACTGATCCTGAAGGACCTGTAGGAAAATTTATCGAAAAGAAAGGCGAAGGCGTTCATCACATTGCATTTGCAGTGCAAGGATTGCAGGCTAAACTTGATTTGGCTGCTGAACGCGGCATCGAACTGATTGACAAAAAGCCACGTAAAGGTGCTGAAGGTTTGAATATTGCTTTCCTGCATCCAAAATCTACTTTTGGAGTATTGACAGAGCTTTGCGAAGATCCAAACAAATAATTCGAAGGAACAGGTCACGACCTGTCCGTACAATATATATAAGTCATTAGACATAAAATAATGGAAAATCAACAAAAGGTAAAAAATCTCATCGATTTGCGCACACAAGCCAAATTGGGAGGTGGTGCAAAAAGAATTGCATCGCAACATGCCAAAGGAAAGTTTACTGCCCGTGAACGTCTTGAAATGTTGTTGGACGAGGGTAGTTTTGAAGAACTGGACATGTTTGTAACACATCGTTGCAACAATTTTGGTTTGGAGAACGAAAAATATCTGGGTGACGGGGTAATTACCGGTCATGGTACTATCGACGGTCGTACCGTTCATGTATTTGCTCAGGACTTCACTGTTTTTGGTGGTTCATTGTCAGAAACAATGGCACTGAAAATTTGTAAGGTAATGGATATGGCAATGAAAATGGGCTGTCCAATGATTGGTATCAACGATTCGGGTGGTGCTCGTATTCAGGAAGGTGTTACTTCGTTGGCCGGATATGCCGAAATTTTTCAGCGCAACATAATGGCTTCAGGGGTAATTCCTCAAATCTCAGCTATTTTCGGTCCCTGTGCCGGTGGTGCAGTTTACTCTCCTGCCCTCACCGACTTTGTGGTAATGACTAAAGAAAACAGCTACATGTTCGTAACCGGACCTAAAGTTGTAAAATCGGTTACCGGAGAAGATATTTCTACTGAAGACCTTGGAGGTGCTGATGTTCACTCCCGCAAATCAGGTGTTTCTCACTTTAAAGCCGAAGACGAAGAGGAAGGTATGTTGCTTATCCGCAAATTACTTTCTTATTTACCACAAAACAATTTGGAAGAACCACCTTTGTTTGAAAATAACGACCCAATTATTCGTTTGGATGATAAGTTAAACACCATAGTTCCAGATAATCCAAACATGCCTTACGACATGAAAGATGTTATTCATGCCATTGTTGACAATGATGAGTTCCTTGAAGTTCACCGTCACTATGCACGTAATATCATTGTTGGTTTTGCACGTTTCAATGGTGCTCCTACTGGAATTGTAGCAAATCAGCCGAACTTCCTTGCAGGTGTGCTCGACTGTGATGCTTCACGTAAAGCAGCCCGTTTCGTTCGTTTCTGTGATGCGTTCAACATTCCCGTATTGACATTGGTTGACGTTCCCGGTTTCTTACCTGGTTCAGGTCAGGAATATGCCGGTATTATTACCCATGGGGCCAAGCTGATGTTCGCTTACGGCGAAGCTACTGTTCCGAAAGTAACGGTAACTATCCGTAAATCGTATGGCGGTGCTCATGACGTAATGAGTTGTAAACAACTTCGTGGTGACTTTAACTACGCATGGCCAACTGCTGAAATTGCGGTAATGGGTGCTGCCGGTGCTATTGAAGTATTAGAAGGACGCGCCATTGTTGCTATCACGGATAAAGAAGAAAAAGCTGCATTTGTAAGTCAAAAGGTAAACGAATACAAAGAAAAATTTGCTAATCCTTATCAGGCTGCAGCTTATGGTTACATCGACGATATTATTGAACCACGTAACACACGTTTCCGTGTTATTCGTGCATTTCAGGCACTGGAAACCAAGAAAGTGGTAAATCCGCCTCGTAAACATTGTAATATACCTTTATAATTAAGAATATGGAACTTAAAAATTTCTTTAGACTTATTTTTTACAAAAAGCTAAAGGTAAAAAATGCTAAAGCTGTAAAAGTTACCGAACTTTTAGGTATGAAAGGTGAAGTTCCTTCGGGAGATGTGGTTGCTATTGCTATGGCTTTACACTTGTTTTGCGACGAGGCACACGATACTGAAAGTAATGTTATTACTATCAAACGTATCGAAAGACGTTATTCACCCTGGAGTTCAAAAATTTACGGTATAATTAATAATAGATAAGATTATATGAAGAAATTCAAATTTACAATAGAGGGGACTTCATACAGCGTGAATGTCAAATCGGTAGAAGGTAACCAAGCAGAGATTGAAGTAAACGGTAAAAACTATGCTGTAGGACTCGAAGAGGAAGTAAATCCTTTGAAAACTCCTATTCTGGTACGTAAAGAAGTGGTAACCAAACCAGGAGAAAATAAAATTACAGCGAAAACTGCTCCAATGCCACCTTCGAATAAACCTAGTGCAAACGGTATAAAAGCACCACTGCCGGGTAGTATTATTCGCGTAGTTGCTAAAGTGGGCGACACGGTAAAAGAAGGTGATTTACTTCTTGTTATGGAATCCATGAAAATGGAAAACAATATTCTTTCAGAAAAGAATGGTGTGGTAAAAAGTATTACAGTTGAAGCAGGACAAACTGTAATGCAAGATGATATTCTTATTGAATTGGAATAGATTTAGTCATTAGCGAACAGTTATCAGTAAAAAAAGCCCATCAATTTAATTTCGATGGGCTCTTTTATTGCAAACTAGTTCTAATATGTACACTTTTATGAAGGAGATGAGTATAGAGGAGGTGTTTATTTTATAATTCCGAAACTAACTGTTTCAGTCTCGTTTCTGCCATTTTCAGGTTGTATCGGAAGTTGATTAAACGTGTATTGGATTGAACATAATTGTCTTCAGCCAAATGAACTTCTGTCGAAGTTGTTTGCCCATGCTTCAACCGTTCAAAGCTGATTTGCATATTTTCTCGGGTCAATTGATTATTTTCTGTTTCGATTTTCAATAGCTGTTGCTGATTCTCAAAGTCAGTAAGCGTATTAAACAACAGGGTATTAACCTGTAATTTAATATTTTTCAATTCAAGCTGTGCAGATTCTTCCTGAATTTTAGCCGTTTTTACTTTCCGGTTTGTTTCACCGGCACTGTAAATCGGGATTGTCAATGAACCACCTATTTGCAGACCTAATGAATTGTTATATAAAATCGTTCCTACCGAATTAAAAGTTTTATTAAAATAATATCCGCCTTTGAAACTTAAATTTGGTAGGTACAGGCTTCGGTTTTCCTTTAAAGCCAATTGTGCAATGTCAATTTGCTTTTGAAAACTCAGAATACTTATGTTTGAATTATTCAGTTTTTGCTGCAAAGCAGCCTTATCGAGTGTATAATTCACTGGAATTGAATCATTTATATCTATTAGTTCATCTGCTTTCCTTCCCAATAACAAATTGAGCGTTTTCAAGGATTGCTCAACCATGAATTGCTGGTTGATTTTGTTTTCAGTGGTAACATTTAAATCTATTTTAGCCTGAAGCAAATCTGTTTTTATCAACGAACCGGAATTAAATCCGGCCTGAGAAACCGTCAAACGATCCTGATTATAATTCAATACTTCATTAATCGAATTCAATTGTTGTTTTTGCCTTACCACATCGTAATAAGCAGCAATCACATTAAATAAAGTCTGCAACACTTTGTCTTTAAACTGAATTTCGCCAAGTGACTGGATTTCGTTCAATTTACTTTTAGTGACAAACATTTTTCCGCCATCATATAACGTCCAGTTTAGCTGTGCGCCTAAACTCACGGCTGAACTTGTGTAAGCCGGATACGTATTAACACCGCTTCCCATTTTTTGAGTGGTATTGCTGACACCATAACTTCCCGAACTGATAACTCCGACCGTTGGCAGCATTCCGGCGTTACCAGGCGTGTTATTTACCTTTGATATGGAAGCATCATTTTTGGCAACCAGAATATCGAAATTGTTTTTCAAAGCAATACTGATAGCATCATCCATTGTCAGCACTTTTTGTGCAACGATAGTTGAAGAAAGAAAAATTGCGAGCAACAAAATGCTTATTTTCAAATTGTTATAATTCATTGTCCAATTATTTTTTTAGTGTTACTTGACATGAGAATGTACATTACCGGAATAACAAATAAGGTCAAAACCAAAGAAAATAACAACCCACAAACTACCACGATTCCTAATGAAATACGACTGCTTGCGCCAGCTCCCAGTGCGAATGCAATTGGCATTGCTCCGAAAACAGTGGCCAGCGATGTCATTAAAATCGGTCGGAAACGTGCTGAAGCAGATTCAAATGCCGCAACACGTTTGTTCATTCCGAGTTTTCGTTTTTGATTGGCAAATTCTACAATCAGAATTCCATTTTTTGTTACGATACCAATCAGTAGAATCATTCCGATTTCGGAGAAAATATTCAGTGTCTGATTGAAAATTTCAAGTGAAAGCATCGCACCGGCAATTGCCATTGGCACGGTAAGCATAATAATAAACGGATCACGGAAACTATCAAACTGAGCTGCTAAAATTAAATAAATCAGCAGCAAAGCAAAAATCAGCGCAAATGAAATATTAGAATTACTTTCTGCAAAATCTCGTGATGGACCTGATAAAGCAGTTGTAAACGAAGAATCCAGCAATTTATCGCCAATTCGCTTCATTTCAGCTATTCCTTGTCCCAACGTTTTTCCGGGCGCAAGATTTGCCGATATAGTAGCCGATTTATATCGGTTGTAATGGTAGAGAATCGGCGGATTACTGTTTTCCTTTATGTTCACTATATTATCCAACTGAATCATATTTCCATTAGCAGCACGAACATACATAGACGAAATGTCCGCCGGTTTATTTCGATCCTGACGTGCAACTTGTCCAATAACGTAATACTGCTTATTGTTTTGTAAAAAATAACCGTAACGGCTACCGCTATATGCCAAATCGAGAGCATTCGAAACATCTTTTTCACTTATTCCCAAGCTATTGGCCTTCAAACGATCAACATTCAGGTTCAGTTCAGGTTTATTAAATTTTAAATTAACGTCTACATTGCTGAATACCGGACTATTTTGAGCTTCGTCCATGAATTTTGGCAAAACTTCATGTAATTTTTCAAAATCTATATTCTCCAAAACAAACTGAACAGGAAGTCCACTTGAACTTGAAGTTGTAATCGTAGGTTCCTGACTGGCAATAATCCGTGCATCAGCATTTTTAGAATATATTTTGGTAAGTCTGTCATAAATATTTTGTTGTGAAACTTTTCGTTCAGATGGATTCGAAAGGAAACTAAGCACAAAACCGGTATTCACGGCCGAACTGCTGTTTCCGCCGCCATATCTTGCAAGAACATATTTAGCATCAGGAAATGAATCAATATTTATTTTGGCAATTTTGTCAAGCATTTGAGAAGTGGTGGTATATTCTGTTCCTTCAGGAGCTGTAATTGTTGTCCTGATATAACCGTGATCCTCGAGTGGTGCCAATTCGGAGTTTAACGTTCTAGAAAAAGAGATGATTATCAAAATACAAAGTCCTATAATGGCAATTGAAATCCACTTATTCTGAATAAAAAATGCCAGAAAACGTCTGTATTTTTTTTCCATACCCACAAAAAATGGCTCACTTGCTACATAAAATTTGGAATGATGCGTTCCTGAGCCTCCTAAAATCACATTCAGAACCGGTGTCAGAGTCAGCGAAACCAATGCGGATATTAAAACCGCACATGCCACTACAATTCCAAATTCGCGGAACAAACGACCAGTAAAACCTTGTAAAAAGATAACCGGAACGAATACAATTGCCAACGTCAGTGAAGTTGAAATAACTGCAAAGAAAATCTCACGAGTACCTTCAAAAGCTGCTTTCCATTTGTCCATTCCCTGTTCAATCCGTTTGAAAATATTTTCTGTCACTACAATTCCATCATCGACCACCAAACCGGTTGCCAGTACGATTCCAAGGAGCGTAAGTACATTGACAGAGAAACCGAATATGTACATAATGAAAAATGTACCAATAAGCGAAACCGGAATATCAAGCAATGGTCTAAGTGCAATAATCCAGTTTCGGAAAAACAGGAAAATAATCAATACCACAAGGAAAATGGCAATAAGCAGTGTTTCAATCACATCGGCCACAGATTGACGAACGAATATGGATCTGTCGCGGGCAATATTGACTTCAAGACCTTTGGGTAAATTCTTTTTTACCTGATCCAACCGTTTGTAAAACTCATTGGCGATTTCAATTGTATTTGCACCCGGAAGTGGTGTTAAAGCCAGAACAACACCTGTTCTTCCATTAATTGTAGCTCCAGATTCCTCGTTTTGAGCACCAAGGTTTGCTTCACCAACATCTCTCAACCGGACAACCTTATTTTCGTTTTGCTTGACAATCATGTTATTGAAATCATCTTCTGTAACCAATCTGCCACGGGTTTTAATAGTAAGTTCAGTCAAATTTCCTCTGATTTTTCCTCCGGGCATTTCCACGTTTTCCTTTGTAAGAGCAGCGTCAATATCAGAAGCAGTAATATTATAGGCTGTCATTTTAGCTGGATCAAGCCACAAACGCATAGCCGGCTTTTGTTGACCATAAATGGCAATGGAACTAATTCCCGGGATAGTTTGAAGTTTTTCCTGCAATACATTTTCAGCATAATCGCTCATTTCCAACCCGCTCATCGTTGAACTCTGAACGGCAAGCATAATAATCGGATCGCTGTTTGCATCTGCTTTTGTAACAGTTGGTGGCGCATCAATGTCTTGCGGTAAACTTCGCGTTGCTTGCGAAGCTTTGTCACGGACATCATTTGCAGCTTTTTCTAAATCTGAACCAAGTTCAAACTCAACAGTAATTGTGCTTATTCCTAATGCAGATTGTGATGTAATTGATTTCACTCCTTCTATGCCGTTTATTGTCATTTCCAACGGTTCGGTAATCTGCGATTCAACAATTTCTGCATTTGCACCAGTGTACGATGTCTGTACAGTAATTATCGGCGGATCAATGGCCGGATAAAGCCTAACACCTAGAAAATTGTATCCCACTGTTCCCAAAAGTATTATTAAAAGGCTTAATACTATTGAACCAACAGGACGCTTTAATGCAATATCTGAAATGGTCATAATTATTTATTTTACACTGGAATATGATAATTTTAAACCTTCTTTTATAAACATCAAACCGGAGGTTACAATCGTATCACCTGCTTGAATGCCAACAGTAATTTCGACTGCTGAGGCTTTACGGATTCCGGTTTTTACCAAAATGAATTTCGCTTTTCCATGATTTGCAACAATAACAATTTTATTTTCTTCCTGTGGAATAATTGCCTGAGTTGGAATTAAAATAGCGTCAACTTTTTCATTGAGTCTAAGATGAATATTTGCAAAACCACCAGATATTAAATCTTTAGATTGACTGTTTACAATTGCACGTACTTTTAGGTTTCGCGTTGCATCATCAATGCCATCTTCGGTTGCTATCACAGTTGCGTCATATAATTTATTGCCGTTTGACATAGTAAATTTCACTTTCATACCAGCTTTTAATTCTGAACTGTATTTTTCAGGAACAAAAAAATCAAGTTTTAATTTATTGGCTGTTCGAATGGTTGCCAGTAAAGTTGAAGGTGTTATAATAGCTCCGACACTCACATTTCGCAGTCCTATAATACCATCGAATGGTGCACGAACTTCGGTTTTGCGAATCATTGTTTTTTCAACTTCAATATCTGCCTTCAGCGAATTCAATTGCAAACCGGTCATCTCATAGTCATTCTGGCTTATTCCATTCACTTTCAACAACTCAGACTGACGCTTGTATATTTCCTGTTGAATGGAAAGTTGTGATTGAAGTTTTTTGAGGGTGGATTGCAAATCATCATCAAAAAGTTTCACCAACAACATACCGCTTTTTACAAATTTTCCTTCCGGAAGATTTATAGAAACAATTCTTCCAGCCACTTCATTCTTCAAATCCACTGTTTCGTATGCTTGCAAAGAACCAGAAACAGAAATTTCATCTATTAATAATGAAGGTTTGGCTATAATTGCAGCCACTTTCTTTTGTGGTTTTTCTTTCTGAATTTTCTCATTATCCTTTGATTTTCCAAATCCTACTTTAATAATTAACGCAGCCAATAGGACAAAAATTATGGCAATCCAAATTGTAGTTTTCTTTTTCATTTGAAAATATTTAATTTTTTAATAAGTTGACTTCTAATATATTAAGAATTTTATATAGTTCTTCGATTCGATTTTCAGAGATACCTTCAAATGCAATTCCAGAAGTTTTATTAATCGCACTTTTAATATCAGGGATTAATTGTTTCGCTTTTTCAGTGATAGTTAATTCATATTTACGTTTATCAGTTTGGTTTTGAATTCGCTCTACATAACCATAAGAAGATAAATAATCAATTATGCGAACAACCTGCACTTTGTCGCACAATAATTTTTCTGCAAGTTCCTGCTGAGTAATTCCATTTCCGGCTTCTATAAGCAATAAAGGATAAAATGAACGATCAATATCTAAATGTGCCAGATATTTTTGAAGCTTTCCCTGATATATCTTGCCAATCTTATCCATTCTACGTCCAATTGGTTCTTTCATGAGTCATTAAGATAGTTTTTAATAAAAAGGTTTAAATTAGAGTGCAAAATTAGTTATAAAAATGAATAGTTATCATTGTTATCTATCTTTTTATGTAGATTTAATAACATCGTGAAGTATTGAGATAAATTCAGCTTGTATGTTAATGAATTTTTCTTATTTTTGCATATTACAAATTCAACTACACTTCTCAAATGGAAAATACCTCCCCTTACTATCAACTGGCAAATGATTTCGCTTTATTGACCAACCGTTCCATTTTCCTTACCGGAAAAGCCGGAACAGGAAAAACTACCTTTCTTCATAAACTCAAAGCGGTAACAAAGAAGCAAATGGCTGTAGTAGCGCCCACCGGTGTAGCAGCTATCAATGCAGGTGGTACAACCATGCATTCTTTTTTTCAACTTCCATTTACGCCCTATCTTCCAACAGCCGAAGGACGAAAAAATCTGATTGAAAAAATGAAAATGCAGGGAAACCGTCGTAAAGTGCTTCAAGAGCTGGAGTTGCTGGTAATTGACGAAATAAGTATGGTGCGGGCCGATGTTCTTGATTCGGTGGATACCATCCTCCGTCATGTTCGATATCGTAATAATGAACCTTTTGGTGGCGTACAGGTCATTTTTATTGGTGATATGTTTCAACTTTCACCAGTAGCTACTGACGATGAATGGCGCTTACTGAGCCAATACTACAGCAGTCCGTATTTCTTTCACAGTCATGTTATTCAACAGCAGCAACCTGTTTATATTGAATTGGATAAGATTTTCCGCCAGACAAATAGCGACTTTATCCGTGTATTGAATGAAGTGCGTAACAATTGTTTATCCGATTCCAGCTTGAAATTATTACAAAGCAGGTATAATCCGTTGTTTGTTCCGCCAAGTGACGACACATACATTACACTTACCACGCACAACTATAAAGCAGATCAAATAAATGCTGAAGAATTGGCAAAAATAAAAGGTAAAATATATACGTTTGTTGCTGATATTCAGGGAGAATATCCTGAGAAAAGTTACCCTACTGAGAAAATGCTTGAGCTAAAAATCGGAGCTAAAGTTATGTTTCTCAAAAATGATACTGAAACACCGCGCCGGTTCTTTAACGGTAAAATAGGTGTGGTAGAAAGCATCCAAGAAGATTCAATAAGCATTAAATGTCCAGACGATTTTGAGGCTATTGATATAAACAAAGCTGTTTGGGAAAATATACGTTATACTACAAACCCCACTACCAAACAGATAGAAGAAGATGAGTTGGGTAAATTTATTCAATATCCCTTGCGTTTGGCGTGGGCAATCACCATCCATAAAAGCCAGGGATTGACATTTGACAAAGCTGTAATCGATGCCGGAGCTGCTTTTGCATCGGGTCAGGTATATGTGGCGTTGAGTCGTTGCCGTTCGTTGGAAGGAATGGTATTATTGAGCAAAATCAACCCAAATACTATTCAGAATGATCGTCAGATTGTAGAGCACGAACAAAACAAATTACCAATTGAAGAACTTGAAATACAATTAGATGAATCACGAAATCTATATCGTAACTTTATCTTGTTTCAATTGTATGATTTTAAAAATCTGGTTGGTCAGTCAGCACGATTATTGAAAGAAACCACTGAAAATGTAAGTTCGTTTAATGAGGAAACTATTCCGTTTTTGAAGAATATTGTACAACAATCGGAGAGTCTACAAGATATTGCCGAAAAGTTTCAGGGACAATTACTGAAAATCCTCAGCGAACGACCGGTTGTAGAAGAATATTTACAGGAAAGACTTGCTGCTGCCTGTGATTTTTTCAATGAAAAAACCGGACTTTTGCTTGAAACTTTACGGCAATCTCCGGCAGTTTCTGATAGTCGTGCCAATGCTTCGGATTACAACGAAGGCATCAAAATAATTTTCTCCAATATTGAACAGAAAAACTTTCTAATGAAGGGTTTAAAGCTAAAATTCACAGTGGAAGATTACTTTATATTGAAAAACACCTTTATTGTACCTGATTTCAATGTAAATGCCTATGCAAAAACAAGTTCAAAGCAAAAAATTACAACGCGACAACCGGAATTGTATAGAATGTTAATGCACCTTCGCAATCAGATTTGTGAACCAAAGGATTTGCCTATTTACCTCGTAGCAGGCAGTCAGACATTGAACGAAATGTCGGATTATCTGCCGCAAAACGAACGTGATTTATTACAAATTAGTGGCTTCGGACCTGCCAAAGTGGAGAAATATGGCAAATTGTTTTTGGATGTTATCCTCTCCTATTGCAAGCAACACAAGCTTCAATCGTTGATGCACGAAAAGAGTAGCACAAAAAAGGAAAAAAAGGAGAAAAAACCGGTTGGTGAGACCTTCCGCACCTCGCTGGCCATGTACAACGAAGGCAGATCGATTGAAGAAATAGCAATGACGCGCAATCTGAATCATTCAACTATTGTAAGCCATTTGGAACGATACGTGATGAATGGTGAACTAGATATCAATAACTTTATTACATATGAAAAACGGGAAACAGCTGCTGAAATGGTACGAAAAGGAACTGAAACCGGCTCTATTTACGAAATGTTGAGCTCCTTCTTGAACTATGAAGAAGTGAAAATGTTTATGGCATGGCTGAGGGATGGTAAGAAATAAAATCTATCCCTGTTTCAAAATATTTAATACACATAAAACAATAAATATCAAACACATATGACAACACTAATTATTTTTGGAGTTTTAAGTTTGCTGATAATTGGTATATCATGGCGAACACTATTCAATGTTAAAAGTCATGGATTTTACCGCTTCTTTGCCTGGGAGTGCATGGCATGGCTTATGACTGAAAATTATAAATGGTGGTTTGTGAATCCCCTTAGCATTAACCAGATAATTTCCTGGATTTTACTATTTTATTCAGCCTATCTGGTAATTGCAGGAATGATTCAGATCAAAAAAGATGGTAAACCCAGCCATACCCGGAACGAAGAGAATTTATTCGGATTTGAAAAAACAACCGAATTGATTGATACCGGAGTTTTCAGGCATATACGCCATCCACTTTATGCATCTTTGATTTTCCTTACTTGGGCAATTTTTCTCAAACATCCCAAAACTTCATTGTTTTTAATTGCCTTATTATCAACGAACTTCCTCTATTTTACATCTAAACTTGACGAAAATGAATGTATTAACTACTTTGGTGAAAAATACAAAGATTACATGAAACGAACCAAAATGTTTATTCCATTTCTATTTTAATTACCTTTTTCAACATTTTGTTTATCCGAATTGTTATATCACATTATATATTTGATAAATACTTATATTTAATCCCTATTTTTTATTGACAATAACAGCTATAAATACTTCAAGAAAACGTATATGAACAAAACAGTAAAACGCATATTAATCGGAATCGGTATTGTATTTGTTATTTTGGTTCTGATAGTTGTAGGTTTCGGACTAAAAATGAAATCGGAATTAAAAAAAATGCATGTAGCTGAAACAAAAGAAGTTGTTTCAGGCGTATACGCAATAAAAGATTCATTTGTCAATATGTATCTGGTAAAAGACAGCGATAATTATGTAGCTATTGATGCCGGGGCAGATGTAAAAACAATTCGAAATGAGCTAAATAAGCTAAAAATTGACTCTGCAAAGGTAATAGCTGTATTTTTTACACATTGCGATGGTGATCATACGGGAGCACTTTGTATGTTTAGAAATGCTGCCGTTTATTTGTCGCGTCAGGAAGAGCAAATGATTAACGGAAAAACGTCCAAAATGATGTTTAAGCATAACGGCATTTGTCGTAAAGATTACAACCTGCTCGATGACAAACAACAGCTAACTATAAAAAATACGCAAATAAATTGCATATCCACTCCTGGACATACACCAGGCTCAATGAGTTATGTAGTTAATTACAAATACCTGTTTGTAGGTGATGCTTTTGGATTAAAAGACGGTAAGATAGACAAGCCTAATCGATTCTTTAGCAAAGATATAAAAACTGCGGTTCATTCACTTGTGAAAATATCCAATTTGCTCAATGTTGAGTATATTTTCACAGGTCACAACGGCTATAGCAGTGATTATAAAAAGACCATGAGTGATTGGGAAAAAGTTGATTAACAGATAACGTAACATAAAATTTTAAACCTTAAGAGCAATTTTAAATAAGAAATGCTTTATAAAGCTATGGCTAACTTTGTGTCAATTGTATAAAGATTATAGAAAATATAATAATTAATTCTCTTTACTTAAAATAAAATCAAAAAAACGGAAAAAATATCGTGTTTATTAATCCTCCAAAAGACTATCGTGCCTGATAGTCTTTTTTTGTCTTAAAAGCTTTGCTCCTATTAACCTGAGTTCGGGATAAGCAATGAATGAAGAGAATAATCATTTTAATGATATGTTCTGTTTTTCATATACTTACAAATACAATGTTTCGGTGCGCTGCACCTCTGGTTTTATGTATATGATAAATTTCTACAAATAGGTCGGTGCTCTGCACCTTTTTTAGGGACAGAGTCCCGTTATATAGGTAGTATTTAACGTTATATATTTTCATTTGGTGCAGAGCACCGTAATATCCAATTG
>Ga0118677_10011018_pt1 | contig 13669 bp, 8 predicted proteins | sample AliMusrvi5mmetaG_FD_86154 | JGI IMG/M metagenome (GOLD analysis project Ga0118677, IMG submission 86154)
GTATTAGCACTGTTGGCGGGCTGGCCGGCTTCATCGACCAGTTTTGCAGCGTAAGCAACAGTTCTTCCTCCAGCGCCGTTTCCGGAAATAACCACGTCGGCGGGCTTGTAGGAACTTTCGCTGGTAACGGTATCAGCACCAGCTTCGCCACCGGTACAGTTACGGGAACCGGCGTCGGCAGCAACGCCATTGGCGGACTTGTTGGCTCGAACGGTGGCATCATCAGCGACAGTTATGCCACCGGTGCGGTGTCCGGAATAAATGTTATTGGTGGCCTGGCAGGATCAAATGCGGGCACAATATCCGGCACCAGCATTGCGACGAGCTATGCATCCGGAGACGTGACCGGAACATCCAATGTCGGCGGGCTGGTCGGGTACAATTCCTACGGAGGAGGAACTATCAATACCAGTTCAGCCACCGGCACGGTCAACGGCGTCGGCGACGGCAGTGGCGACAGTGCCGGCGGACTGGTCGGAGTCAACCGGGGCGACATCAACGGCAGCACCGCAACCGGGAAAGTTACGGGAACAGACAAAGTCGGCGGACTGGTCGGATATATCCTGTTCGGCGGTAGCGTCACCGGCAGCACCGCCACCGGCGCTGTTGCCGGTGACACCAATGTCGGCGGGCTGGTCGGCACATCCGAACTCAACTCCAAAATCAGCGGCAGCCATGCCACCGGGAAAGTTACGGGAACAAACTGGATCGGCGGGCTGGTCGGCCAAAACGCTTCAAGCACTATCGAAGCCAGCGATGCCGGCGGCGCGGTAAAAGGGGCTTACTCCGTCGGCGGGCTGGTCGGATCTAATAGTGGCGCCATCACTAACAGCCAGGCAACCGGCGCCGTTACTGGTACCGATTCCGTCGGCGGGCTGGTTGGAACTAACAACGGCTCCATAACTGCCAACAGCTCCGCCTCCGGTACCGTCACTAACAGCGGCAACAACACCGGCGGCCTGGTCGGATCCAACGGTGGCACCATCAGCGACAGCAGCGCTTCTTCCATCGTCACCGGAGCAGGCAACGTCGGCGGTCTGGTCGGAAACGGCAGCGGATCCATCACGAACAGCCAGGCAACCGGCGCTGTTACCGGTACCGATTACGTTGGCGGCTTGGTCGGGTACAATGAAGGTGCCATAACCGGCAGCTCAGCCTCCGGAACAGTCAATAGTTCCGGAGTTTTGGCCGGCGGACTGGTCGGGTGTAACACCTCCTCAGGTAGCATTACATCCAGCAGCGCCTCCGGCGCAGTGACCGGAACGAACAATGCCGGCGGGTTGGTTGGAGAAAACGATGGGACCATCAGCAAAAGCGATGCCTCCGGAACAGTAACAGCATCGGATACAGGTGCTAATGTCGGCGGACTGGTTGGGTTCAATTACATGGGGAGTATCACCGAAAGTTATGCCATAGGCGCTGTTACCGGAAATGGCACCGTCGGCGGGCTGGTGGGGAGAAATATCAGTGATATCAGCAAAAGTTACGCCACTGGAAAGGTCTCCAATACCAACGACAATACCGGCGGGCTGGTCGGGTTTAATAGCGGCACTATAACCGATAGTCATGCCACCGGCGCGGTGTCCGGAACAAACTACGTCGGTGGACTGGTTGGGCAAAATGATGTCGGAGCCAGGATTTCAAACAGCTATTCAACCGGTAATGTAACCGGCACCTACTTTGTTGGAGGGCTGGTCGGCCAGGATGATTCGGACACGACCACCAATTCGCACTATAACATTGACACCGTGCTTATCAATGGCGCACTTCATGTCACTCCGTATGGCATCTATGGCAGCCAGTACACAGACTGGTTCAGCCATGGGCTTTCCCTCGATATCGCCAATTACAACTCCAGCCTCCCCCTTAACAGCGGGTATTACGAAATATCTACTACCCAGGGATTAAAGGATCTGCTGGGGTTTTCCGACAACAATACCTACAAGTTCAAGTTGACGGCAAATCTTGATGTGGGAACATTGCCGGACTGGCACATCCCGGTCTGCTACGCCGCCGATTTTGACGGCGGCGGGCACACCATTTCCGGGCTCTCCGTAAACCAGACGTTTGCAAGCAATATCGGTTTTATCGGGCTGAATGAAACCACGCTGCACGATATCGGCCTGCTCGGCGGCTCTGTTGCCGGGTATGACAGTGTCGGTGGATTGGCCGGCTATAACCGCGGCGGCTCCATAGCACGATCATTTTATACCGGTTCCGTTACCGGGACCGATTTCTACGCTGGTGGGGTGGTTGGAACGAACACCGGCTCAATCAATGATAGTTACTCAACCGCTGCAGTAACAGCAGCACAATATGCCGGTGGGCTTGCAGGGCAAAACTCCGGTTCCATATCCAACAGTTATTCCACCGGAGCTGTCTCCGTAACCCCCAATAGCGGCGGGCTTGTTGGCACAAATAGTGGAAACGTTAACAATTCATTCTGGGATATCACCGTCAACAACGACCCCGGCCTTGATAATGGCGCGGGAACCGGTAAAACCACCACGGAGCTGAAGACGCTGTCCACATTTATCGATGCCGGTTGGGATATAGACGATGCCTACAATACCGGGAAAACCTGGCGGATTTACGACGGCAACTCAATGCCGTTGCTGCGTGGCTTCCTCACTCCGCTCGTTGTCACCGCTGACAGTTCTGCCGCCAAAACCTATGACAGCCATGCGTACAGCGACACCAGCGGCGTAACCTATTCCGTTGCCGGAGCCGGCAGCAGCCCCAATCTGCTCGGTTCACTCTCCTACACCGGCTCGTTTGTCAATGCCGGCAGTTATGTCTTAACTACAGCCGGACTCTATTCCAATCAGCTGGGGTATGACATCGGCTCCACCAACGGTTCCCTCACCATTAACAAGGCGTTGATCACCGTGACCGCTGCCACCAACACCAAAACCTACGATACCACCAACAGCGCGGCCGCTACGCCAACCGTCACCAGCGGCGCTCTGCAGGGCACCGACTCCTTCGGTACCTTGAGCGAAGCGTATCTGGACAAGAACGCTGGCACCGGCAAGACCCTTATTCCGACGGCAACTATCAGCGACGGCAACGGCGGCAACAACTACACCGTTACCCTGGTCAATAACACCACCGGCGTGATCAACAAGGCCGATGCCTCTGTTACCGGCACCGCCACCACCGTGACCTACAACGGCGTTGTCCAGACCCAGAATGCCGCAGCAACCGGCGGTTTCTTTGGCGGTGACGATATTTTAGTGTCAGGGCTGGCCAGCGGCCGTAACGTCGGAACCTACACTTCCGCCCTCGCCGTGGGGGGCACCGATGTCGGCAACTACAATGTCGCCATCACCAATGCTGATTTGACTATCAACAAGGCGCAGCTTGCGGTGACAGCAAAAAATTACTCTAAATTGTATTCGGGTACCCCCTATCAAGGCGGCAATGGCGTAGTATTTAGTGGTTTTGTTGCCGGCGAATCGGCATCCGTTCTGGGGGGTGCCCTGGCTTACGGCGGCAGCTCTCAGGGGGCTGTTGATGCCGGTAACTACACCATTGCCCCTTCGGGATTTACGTCCGGCAACTACAATATCATCTTTAATAACGGAAGGTTGTCAATCCTGCAAAGTCTTGACGCGCCGGTGAATCAGAAGCTGGAGCCGCCGGCGCCACTACTGGACCAGCAGGCAGATCCTACTGCACCGCCGCCACCGGTATTTATTGTTGCCAGCGCTGATGGCACTCCGTCCGCTCCGATTCCATCCGGTGGCACTGCACTGCCGCATTATTCTGCAGGGAGTGATGGTGCGGGCGATACGCCAGGAAATCACCCAGCCGACCATGAGAAAAGTATGGCGACACTTGAACCGACACCGATTCTGGTCGTGATTCCAGTTGATTCAGCCTTGTCGGAATTTTCATTCAGCTTCCCGTTGCCGGTACCGATTCAGAGGGAAGTTGCCGCTAAAGCCATTTTGGAAAAGGTGTCAATGCCCGGCGGAGGAGCACTGCCGGTCTGGCTTCGCTATGATCGGGATTCAAAAATGTTTGTCGGGCGAAATGTTCCGAAAGGTGCATTGCCGATAACGGTTGCTGTTTCAGTGGGTGGGCAGAGATGGCTGGTAACAATACGGCAGCAGTAGAATTAAACAGTTCGGTCGATTAAGGCGATACCTCCACAAGAAACGGGTGATGCATGCCGGACTGTACGGCTACGGATTCTGCTGATTCCCGGCCTGCTGACGCGGCAGCGGCGAAGTCGTATGATCGTACAAGATGGAGCAGAACCGGCAGTGCGCCATACACCGAAAAGCCAAAGAGCTGCCGCATCAGGGTGAGTGCCCGCGCTTCAAACTCTCTGCCGGTGTCGCGGGAAAACGCCACATAGTGGAGAGGAAATTCCGTTACTGATCTGTCCAGTGATTCAACATACGCCTGTTTCTCATCACTGGTCAGATCGGCAAAATCGACGCCGCAGTAATAGCTCTCTTTAGTCGAAAGCAACGCACGGCATGCAAGCGGCCGGGCGGCATAGGCAGTGCAGGCTCCATCATCACCAAGCAGCGGGCATGGCCCCATGGCCCGGCGCTTCATCCGCAGGTATTCCTTCAACTCCATCCCTGGCGTAACCATCTCCCTCAGTCGTACGGCATACGCGGCCACAGCGTGAGCCTGTTCGTCGGTCAGTATCTGAGCCAGTGCCACCGCTTCCGTCAGGGTGCAGTTGACGGTCAGGGTGCAGCATTCCCGGCACCCTTTGCCGCAGAAAATGTTCCCACCACGGGACCGGTAGTCGGTGACCCAGGCGGCCGACATCATGTTGAGGCAGTCCCGTTGGGTGGTCAGTTCCTCCAGCAGCGAAGCCCATGATTCACCGGTGGTCATCGGTCATCTCCCGGTGTCAGTAGTGACACCATCCGCACAAACACCCGTTCCCCAACCCGCAGCGACCAAAAAAACAGCTCGGCGAACGGGCGGAAATTGAACGTTGCGTACGGGTGGCGAATGTAGCAGGGGCGGGCACCGGCAACCAGTGCGGCCAGGCAGCCGGTCAACAGCCGGTCGTCCACCATCAGGATGCTTGAAGCGGGTACTCCGGCCAGTTCTGCCGTTTTCAGCAGGCCGTCCGGATACGGTTTTTTCCGGACGCCGGAGATGAAGCGCAGCGCGGGAAAATGCTCGGCAAACCACTGCCTGCGCCCTTCGGTCGGTTTGTTGGACAGGATGAATATCTGCCCTCCGCCAAAGTGTGCTTCGCACCGCTTCAGCCACACGGTCGCTTCGGGAAGCGGCACCGGTGCGCCATGACCGGCCAGCACACCGTCGAAATCGAGGGCGAGCACGCTTATTCCTGCTGCCAGCAGCGATTCCGGATCAAGTGACAGTATTCCGGTCGAAAGCGGAGTATCGGCGAGCAGATGGCACAGCGCCCGGCGGTGGTGGAAGCCGAGCGAAAAGCCGGCACCTATGTGCGCATAGGAGCCCATGGGTCAGATTTTCGGCTGATCCCGCTGGGCCAGCGACACGAGGTAATAGACGACCCCGAGGATCAGCAGGGTCCCGGCGAGAAATGCCTGGGTGGTAAGGTCATCGTGCCGGAGGGTCGAAATAAGGATCTCGCGGATCATGGCGACGATGATGACGCCGATGAAAACGATGATATTGAATTTGCCCCCCTTGAGGTTCTTGATCTCGTTATCCATCAGCTCGATCATCATCCAGAGGATCAACAGCGATCCGAGCGCCGACAGAATCCCCTTCTCCACATCTCCCTTTAAAATATGCATGATATCCCAGGCAAACAGGAATACCACCGAGATGGAAACACCGGCGAGCGCCAGCACCAGGGCCAGATTGAGGCCGTAGGTAAAGCGTTCGGTGACCTTGATCAAGAACGATTCAACCTTGTGCGATACGAAGACTTTTTTCATTTCTTCTGCACGGTAGGACGTGCTCATAACGTCGAGGTTCATGTCGAGGATTTTTTCGACCGCTTCGCGCAGGCCGCGGCGCTGTTCGCGGTCGGTGTAGTTGACGTCGATCAGGCCGAGCAGGAAATGGCGGATCTGGTTCATGGCCGCATTGACGAAGTGGACGCTGAGACCGACCTTGACATGGGCGTGGCCGATGCGGGTCAGGTGGTTCATGTAATGGTTGTCGTAGTTTCCGTTGAAGAGCGACAGGAACCAGTTGCCGTGCATTTCGCGCAGGCGCGCCCGGTTGCTGGCGTTGAGAATCGCCGCCGTTTCCGGGAGGCTGTACAGGTAGTCGTAAAACTCCAGCGAGAAGCGTTCCTGGTGCTGTTCCGCCAGGGGCTGCAGTGATTTGAGCAATTCCGCATCCTGGTCGGTAAAGCGATAGTGATCGCGTAGGTCCTGCATGGTGAACATCAGTTATCTCCCGTATTTATAGGCGGCGGCACAGGTGCCTTCGCTGGAAACCATGCACGCGCCAACCGGCGCCTCGGGGGTGCAGACCGTGCCGAACAGCGGACAATCGAACGGCGACAGTTTTCCCTTCAGGATATCGCCGCAACGGCAGGCCGGATTTTCAACCGCTTCCGGAACGTCCAGCGCCAGCACCCGTTCAGCGTCGAAGGCCGCATATTCGCTCCTGATCGTCAGGCCGCTGCCGGGCAGCGTACCGAGGCCGCGCCAGACCGCATCGCACGGTTCAAACAGCTGGTGCAGGATCGCCTGCGCCTTCGGGTTGCCGTCCCAGGAGACCGCCCGGCTGTACTGGATCTCAACTTTGCTTTCACCGCGCAGGGTCTGGGCTAGCAGCATCTCGATCCCCTGCATGACATCGGCCGGTTCAAACCCGGTGACGACGCAGGGGATATGATATTTTCCCGCCAGGGGGCGATAGGCAGCCCCGCCGATAACGGTGCTCACATGGGCCGGGCAGAGATACCCCTTCAGGTTCAGTTCCGGATCGCCGGTCAGGATTTCCATCGGCACCGGCATAGTTTTGTGCGACGCGAGTACGCAGTAGTTGGTCAGGTTCTGGCGGGCGGCTTCGAGAATGCTCGCGGCAATCGTCGGGGCGGTGGTTTCAAAACCGACGCCGAGGAAAACCACCCGCCGGTCCGGATTGTTCTTCGCCAGTGCCACCGCGTCCAGCGGCGAGTAGACGATGCGGATGTCGGCGCCACCTGCCCGTTGCTCCATCAGTGACGAGTGGCTGCCCGGCACGCGCAGCATATCGCCGAAGGTGGCAACGATGGTGCGGGGATCGGCCGTGCAGGCCAGCGCTTTATCCACGTAGCCGATCGGCGTCACGCAGACCGGGCAGCCGGGGCCGGAAACCAGCCGGACGTTGTCCGGCAGCAGCGTGCGGATACCGTACTGGTAGATCGCCATGGTGTGAGTGCCGCAGACCTCCATGAAATTGACCGGAGCCTTCAGCCGTTCCGCCATGCGGCGGATATTGGCCGCCATGTTCTGCACCAGTCCGCGGTCCCTGAATTCGTCCTGGAATTTCATGCCTCGCTTTGCGTCTTGAGTCATGCCTCGCTTTGCGTCTTGAGTCATGCCCCCGTTTAAGTCTTGAGTCATGCCCCCGTTTAAGTCTTGTGTCATGCCCCGCTTTAAGTCTTGTGTCATGCCATATCCTCTTCAGAAAAAACTTCCCGCATCATCCGGATCGTTTCTTCGGCGTATGCTTCATCCAGCTTCGAGATGGCAAAACCGGCATGCACAATCACATAATCGCCAATGGCGACCTCTTCTCCCAGCAGCATTACGTTGGCCTCCCGCTGGACACCGTCAACTTCGGCAATAACCGAGTCGCCATCTCTGCTTACAATTTTCATCGGAACACCTAGACACATATCAGACCTTTCTCCTTCCTGCGATTGCAGCTTGTCCTAGTGCGATGCCGCCGTCGTTGGGAGGCACCAGCCGGTGGGTGAAAACGTTCAGCCCTGCATCAGTCAGGGCGGTGAAAATCATTTTGCTTAACAGGCGATTCTGGAAAACCCCGCCGGATAGCACAACACGGTCAAGTCCGGAGGCTGCCGCAATGTGCAGGCATGCCTCAGTAGCGGCGGCGGCGACGGTGGTATGGAACCGCCATGCACTGGCGGACGCCTCGGTGCCGTCCGTAAGATCTGCCAATATTTCCGGAAACATCGGCGCAAAATCAATCTGGAAGGGAGCATGTTCCGGATAGACCATATCATACCGATACTCCCCCCTTTGAGAAAGGGGGGCAGGGGGGGATTTTGCTTCACGCGCTTCCGCCAGCGCCTCAAGCTCTATCGCACCCTGGCCGTCATAGGAAACCGTATGCCGCACCCCCAGCAGTGCCGCCACCGCGTCAAACAGCCGTCCGCAGCTTGAAGTCAGCGGCGAGTTGATGCCGCGTCGCAGCATCTGGGCAAACAGCGCCCGTTCCTGCTCCGGGAGCACCCGGGTAACCGGGTGCTCGATGGTGAACGCACCTTCTCCGCAGGCCCGGTACAGATAACTCATCGCCATGCGCCACGGTTCGCGCACAGCGGCATCGCCACCCGGCAATGGCAGCTGTTTGAAGTGTCCTGCACGTTCAAAATCGTCATAGCCCCCGGTCAGAAACTCGCCCCCCCAGACCGTGCCGTCAGTGCCATAGCCGGTGCCGTCGAAAATAATGCCGATTACGGCGCCATCAAGACCGTTTTCCGCCATGCAGGCCGCCAGATGGGCGTGGTGGTGCTGAACCGCAACCTGCGGCAGTCCGGATTCATCGGCGAAGCGGGATGACAGGTAGTCCGGGTGCAGGTCGCTGACCACCAGGGTCGGCGTGATCTCCAGCAGGCCGCTCAGGTGGGCGACCGTGTGGCTGAACGAATCGAGGGTGGCCTGGTTCTGCAGGTCGCCAATATGCTGGCTGAGTACGGCGCGTTCACCGTCGGCGATGCAGATGGCGCTTTTCAATTCCGCCCCTGCCGCCAGCAGCGGCGGCACGGAAAGCGGCAGCTTGATCGCCCGGGGCGCATAGCCGCGGGCCCGGCGGTAAAAGAGCGGCTTACCGTGAAACACGCGCATGACCGAGTCGTCGCTGCGAATATGAATCGGCCGGTCGTGGAGCAGGAAATAATCGGCGATTCCGGCCAACCGGTCCAGCGCATCCCGGTCTTCAAACGCCACCGGTTCGTCGGAAATGTTGCCGCTGGTCATGACGAGCGCCCGGAAGTTGTCCCGCATCAATAGATGATGCAGTGGTGCGTATGGCAGCATCAGGCCGACCCAGCCGTTGTTCGGTGCAATCAGCCCGGAGAGCGGTGAGCGGGGATGTTTGCGGACGATGATGATTGGCGCTTCCGGCGAGCGGAGCAGCCGTTCTTCCATGTCGCTCATCAGTGCCAGGTCGCGTGCCGTTTCAATGGTGGCCGCCATAACGGCGAACGGTTTTTCATCACGCTTCTTGCGCATCCGCAGGCGTTGAACCGCATCGTTATTGCAGGCGTCCACCGCCAGATGGTAGCCGCCGATCCCTTTGATTGCCAGGATTGCCCCGCTCTTCAATAGTTCAATCGCGTTGCTGACAGCAGCATCCCCCTCGGTGAGCATCCGGTGTGATTGGGATTCAAGCAGGCGTACCTGCGGCCCGCAGGCATGGCAGGCAATCGGCTGGGCATGGAAGCGCCGGTCAAGCGGATCGCGATATTCACCCAGGCAGTCGGGGCAGAGCGGAAACCCGGCCATTGTCGTTGCCGGGCGGTCGTACGGAATGCCGGTTATGATGCTGTAGCGGGGGCCGCAGTTGGTGCAGGTTATGAACGGATACCGGAAGCGGCGGTCGGCCGGGTCGAACAGTTCCCGCAGGCAGTCGGCGCACAGGGCGGAGTCGGGCGCAATCTGGATTTCAGCCGCACCGGTGCCGCTGGGGAGGATGGTAAACGTCTGCTCGTCAGCCACCGGAATAGCCGTCGAAACCTGCGAGGTAACCAGCGCCAGCGGGGGGAGGGTGGTGCGGAGCAGCTCATCAAACCTGGCAAGAATATCAGCGGTGCCCTGGATTTCAATCTCAACGCCGGCCGGTGTGTTGCGCACCCACCCGGAAAGGTCCAGGTCATGGGCAAGACGGTACACAAAGGGGCGGAAGCCGACCCCCTGCACAATGCCCTGAATCTCGTGCCGCCGGCGCAGGGTCAGCTGTGTGTCCCGGCGGTCAGCCACTGGTACCACGCCTCCATCCCTTCGCCGCTTTTGGCCGATACTTCGAAGATGATGATGCCGGGGCTGACGCGTCGCGCATATTCCTTGCATTTCTCGACATCAAAATCGAGGTGCGGCAGCAGGTCGGTCTTGTTGAGCAGCATGACCGTTGAGTTGTGAAACATCTGGGGATATTTGAGCGGCTTGTCTTCGCCCTCGGTGACGGAAAGGACCGCGACCTTGTGGTGCTCCCCCAGGTCGAATGCGGCCGGGCAGACCAGGTTGCCGACATTTTCGATCATCAGGAGATCCAGATGGTCCATGTCAAAACTCTCGGTGCCGTGCATGATCATGTGGGCATCCAGATGACAGCCGGCGCCGGTATTGATCTGCCGTACCGGGACACCGGTGGCGGCGATGCGCCGGGCATCGTTGTCGGTCTGCTGGTCCCCTTCGATGACGGCAAAGCGCAGTTTGTGCGACAGGTCGCGCAGAGTCCGTTCAAGCAGCGTGGTCTTGCCGGAACCGGGCGAACTGACCAGATTCAGGACAAAGATCCCCTTGTCTTTGAACAGGGCACGGTTGAAACCGGCCAGGCGGTTGTTTTTGCCGAGAATATCCTCTTCGATGCTGATGGTCGTCCGTTTGCCGGCTTCCGGTTTGTCCTGGTGAGAATGCTTGTGCTTGTGTGAATGTCCGTCCGAATGGTCGTGCTGATGGTCATGATGGCCATGTTTATGGTCGTGGTCATCATGACCGTCATGGCCATCGTGGCAATGATCATGTGTGTGGTCGTGATGGTGATCATGGCTATGATCATGTTTATGGCCATGGCCATGGTCGTGGTCGTGGTCGTGGTCGTGAGTATGGTCAGCTGGTGAACATCCGCAGGTTATGCACATGGGAATACTCCTGAAGCGTAATTTGAGTCAAAGTAGCAGTTTCCAAATGGAGATGCAATACGTGTTACGGCCCGATTGTGTTTACGTTTCGCCGAACTGCAGCTGGTGCAGGCGGGTATAGATGCCGCCCGCGCGGAGCAGCTCGTCATGAGTGCCTTCCTCGGTTTTGACTCCGTGCTGAATGGTAATGATGCGGTCGGCGTCCCGAATTGTCGAAAGACGGTGGGCAATGACCAGCGAGGTGCGTCCCTCCATCATCCCCTTGATGCCTTCCTGGATCATCTGTTCCGAGGCGCTGTCAATGCTGGCGGTCGCTTCATCCAGTACCAGTATTTCCGGGTCGAACGCGACGGCCCGGGCAAATGAGATCAGCTGTTTTTCGCCAACGGAGAAATTGCTGCCCCGCTCCCGCACCTCTTCGTCATACCCGTTCGCCAGCCGGTTGATAAAACGGTCGGCGCCGACCGATGCCGCCGCTTGGCGGACCCGCTGCCGGGCCTGCTCATCGCCGAGGCAGATGTTGAATTCGATGCTGCCGGCAAACAGGCAGGGGTCCTGAAGGACGACGCCGACTCGGCGGCGCACCTGGGCCAGGTCGATCTCCCGGATATCGATCCCCTGCAGCAGAATATTACCGCGCTCTATGTCATACAAACGGGTCAGCAGGCGGGTAATGGTTGTTTTTCCGCCGCCGCTCTCACCAACGATAGCGATCCGCTCGCCACGGTGCACCGCAAGGCTGAAGCCGCTAAGAATGTCGGCGCCGGTCTGGTAGGAAAATGATACGTCGCGGAATTCAATGAGCGGTACATCGTCTCGCCCCGGCTGGATGATGCCTTTTTCAACGGGAGGCAGAGTGGTTTTCTGAACAGTCGCCGGAGTGTCCAGCAGGGCAAAAATCCGCTCCAGAGCCGCCATCGCCCCCTGCATGACGGAATATTTTGCCGACAGGTCCCGGATCGGGGTGAAGAACTTTTCGATGTACTGGATAAAAGCGACGAGGATGCCGAAGGTCAACGCCCCCCGGATGATTTCTCCGCCTCCGTACCAGATGATCAGCGCCACCGCAATGGACGAAAGCGCTTCAACGATGGCGTACAGCGACGCATCCCAGAAGATGACCGGCATGTTGGCGTCGCGGTATGATGCGTTCAGGGCGGTGAAGCGTCGCTCTTCATCTCGTTCACGGTTGAAGATCTGGATGATGCTGATGCCGGAGATACATTCGTTAAGGAAGGCGTTCAGGCCTCCGAGGCGCGCCCGCACTTCGCGGAATGATTTTCTCATGCGGCGGCGGAATGTATAGGCAACGTACAGCAGAACCGGCAGGACTGAAAAGGTCACCAGCGACAGCTTCAGATTCATCCAGAGCATGACCGAGATGATACCGATAAGCAGCAGAACGTCGCCGATGATGGTGATGATGCCCGAGGCAAACATTTCTCCCAGTACCTCGATGTCGCTGGTCAGGCGCGTGACCGCGCTGCCGGTCGGCACGCGATCAAACCAGGCAACCGGCAGATGCATGACATGGTGGTACAGTTCCGCGCGCATATCCGCCATGACCCGTTGTCCGACCGATTGCAGCAGGTACACCTCCAGAAATGACAGCAGTGATTCAATCAGGAGGATACCGAGGAAGCCGAGCGCAATGGTTTCCAGACCGGCCAGCTGTCCGGTGACGATATGGCTGTCGATTGCCAGTTTGATAATCCAGGGCTGGGCCAGCCGGCAGGCAGCAACGAGTGGCAATACCAGCACTACAATGATGATCGACAGGCGGTAGGGTTTGACGTAGCGGGCAAAGCGCCGCAGCAGGGCGGTGTCATAGGCTTTGCCGGCTATTTCTTCAGCATAGAGTCCGCCATGATGCATAAGTAGCGATTCCCGGACAGGTGAGATAATTGACGAGCGGGTATTGTATCAGGTTTAACGAAAGAGGGAAACTTATATGGTGTTTGTTTGTTGGTAAAAATTCATGTCGTCCCGGCAAATATCGGCAGGTGGATCTGGATGCTGGTCCCCTGGCCCGGCACGGATTCAGCCAGGATATGGCCGTGATGCCGCTTGATAATGGAATAGCAGAGTGCCAGGGCGAGTCCCATACCCTTTTGACACCCCATATCCTTGGTGGTGAAATAGGGGTCAAAGATCTTTGGCAGGTTCTCCGAAGGTATCCCGATGCCCGAATCGGCGAATGTCGTGTGGAGATAGGTCCCGGCGGGGAGCCCGAAGCCGTTTGCCTCCGGCAGGGAAACGGGAGTGGCAGTCACAATCAACTTCCCACCCTGCGGCATTGCTTCTCCGGCGTTGTTGACGATTCCGGTGATCACCTGACGTATCTGACCGGCATCAGCAATGACAATCGGCAGATCGTCGGGCAGATTTACCTCCGCAGTAACGGCCGGAAAAGACAGTAATGCCGCTTCAACCGTTTCCCTGACCAGCGGACCCGGCGCAATTGCATCCAGAAAAACATCCGTGCCGCCGGCAAACGTCAGCAGACGCTGTCCCAGTTCTCTGGCTTTTTCAGAGGTCTTCTCGGCAATGGTCAGCAGGGAGTCTGTTTTACTACCCGGAGTTACGTTCATGCGGGCCAGTGCAACATTGCCCAGAATAATCTGGAGAAGATTGTTGAAGTCATGAGCG
>Ga0118677_10011019_pt1 | contig 13669 bp, 10 predicted proteins | sample AliMusrvi5mmetaG_FD_86154 | JGI IMG/M metagenome (GOLD analysis project Ga0118677, IMG submission 86154)
GCTGGTATAGGGAATACAATCACCCTGCCTTACAGAATAGTAAGACGAAGTGATTTTTGCTTTACTACTTAAAAATCAATTTTAATACCACCTAAGATAGTACGTGGTTGACCCATAGTTGCTGCAGTAGAACTGGAAGTACTATTGCCAGAAATATAATAAGCATTATTAATATTTTGGGCATTTACATATAACTCAATTTTCTTAGTGGCTTTGTAACTAAGATGTGCGTCAGCAGTGGTTGCTGCATTATTCATAGAATTACCCGTAACAATGGTAGTGCTAGAATAATACGCAGGCCAAGATTTAATCGCCCAACCAAAGGTTAGGTCAGGTCTAATTTTCCAGCTACCACCCGTAGTTAGCATGAGTGTGGGGATATTTGGCAATTGCTTGCCAGTTGCTAATAGCGGACCAGCAGACGTATTATTAAGTGCAGAAAAACCAGCATTAAAGCTATCAATAAGCGCATAGGTTTTAGCAACACTGGCATTCAATTGCAATGTAGGAAGAGCATCATATTGAACGAAAAACTCGCCACCCTTTGTCGTTACTGTACCAATATTTTGATTTTTGGTGATGCTACTAAAATTGGTGCCTGCAAGACCATAATTAGCATTTAATGGATTCGCCCCTGTAGTACAGCTACTACCCACGGAAGAACCGCACATAGTCGTTGCATTAATATAGTTACTAATATCGTTGTGATAGCCGGTTAAAGTCGCTTTTACTTTTTTACCTGTAAAATCTATCCCTATTTCTTGACCAAAAGCCGATTCTGGCGTCAGACTAGAGTTACCTAAGGATGCTGTTGAACTACTCGCATAAGTACGGTAAAGCTGATTCATGCCAGGTGCTGCAAAGTTTCTATATACTGCACCACGAAGATCAATACCGTTTTCAAAACCATATTTCAATCCAAATCGGGGATCTAATTGGTTAAATACTTCGTTTTGACTTGCATTTAAAGTACTCATACTAGGCTTGAGCTTATTAGCAGCATTTGTATAATACTGTTGACTTATGGACGGATTAAAAGCTTGCCACAAATCCTCCCTGACCCCAAGAGTCGCTTCTAGCGGTATGCTCTTGGGCTTATAAGTACCTTGTGCGAATATACCCTCAAAAGCGGTTTGCCCAGACATAGAAAAAGTAGCAAATTGTGAAGTTGTACTGGTGATAGCAGTATTATTGCTAGCTCCCGCCGGAGCTGATGAGGTACCATTTTGAGCAAATAAATTATTAGCGTCAGATGTATTAACACCACGCGCATCAACACCCAATTTAATATCTTCTACAGAACCCCATTGATTTAGTGATAAACGATCTCCGACATAACTACTAGCCCCATAAGAAGAATAGTTCATATCCTCTATTTGCCCAGCCACTACACCAGACTGAGCAACATTTACTCCTGTTAATAAATTAGGCGTCAAAATCGTCCCTGTATTTTGCGTTAAACTAGTTAACGAACCATTCGACTTATTCATCTGAGAATAATCATAAAAACCAGTAAAGTTAAAACTACCAGTCTTGGAATAGTCGATTTTTCCACCGGTGCGTAGACCTAATTTATACCATTGGTTATTAGCAGTTGCATAAGTAACCTGATCTTGCAACAGCTCGCTACCGAAGATTTTAACAAAATATTTTGAGCTGTCGTTAGGCGTAAAATAAGTCGACCATAAGCCATTATGGGTACGTGTTTTTGAGGTCACTAAATTAGGCGTCACCTGATCAAACTTAGGAGCAGTATTATAACCATCGCTTTCTATGACATTAAAATTAAAACCAGTTTTTATTTTGTCACTAGCATATAAAGTAGCTGCAGCATCACCTACTTTGGTATTCATATTACCGTAAGCTAAACCTAAACGTTTTTCGCCTTTTTCAGGTGCTTTAGTAATGATGTTGATAACACCACCTAGAGCTAGGTTGCCCCACATTGCCGCACCGCCTCCTCCTCGAATAATTTCGATCTTGTCGATAGTGTCTTTAGGTATCTGACTGAAATCTACGGTTCTAAAATACCCGTCATTCATAGGTACGCCATCGACCATTACCAACACCTTTTCTCCACCTGCACTACCGCGCATAGAAACAACCTGGCCAGTTGGATCAGCTTGATTTTGTGGAATATTGGGAATAAATACTCCCATTTGCTGAGTGAGCATTTGATCTAAGGTTAACTCAGGACTATGTTGAATTTGTTCACGCGTTAATACTGTTGTGCTCACGTCCATTCTTTCTACGCTAGACCCCCTACCCACACTGGCAGACGTTACTTGCATTTCTGGTAATGTGGTCGCTGCAGCGGTATCTGTTGTTGCAGGTGCAGCAACAGGGGGAGTAGCCGGTGCAGAAAGTGCATTAACTGCTGAATTAACCACTGAAGTAATTTCTGGAATAAGCCCTGTAGGTGCTGCAGCTTGATCATCTGTTGTCGCAGCCATCAAGCCTACACTAGGAAATAACGTTGCCGTTATGGCAAGTTGTAATATCGTACGTTTAAATGGAGTCATGTATTCTCTCTATGTTTAATTATTATTAAAAGCCAAGTATTGAGTAAAACTACTTAGGCATTCGATAATATATAAGCACAAAGAGTGCCAACTTGATAATTCCTTGATAATAAAGGCCTGCAGCCTGCCACTGAAAGTCTGAATTAATTAAACTAGGTTATTTAACCTATTGTGTATGGCATATGCCACACTTTTTAACAAAACAACGACAAGTAAGTGTGTCTTAACTCTAAACCATAGCTCTGCGCCACCTATCGCTGTAGCCATTAAGAATGCCCCAATCAAGGTAAAAGCATGAATAAATTAAACTTCGGCTATCAGTGCTTCGAAGTAATCATCGAATAGAATCCACTCTAGCTCTAAATTCTTTGCCCGGTTTAAAATGAGGCATTAGTCTGGCCGGTATCATTAACGTCTCACCTGTTTTTGGATTATGCCCAAGTCTCGGAGGCCTTTGCTGTACAGTAAAAGAGCCAAAACCTCTAATTTCGATACGATCACCTTGCTCTAAAGACTCAATCATTTGTTCAAACATTAAATTGACTGCCGCCTCTACCTCTAGTTTGGATAAAAACGTCAGCTTTTCAGATAAATTTTGTATTAACTCTGATTTAATCATACATACTCGCGTGTAAAGACTGCCCCAGCTTTGCCATTATTATGGCCATCTGGGTTAGTTATAATAAGATGGACTTGCATGTGCCATCAACAGAACAATAATCCGTTAAAACTTACACAATCAGCTTTTACTAAGCAAATAAGAGGCCAATCAACACCAACTATCAAGTAGCAAGACTTAGAATCACAAGAGCAGGAGTAAAATAATTGTAATTACTCAATCCCCTTCTACAAAGCACTGTCTACAGTTAATTGGAATAAAACAGCTTCAGCTGTTTTAAAAAGCAATAGCTGAAGCTTCGCACGCCACTTTTTAATTAAACTAGGTTATTTAACTGATTACCCAGGTCAAATAACCTAGTTTTAGGTGTTTTGAATAGAATCACGCAGCGCTGGCGCAATCTAGGCTACATGGCTTGTAATTTCAAATATGAGCACTACCCTCCAAGGCAAGGCCATCTGGGTGGCTTTGTTCTTTACTCAGGCTTTGCATTTGTTAGAAAACTGTTTGCACATTGATTAAGTCATTACATCCTTGTAAGCTTACATCTTTATAAGATTAGTGGCAGTAGCATCATGGGTAGTAAGTTAGTCTTTGTATCGTTATTGTTAGCGTTGACTTTAAGTGGATGCTCCTATTTTTCTCACAGAGACCCTGCACCACAACAAGTAGCGACTCCTACACCTTTACCTGCACCAATTCTAGTAGAGCAGAAAATACTTCCCATGTTGTGTGATGACCACTGCGCTAAGCATGGCGGTATTAAGAAGAAATTCTGCCTAAAAAAATGCGAGCACAAAAAGAAAAGAGTCGAAAGAAAAGCCTTAATAGAAGCCTGTGAGGCTAAACAAGGTAATTGGTGGTCGAGACTTTTTCAAACTAAAAAAGATAACTCGGGCATTGAATGCTGTGACCTTTGATTTTCTTTAAGCCAGCCAAAACTTAAACTGACTTAAACGCTGACGTTACACAGTAACTTTGTTTTACTCTCGTTTGCCGCGCCGAGGAGCGCAGGAAACAGCGGCAATCGAGCCGCCTTTTCTTTGGATACTTTCTAAAGGCTGCGCAAAAGAAAGTATCTCGCCTTCGGGTGCGATAACCCGATTAACACATCGTCGCGATAGCGATCTCATTATTTGTTTTTATAAATCGTTGTGACTGTGTAACATCAGTTAATCGTCATGATATAGCTATCAATGACTCACTGAGCTCGCAACATGTTCATTGTTTTTTACTACATGAGCGTCACCGAATAACGTGTAAATAGCTTTGCAGCCTTCACAACAAAAAATCTTTTTACTATCCATGTAGTCCATCTTAAACCCAGCCACCTTCACTTCTAAGTGACAATAATCACAATATTCCACAATATACCTTTCTAAATAACTTCTTCCAATCACCGCAGTATCTGCGACGACTAACCTTAACGCCATGTATTATATATAAAATTAAGATAACACTCAATGCCTGCGCTTACTGCCAAAGTAGTAGCCAGCCATGGCGACCGCCACAAACAAAGCCAAAATCACCCACGGAAAAACTGTATCTGCAACACTCATCGCATTCACCTATCATAAAGTTTTAGTCACCAGGAAAGCTTGCCGCAGCAAGCTTATTTGTTTCTGTTGAGGTGCTTATATCACTGACATCACAGGCACTGTGATAATAATCATAATCAGTAACAAAAATTTTTTCATAACATGATCCATTGATTATTAAACGCTTCTGCTATTGCTTTTTAAAACAGCTGAAGCTGTTTTACTCCAAGTAACTAACTACTTAACTATGCGAGTGTGGGAACGATTACTTATGCATCTAATTGCGCCGCTGCCATATTCCAGTCATGTAGGGTGGATAAGCAGCGCGCATCCACCGTTTATATCGACAAAGGGTTGGTAAACGCTAAAGCTGTTTGCCCACCTTACACGTCTTGGTGTTTTAAAACAGCTGTAGCTGCTTTACTCCAGTTAAGCAATTTATCAAGTACACCTTGCAAGTAGTCTTTACGAAGATTTGATCTTTTGTTACAGCACCATTAATGATACTTTGCAGGATCAGCATGTCTTGGGTTAGTCAAAAATGACTGATCAGTTAATGATTCCAGAAAAGCCAGTAAATCATCAACCTCTGCATCAGTAATCTTAAAGCCATCAATTAAAGGATCACGAAGTGGACTGGGTGCTTGTCCATCACTCACCGCCCTACCCTTTACAGCATAGTGCTTCACTATAACTTCTCGCAAACTGTTAATAGATCCATCATGCATATAAGGCCCAGTAACCGCTATATTACGCAAGGTCGGCGAGCGAAACTTACCCTCATCGGCCGCATCACCGGTGATTGCCCGTATGCCGGCATTATCAGCAGGATAGGCGCCTTTACCATCTAAATTATAAAGCCCAGTATTATGATAGCCGATTTCAGGATAAGCCAAGCGCTTATGCTGAACATTATCGGTAAAATTAAAACCACCATGACAATGAGAACATTCCAACTCATCACCAAAAAACAAGTCTTCACCTCGTATTGCCGCAGCTGAAATAGCCTGAGGTTTTCCGCCATATTTGTATTGATCATAAGGCGAATTAAACGACAATAAACTACGCTCGAAACTGGCAAGCGCTTTGGAAATAGTCGATAAAGAAATGGCTACTTTTTCAGCAGGAAAAGCTTTTTTAAACAGCGCTGGATACTGTGCATCCGCTTGTAAACGCTGAAATAACAAAGCTTCTTGACCCTCTAGTCCTAGTTCAATGGGTTCAGTACCAAATAACGGCACTAATAATTGTGCCTCTAGCTGTTTTTGATTAGGATTCGCCCACGTCAACACTGGCATATAAACTAGATTAACTAAGGACATCGCATTACGCACACCTAACTCGTCATTAACACCAGGAGACAAGGCCTTACCATCAGTAAAGCCTTTTTCTTGGCTATGGCAGCTCGCACAAGCCATCTTGTTATTAGCCGACAAGCGCAGATCATAAAACAACTGTCGCCCCAATTCGACCTTATCAGTCGTCATGGGATTATCATTAGGCACTACCGGTTCAGGTACCCAATTCGGTTTTTGCCAATGATACGCTTGCACCTGAACTGCACCCATCAGCGTAGGCGAGGCACAAAGTAGAATCAGCAATCTTATATAAAACCTAAAGCTCACGGCTTATTTCACTCGCATAAAATCTTGTGGATAAGCAGGCTGATCATTAAACGGCGCGCCAAAGTTAGACATAATACCCTTGCAATCAGCATCTTTCGTATCTGACATACAACCTGCATTGGTAAAGGTGTAGTCCACATTAGTGTCTTTTAGCAAGCTAGCAATATCCACCACTATGCTATTTTTATCGCTATTAAAATCATCAAAACTTACCGTAACCCGATTAGGATTAGCACAAGATAGCGCTGGTGTTGTTTTTGAAGGCGACACGCAGTTGGCACTCCCTAAATGCACGGGGAAACCCGCTATCTTTCGCTTTTTCTTAACCATCTTTGCTTTTTCGGCATCATTTTTATCTGTAAGCACTGAAGGTTTACTATCAGACTCGGCTATAACAGTCTCTGGGCCATCTTTTTCTTCAGTCTCTACTGGCTTACCATCGGCTGATTTAACTTTTAATTTAGGTAATTCTGGAAAACCCGACGTCGCCATTTCTAAGCGTAAAAATTTATAACCTGCCCGCCAAGTCCAGAACATACTCGTCACATTAAGCGGTGCCGCTGCGGTAGTTGCATCACCATGATTCAATTTAGCTGGCACGCCTAAAGTAAAGCGCAAACCTTTGTAATGCTTATTAGGCACAGTGCCGACCACTGCGGTATTTAAACCACTATTGCCATTTACACAAGGGCCACTGCCATTTTCGAAATCCAGTAATACGGTATTTTGGTATTGCCAAATACCCTCTTGTTTTAGCTTTATTGGCGTAGCATATCCTTTATCGTCGATCAATTCAATTTCAGAAACATACATTCTAAAATCAGCGGGCGTAATACGTGATTTAGATAGACCTATGCCTTGATAACTTTGCCCGCAAGCAAAAGGTTGGTCAGCTACCATTGCCTCAAAATTAACGCTTATGTTTTTTTGTTTGGTGATAGCAACAGCAGCCAATGGTGACAGCATAAGCATAGCCATCAATAAACTAGCCCGACTGTTTGATTTTGAAATACTCAACATGATTGATTTACTCGATAAGGAAAAGATGTGGCGAGATTAAGTACTTTATGCACTTTATAAAAACGACTTATCGTTCACACGCCTAGCGTCACTGACCACAGTTAAGTAGTTTGTTGATTGGAGTAAAACAGCTTTAGCTGTTTTAAAAGGCAATAGCTGAAGCTATTGCACTCCAAATATTTACTATTTTCCATTAACTATGGATAGTGGGAGTGGCTTTAGCCACGATTATCGTGGCTAAAGCCACTCCCACAATTCTACAAAAAACCTTAACTGTGGGCAGTGACGCTCCACGTGGGAACGATAAGCGCTGGCGACCCTCTTGCCGCCAGCGCCTAACTTAACTAAAAACTATAAGTCACATCTCCGTAAAAAGTACGGCCTGGCATTTGGTAATAAGCAAAATAATTTCTATCTAATAAATTATTCACTGCAAAGCTCAGGCCCACATGCTTAGTCGCTTGAAATTTAACACGAGTGTCCAGCATAAAATAAGGATCATAAGTGCCATACACACCATTAAGTGTGTCGTAATTATCAGCATTAGAATAGGCTTTAGCGACATAGCGACCCACCATACCACCCGACCATTGTCTATAATTAACATCCACACCACTAGTAAACATCGTCCTTGGTGTCTGAGTAATTTGCTTGCCAACACTTATGGGATCAGCGTTGTTAGCAGTAATCTTTGAGTCAGTAAAGGTATAGGTGCCGGTATAATGCAACCAATCCCAATAGAGTCTTTGCTTTAACTTCACTTCAACACCTTGGACTTCGGCAGCACCGGCATTTGTTACTTGCTGTAATATTGGCGACAGGGTTTGGGTATAAATTAAATTACTCAAATAATGCTGATAATAACTAGCTGCGAGGGTAGTGCCTTCAATCGGTTTCATTTCGCCACCAAATTCAAAGCTAAACATAGTCTCAGGTTTTAAACTAGGATCCGCTTGCTTAATCACTGGCGTAGCGACACCGTTATAAACGATAGAGTTTGAGACCGAAGTTGAATAAAGATCCAACATTGTGGGTGGACGAAATGCCCAACCAGACGATGCAAACAATTTATAACCATTCGCAGGCAACCACGTTAAAGCAAATTTCGGATTAAACTGGCCCTGACCACGATTGTTATATGTTTTGCTATAGGCGGGTGAGGTTTGCATATAACTACCATCGGTACTCCAATCATCATAGCGACCACCCAAGGTAGCTATCAAATTCTTTCTTAGATAAAGTTCATCTTGAATATAGCCCGACAATACCGTGGATTGCCCCGTACCCAATTGGGTAATCTGCGTTAAGGTGCTCGGATTAGTCCAATTACTAAGATTAGCTTTTTGCGCCGCATCTAAGACATTTTGATTAAAGCCAAACCCCGTAGTGACATAGTTACGATCTTTCCAAAATAGTGGCATACGTAAAGCCAAGTTACCGTCTATACGATGACTAGGCTGAGACGACAATTGTCCAATACCCCCAGATACAGTATCCGTAGCGCTATTAGCATACTGATAATCATAGGTATTTTCCATATATTGGAAATCACCACTTAGCTTAGTGTCGTTACCGAAATCATGGCGTAAATGCGAGAAATACCGACGAGTATCTTCAACTTGTGGCAATAATTGCAGAAACGTATTGGGTGCAATATTCGCAGCCATACCATTAATGTTAACAGCCGTACTGCTCGCCACCGATGGAAAAGCCGCACCCGTATTACCATTAATTAAATAACTGTTAGCACCACTCGCGTTAACAGTCGCTCGAGACCACGCCATACCGACATCGACCTTAGTACGTTCAGTCAAATCATAATACAAGCGTAAAGAAGCATTATCCTGTACCCAAGGCCTAGCACCTTTATAACCCAGTAAATAACCCGATGCCGGTTTACCATTGGCATCGGTACCCACGGGGGTAGCACCATAAACGGGAACAGCACTGGCCGCTGCAGCCGTAGTACCCGTAGCAATAACAGGATCACTCGTACCATAACCTGAATTTTCTTGATGGTTGAAGGTTAATGACATACCCAAACCATTAGCAAATTTATCGCGATATTTACCTTTAACATTCCATTGATCAACCGCACCACCGCCACCGCCTGAAGTAAAACTACCTTCACGCTTAGTTGGCTCTTGAGAGATGACGTTAATAACACCGCCCATCGCACTACTACCATATAAAGCAGAAAATGGCCCAGGGATATATTCCACTTGACGTGCATCATCCATCGGTAAGGTATTCCAATCCACATTATTAGCAGCACCATTATTCACCGGTAAACCATCGACCATAAACAGCGATCGACGGGCATCGGTAACACCATGTATAGCAGCTCCGCCCGTACCAGAACCTGGCCACTGAGTTCCCATGGCACTACCGCGCATATAAACACCCGGCGCTTCCAATAAAGCATCGCCTATACGTTGAGTCAGACGGTTTTGAGTGTTTAAATCATTAATGACCGTCGCATTTGCAGGTACAAAACTAGTACTCAGCTCTGAACGCGTAGCTGAAACTACCACTTCGTCCAAGGCTTGCGTCGTTTTATCTATGGTCTTATCCGCCGCTTTATCAGTCGCTGGTTTTTTCTTGTTCTTGTCTGTAGTCACTACTGGCACTTGTTCCTCTTGAGTTGCTGCTACTAACACCGCGTCTTCGGCCAGAGTAAGATCAGCACCTGCTAAGCCTATCACCATCACACCAGTCGCTAATGCCAATCTTGGTAAGCTCTTGCCCTTAGGTTTTTTTATTAGTTTTTGACTATGAACACAAGTTCTCATACGTTGCTTTCTCCTGTTTATTATAAAAGTAGGTGTTACTACATGACACTCAAACGAGCGTTATGAATGCGTTTGGCTTTACGCTTTTTTAACCAATGAATAATGCCGGTAACCAGTAACAGCAAGGGAGCGAAGCCCGTCACCAAAACCATCAAACGCCCTGGCGTACCTAATATCTCGCCATTGTGTAAAGGCAGTTGCAAATTAATAAACGCATTACCCGCAGCAAAGGTTTTAGGGTCACGAATTTTTACAAACTTACCACTGTACTGATCTAACCAAATAGTGGTGGCGCCATTACTACGGACTTCATCTAGTTGCCTAGCGGAGACACGATAGCTATCACCAGCATTAGTTGGAAAAAACAGTCGTTGTACTTGTATGCCAGGGTATGCGGCTTCAACTAAGGCCATGACTACTTCAGGTGTTAGCGTTGTACCAGTATCCTTTTCTGACTTAACTCCGCCCATCATCGCTGACATGCCAGACATACCATCTAAGGGTGAAAAATAAGCCACCACGGGCTTAAAGACATCGGGTAAATTAAAATAAACACCTGATAAAGACACGGCAAACATAACAATCGCTGTGTAAATACCCACGACTTTATGTAGATCAAAATTAAACCGAGTAAAACTAGCGTTGCGCTTAATAACCAAAGCCTGCTTTAATTTACTAAATTTAGGCCACCATAAATAAATACCCGTCATAGTGAGTATGAGAGCCAGTAACGCGGTAATGCCCATAATCAATTTACCATTACTTCCTAGTAACAGATTGGCATGTAACCTGATTACAATGTTCATAAAAGAATCATTCCTATCTCTATCGCCTAACACCTGTCCGGTATACGGATTAACCATGACCTCTTGAAAATGATGGCTCATGCCCTTACTCTCTTTACCTGGCTCCTTGATAGGGTATCTAACGATCAAAGCCTCATCTGGCTCTTCAGGTAAGGCGATATAAGAAGGTTTTACTTTAATAGGCGAGGCATTATTGGCGGCAGCGATCAAATCCAAAATGGGTAAACGCTGCTCTCCTGGCACCACTTGCATGGTCTCGGCATTCAACCATTTATCTATACTAGTATCATAAACCAGCAAACTACCCGTTAAACCCGCCAAAGCTAAAAATAGTCCTAGCCACAACGAAATATAAAGATGTAGTTTTAATAGGACTTTACGCAAGGTAATTCGCTTTAGGCCTGACAGTATTCTTGCTGCATGATTACTGATAGACGACGTTTTTACCTCGTTATAACGAGGCCGGGTGACTGAAGAAAAAAGATCAATATTGGACATTACTAGGGCTCCTTTGATTAATATTCATCTAATCAAAACGCAATTAATATGCCAAGCTACTTGTAAGCCTTTATTTACGGAAAATGTTTACCATGACGGACTTTCAGCAGTCCTTATTCAGCCTTAAAAACTAAGTGATATCACTTATAGAGTAAGTTATATAACCTAGTTTAATTAAACAGACACATTAAATTTATTCGAAGTCGCGTAGGGTGGGTAGCGCTCACTGCCCTGCACTTTATCGGCATAAGGTGGGCAAACGATAAGGCTGTTTGCCCACCCTACATAACTAACATTATCTTGATATAAAGCGCTCATCGTGGGAACGATAAAAAACAACAACTAGAATTTATTCGCTGCCTGCTTTATCTTTTTTATTCGCGTATTTTTCTTTATGCTCTTTACGTAATGCGTCCATTTTTGCACGCTGCTCAGCTGTTAAGATTTGTTGAATTTGATCGCGCGACTCATCATGTAACAGCTTAGTTTTTTGCATTTGCTGTTCAAGAACGGCTGTAACTTTAGCTTGCTGTTCTGCAGTAAGCTCTAAATTTTTGGTGAACCATTCAGTGGCCCCGGCATGTCCTTTCCAAGGATGAGCATTTTCGGCGGCAACCGTCGTTAATGGCATAGTTAAGATCAGTGCAAAACCTAAAAGTAATTTGTTCATTTTTTTCCTTTATAGTAAAAATTGAGTGTTTACAGCATGAATCGCTGTTTGTTGACACGATGTTGCAATCTCTCAAAAAAAACAGGCGTTAATAATTACGCCTGCTTATGAGGATAAGCACTTTAAAAGGAACTTGTTTATACTTCCAATCGCGCCGCTGCCATATTCCAATTAAGTAACTTATCAAGCACAGCTTGCAAGTAGTCTTTACGAAGATTCTGATAGTCCAGATAATAAGCATGCTCGTAGATATCAACCGTCAACAGCGGTTTCAAGCCGCGCATTTTTGGGTTATCGAGATTATTCAGCGACATTATTTCAAGCTTGCCTTGGTTTTCAACCAACCAAACGTAACCGGAACCGACATGAGCAACGCCAATATCTCTAAACTTGTTTTTAAAGTTTGCGACATCACCAAAACTAGCCTCAAGCAGTGTTAACAATTTTCCACTGGGTTTAGCGTTATCACCGCCATTGGGCATCATGCTCGCCCAATAAAACTCGTGGTTAATGGCAGACGCAGCGCCATTAAATAACTTACTTAATTCTGGCTTATTAGCCGATAACAACATAATTTCTTCTATAGATTTACTGGCATAAGCTTTATATTCCGGCAATAGCAAAGCATCATTTAGACCTTTTAAAGCGCCTAAATGGTGTTTGTTGTAGTGAAAGCCTACTGTTCTTGCGCTAATGACCGGCTCTAAGGCCGCCTCTTGATAAGGCAGGGCTGGGCTAGGAAAAATTGCTGCTGGCGAAACCAGTGCATCTGCCGCGCTTACTAAACTTGAACTTGCAAGGCCAATAGCAACACCAGCCGCACTGGTGGCTGCTAAAAATTTTCTACGTGTCATTTCAGTCATAAATTCTCCTTAGGGTTAGATTGATAATTAAGCTTGGCTAGGCAAATGATTGGCCAAACAGCGTGCTTACGGCTAGTTACTAAGTCACTAGAATAACAATACTATGTACTGTTTACTAATAGATCATAGTGTTTAAATAGTCATGCTTATAAGATGGCTAATACATTAGCAATATCTTCATATACGATGATATTTTTTTTGCTGGAAATAATGTATTCGGCTAACGTTAAAATTGCGCGCCAATTAGCAGGGTCTTTAATGAAGGCAAAGGCTTTTAAAAAGAGTGCGATTAATTTTGCTTGGCGTTGCGCTAGAGTCAGCTCAAGGCAATCGATATAGTCGTTAATGGTTGCTATGTCAGAACGACCACCGTAAAAATGTAAGGCATCAAGATGAACAAGATTTGCATTGAAAGGTTCATCATCTCTCATCGCGATATAGTTCGCTTCAGACAGCGGGCCTGCCAATAAATTAACGATATCGGCTTCAAAAGCGACTTGATATTCATATTCTTGCGTTGGCGTGAAATCACTAACCGCTTTAGCAACTGAAGAAGGAAGAGTATGGATCAAGCGTCCGTCTTCTATTTTAGTTAAGTTTTCATAAGCACTGTAAGTACATTCATTGCCTTTATAAGCGTGATTAATGTAGATTTGAAAGTAGATAGGTGGCAATTGTTGTTGTTTGTTTCTAATATGAATCGCGGCGGCGTGACC
>Ga0118677_10011021_pt1 | contig 13668 bp, 9 predicted proteins | sample AliMusrvi5mmetaG_FD_86154 | JGI IMG/M metagenome (GOLD analysis project Ga0118677, IMG submission 86154)
ACAGCGACCTTACCCTGACTGATCTGGTCGTCTACGTGCGCAGCATGCCCACGCGGCCCAACCGCTTTAGGCTGCCCGGCGGCGAATTGACCCCGGCGCAGGAGCGCGGCCTGGCCCTCTTCTCGCGTACAGTGGATAAGTTTGGCAAGCCCATCGCCGAATCGAACCGCTGCTCCTTCTGCCACAGCGGTCCCAAGGGCACCAATCAGAAACTCTCTGACGTGGGCACGCGCAAGGCCACTGACAATGCAGGCCTACTGAAGGCGGCGCCGCTCACCAACATCGCGCTCACAGCGCCTTTCCTGCATGACGGCTCGGCGCGCACGCTTGAAGAAATCTGGACCGTCTATAACCCCGACGACAAGCACGGCCGCACCAACGACCTGACCAAGGACGAACTCAACGACCTGATTGAGTACTTGAGGACGCGATGAAAAAGCTGTGCATGATTACGATGCTTCTGTTGGCTGCTTCGCTGGCCTTTGCCGCGCCGCCTGCTTCTGTTCCGCACAAGCCTAAAGCCGCGCAAGCGGCTTCTGCCGCACCGCAGGTGCCGCAGGAGCTGCCGCGGTTCCGCTTTGAAAACTTCACCACCGCCAACGGCCTGCCCGATAATCACGTGTATTCCGTTCTCGTCGATGGTGACCGCATCTGGGCCGGCACGGAAAACGGTCTCGCCGTCTACGAGAATCACGCCTGGAAGACCTACACCACCAAGGACGGACTCGCGCATCGCGCCGTGCTCTCGCTAGCTCTCGACAAGCGCACCGGCGACGTGTGGGCCGGAACCATGGCTGGCCTTAGCCGCATCTCCGGCGGACGCATCGACACGTTTACGCAGTTGAACTCCGGCCTCAGCAACGATGTGGTCTACGGCGTCTCCGTCGATGGCGAGGACGTGTGGGTAGCCACCGCTGCCGGCGCCTGCCGTCTCAATCTCAAGACCGGCCAGTGGGCGCTCTACAACGAGCGCAACACGCCCATGGCTGAAATCTGGGTTTACGCAGTCGCCGCCGCGCCCACCAAAGTTTACCTCGCAGTTTGGGGCAGCGGACTTCTCGAGTACGACCAGAAGACCGGCCGCTGGGACAAGTACGACGATCCTGACGGCGAAACTGAAATGGTGCTGTTCAAGGATCAGGGGTTAATCCACGAGATTGTCACTTCAGTCAGTTTTGTTGACAATATTGTCTGGGCGGCCACTTACTTTGGCGGCAGCCGCTATGACGGCCGCTACTGGCATAATTTTTTGACCAAGGACAGTGGGCTTCCCTCGAACTTTATCAATACCATCAAGGGCGTTGACGGAAACCGCGCCTGGTTCGGCACTGACAAAGGTCTGGCTTATTACGACGGCGTCAACTGGGCCGTCTATCGTCCATCGCTCACCTCCGGCAAGCCGGAGATGACCGTACGCGACGCACAAGGTAACGTTTCGCCGGTAGCAGTCACCACCGCGCCGGCCCACAATTACGTACTCGGCATCGACTTTCAAGGCAACGACATTTGGGTGGCCACCGCCAAAGGACTCAGCCACGGAATTCGGCAGCCGTAAGACATCTCGACCATCAGAAAACTGGAGCAATCATCATGAACGCATTTACGGATATTCTCGAAGCTATCGCACACGCGCCCATCGAAAAGCGCGCCATGACCAACCACGGAGTTCTCAACGAGGCCTATGCCTACGCCAAGCCGAGCTCGTTCTCGCGCGGCATGCGTATCGACATCGGCGGCGTCTGCATCCTGCTCATCTCCGGCACTGCCTCCATCGACGAGAACGGCGTCAGCGTCCACATCGGCGATTTTCCGGCACAGTTGAAGCGCACCTTTGACAACATCACCGGCCTGCTCGCCGCAGAGGGCTGCACCTGGCACGACATCGTGCGCACCAGCTGCTACCTGCGCGACATCGACCGCGACTACGACGTCTTCAACGCCGGCCGCACCGCCTTCTTCAAAGAGCAGGGACTCGATCCGCTGCCCGCCTCCACCGGCATCCAGGCGCATCTCTGCCGTCCCGAGCTGCTCATCGAGATTGAAGCCATCGCCATGTTCCGCACCGACAAGCCCAAGGAGTAGTTCGAATGCGCAAGGCATGGTTGCTGGGATGTATGTTGGCTGCAAGCGCCGCGTTGGTTTGCGCGGCGCAGGATGCACGCGTCTGCGAGTGCGGCGCTCACCCGCCCGGACCGGCGCGCGATCGCATCGTCACGCCCTATGCCGGCGAACCCGCCGACCTGAGCCCTTACGCGAAATTCGCCGCGCCCTACGATCTCAACTACGTTCATCCCAACATCTACTCCGGCGCGGGCCGCGACATTCCTGACCCTAAAGACCTGTCTGAAATTCGTATCGGCTTCTTTGGCCCCGTGGCGCCCAATCCGGAGTCCGTCTTCGGTCAGCGCATGCTGCACGGCGCGCAGCTAGCCGTGGAAGAAGCCAATGCCCGCGGCGGCTATGGCGGCAAACCCTTCAAGCTCATGCAGCACAACGACTACGACAACTGGCAGGCCAAGACCGTCTACGGCGAAGACCGCCCTACCGACCCCGCCATCTGGGGTTCGGCGTCGAACGAAGTTGTGAAGATGGTTTACGATGATCGGGACTGGGCCATCTTCGGCTCCATCAGTTCCGAGTCAACGCACATCGCGCTGCGCGTTGCCCTGCGTGCTGAAATTCCCATCGTCAATTCCGCCTCCACCGACCCGACGATTCCCGAAACCTACATCCCCTGGTACTTCACCGACCTGCAGGACGACCGGGTGCAGTGCCTCACCCTGGCCCGCCGCATCTTCACCGATCTCGGCCTCAAGCGCGTGGCAATCCTTCGCGTCAACAGCCGCTATGGGCGCTTCGGCGTTCTCAAACTGCGCGATGCCGCACGGCGTCTCGGCCATCCGATTGTGATTGAACAGAAGTACATGCCGGGCGACATGGATTTCTCGAAGCAATTGAAAGTCATCGCTTCGTCGCGCGCCGATGCCATGGTGCTGTGGGCCGACGAGACCCAGGCCGCGGGAATCCTCAAGCAGATGCGCGCCGCCGGCATGAAGCAACGCGTTTTCGGAGCTTATCGCACCCTCGGCCCGGCCATGTTGAATGAAGCCGGCGCGGCCGCCGAAGGCTTTGAGGCTGTCTTCCCCTACGACCCCACCCGCAACGATCCGCGTTGGCTCAGCTTCAATCAGCGCTTCGAAGCGCGCTTCAGCGAGAAGCCCGAGCAGTTCGCTTCGCTGGCATACGACGCCATGAGCGCGCTGCTCGACTCCATCTGCAAGGCCGGCCTCAATCGCGCCCGCATCCACGACGCGCTGGCCAACATCGAGCACTACGACGGCGTCACCGGCCCCATGGTCTTCGACCCTAACCAGAAAAACGTTGCGCCCATGTACCTCGCTACTGTTCACAACGGCGCAATCACTTATCGCATAGCCACGATGGAAAAGACGCTGGCCGCACCGCAGGTGCCCGCGCAGGCGAGTCCGGTGCCTTACGCCCGGGTCGGCGAAGAAGGCGTAACCTACGCCGGACCCCACTCCAGCAACCTGCCTTCAGGTCCGCTGAGCGTCGTCCTCTTTGGCCCGCGCGCCGCCCAGGTTGCGCAGTCGCCGGAGATGCAGGCCGCCCTGGCGTCCGCTGCCGCAAGCGGCCAGACCTTCACGCTGTTGCCTGTCTCGAGCGATCAGAATTGGGGCGCTGCCTCAACCCAACTCGTTCACGCGCTCATGGACAAGCACGCTCTTGCCATCCTGGCTCTCGATCGCGATGCAGCGCACCTGGCCGAGCAACTGGCGCTCAAGGCCTTCGTCCCCGTCATCGCCCTCAGCAGCGACAAGGCGCTCACCTCTACGAACGTTCCCTGGATCTTCCGCCTGCCCGCCGCCACCACGCCGGCCGCAGCCCTGGGCCTTCTTCAGGCGGCCGCCACTCGCAGCGGACCCAATCCAGAAAAACTTCGCGATGTTCTTGCCTCTGGCGACAATCTCTCCGGCGTAGCCTTCCTCGCCACCGGCGAGCCGCGCGCGCAGTAAAACTCCGCTGTCTGCCTCGTAAAGTATTTCAAATTGAGGAAAGGGTTTCGTTCAAGATCAGGCACGCATGCTGGGCGCCCCATCCTTGGCGCGTCTTTGTTTTTGCGGCAAGGGTGGGATACCACAACCCTCAAATGTCAATTATCGATTCCGCACAACCTCAAACTTGTATCCCAACCGCTTCGAGTTATCGATATACCGGAACCACTCCGGCTGAAATTGATAGAGCGTAGCTCTTCCAATCGCCAGCCTCAGCACGCTTCCCAGCCCGAAGCGTTTGCAATAGACCTTAACCAGTTCTTTTCGTCGTTCCGGATCGGCAATTGCCTCGACCCGTCCCCGCATCTGCACTCCGCAAATCTCTTTCCACCTTTCCGTGTGCCGAAAAACAGAGGCAGCCGCCACCGGGTTTGCTATCAGGTTGGCGCTGTGCGCGCTTTTTGTTGACGAAAGCCAGTAGAGGTTCAGTTCGCCGTCAACAAAGTAAAAGAGCGGCGCAACAGAAGGCGCTCCCAATTGGTCCGTCGTGGCCAGCGCAACGGTAGACTCCGCGCGCAGCAGCTGGCCTATCAATTCAATTCGCTTTGCTTCTGCCTTCGTCATTCAGAATGGGCCACTTCTTCCCCCGCCTTCATGTTAGCTTGGCCCATTAGATCATCTCACCAGTTGGCATCGAGTCAATTCTGCTGTCGATAGCCATCGCCAGCACCTGCACGAACGTGTAGCGCTGGCCTCTTGGCCATCTGTAGCGTGGGCCTCCCGGCCCACGCTTACTCTGCATCGACACGAGAGAGGGCCCAAGAACACCGCCTGAGAATAAGGAGTGCGGCCCCGAAGTCCTTTGCTGGGGACAGCCGGCCACGCTGAAACAGCATCGTAAAAGACCGTAAAAAAGCAAGGCAGCCGGCGAGTCCCGCGAGGCTGTTTTTCCTCGCATCAAGGGAACCCTGCCAGCTGCCGCTTATCGCTGCGGCCAATGGGAGCGCTTCCCATCGCACGCAAGCAAACTTGATCCACACGCTGCCTGAACATCCATAGGATGGGGCCATTTCTGCCCGGCGCTCTGTGACGGCGAGCACCTTCAGCCGTGACTCACGGGCGCGGAATTTCCTTGAAGGGAATGCCGGGCCTTTCACGTACCAAAAAGGGAAGGGGCAGCCCCCCACCGCGGGCTGCCCCTTCCTCACATCTCGACGGTTTTCGGGAGTTATGGCAGGTAGTACCTGAACGACGTCCAGAACATGTTGTCGATGCCCTTCGCGCCGATACCGGAAGCGCCTGACCAGCCCTCGCGCACTGCGTAACCATACTGAATGCTCTGACGCAGGCGGCCGCGGTCGCCCTTGTAGATGTCATACCAGTAGCCGCCGGTGATTTCCTGCACGTTGCGGGTTTGCGCGCCACAGGAGCCGCCGGGAATATAACCCGTCGAACCGCCGCCGTTGTAGCCGGGGTTGCTGTTCGTGTTGCAGGCAGAGTTGGAGAGCAGGCGCGAGCCGTAGCCCTGGGCCGCGTTGCTCGGTGCGCCCCAGTGGCCGCCCCACTTCGCGCCGGCAGCAACCTGCGCGGCCGTCGAAGTAGAGGTGCAGGTAATGACGCCTCCGCTGGTTGAGCAGAAGTCTGCCGAAGGCGCGCCCAGTGAAGTTGTGGTGCCGGCGACGCCGAAGTCCGTACGGCCGGCATAGTCGCCGCCGTAGTTCGCGTAGATGGCGAACCGCGGGGTGGGATTGACCTCGAGCGTAATCAGGCCGCTCAGGTTGTGAATGGGAGCCAGGTTGCCCTTGGCGTCGGCCGTGACGTCGGCCAGCGTGGAGTTGCCGTAGCGGCCCATGCCAGGACCGTAAAGGGCCTTGGCGCCGAAGGTCAGCTTGTTCGCAATGATCGGCACGCGGAAGCTGCCGCCGATACCGCCCAGGATGATGCTGTTCTTGTAGTAACCGGCGGTGGTCAGGGCAGGCGCGACGGCGGCGCCGGTGGCCACATCGGTCAGGTTGCCATAGAGGTTGCCGTTGGTGGTTTCGCCGGGATACACGGTTTCATGCGCGAAGCCGGCGATGCCCAGGATCTCGTAATGACCGAATCCGGGATCGAACGCTGCCTTCACGATGACATCGGGCGCCTGGTTAAACGAGAGAGTCGCGATGTCGGAGCATCCGGTCAGCGTCTTGTAAACCGGTACTGCCACATGCACGGTGTTGCCATGCGAGTCGGTCTGGACCTGGTCCGTGTAATTCACAATCGAGGTCGCCGGCGTGCAGTTGCTGATGGCGGCGTTGTAGTTGCCGCCGTTGGTGCCGGCGCTGCCAAGAACCGCATAGGGCGTATTGCCGGCCAGCGAAGCGGTGTAGAGCAGTTGCGGATTTTCAGCCGCGACGCCGAATGCCGCCTTGGGAAAGGTCTTTGTGACGCGGAAGCCATACTGGCGTGTCCAAACAAAGCCCGCAACGTAATTCGGGTCGATGGTCTGCGGCGTCATGATGTCGCCGGAGAGATTCGAGATACCCTTCTTGTCTTCCGCGGCCAGCGACCACAGTTGGCCGCCCGTAAAACCCCAGCCGCTGTTGGTCGTCGCCTGCGCCCAAACCACGCGCTGGCGAAGGACATAGCTGTTTGACTGGTTGTTGTTCGAGGTGATGCCGGTTCCCAGGAAGTCAGCCTCGTAGTAGCCCTTCAGAGTTCCCCAGCTGGTCTTGCCCTCGGCCATCAACGAAAGTCGCGACTGGCGGGCGCTGCCGAAGAACTCGCTGATGCTGTATGCATCCGCGTGTTCATACGGGATACCGCTGAAGGCGGTGGGAATGTCGCCGCCGGTCGCCTTGGTGCGGTAAACAGTTTCGCCCGCCGCAAACCCGCCCGGTGTCAGCGTGATGCCCTTGTAGTGCAAGGTCGTGGGGTTGGCAATGTCCTTCTTGATCTTGGCCGTCTCGTCGCTCACCGTTGTGGCCAGCGACAGATTGGCGGCCTTCATGTCAGTCACTGTACTCTGCAGCGTGCTCACTGCGGCGGCGTTCTCTGTCTCTGCCTGCTGTCCTTGCGATGCCGCGGCCTGCGCCCTGTCGGCGGCAGCCTGGGCTTGCGCGGCCGCTTCCTGCGCCTGCTTCAACTGCGCGTCCTTGGCGGCCAGGTCGGTCTTCAAGCCGTTGATCTGGCCCTCAAGCTCCTGCTTTAGCTTTTCAATCTGCTCCGCTACTGTTGGCGGCGGAGGTGCTTTTTCCTTTTTGGTCGCAACGTGCTTTTTCGCCGCGGGCTTTGCGTCCTCGGCGTTAGCGTATGAAGCGATGAGACTGGCTGCCAGCATGGCTACCGCGGCAGTTTTGAGTGTCAAATTCATTGGGCCTCTCTTTTCCTCTCGAGTCAGGTTTGGTTCGTGTCTGCGCCCACTTGCTCGTAGGCGCCTCCTGCTCCTGCATCCCCGGAATTGTCATCATCAAGCCGGAACTGGTTCGGGTCGGGATGCAGGGTAAAGATTGAAGTCTGAAATTCGTGGAACGATGCAAGCGGAGATTCCCCCTGGGGCCGCTTCCGATATTCAGCCTCGCAGAGTTTGATGAATATTTGACGAATTCACATGATTTTAATGATGTTAGCGGCCTTGCTTTTATCGCTGGATTCGCAGCAAGGGCAGGCAATCTTTAACAATCCGCTGCGCTTTGGTTTTGAGTGTCAAAAATTTGCTTTGTGTCAGGGCACGACTTCAGTCGTGCCGAAAGCCGCTCGAAAAAAAGGGGTTTTAACCCCTGAGGTTTCACAACTCGGATGCGGCTGCCATTTTTTGAAACAAGCCCTGAAGAACCCGCGACAAAATCCGCACACTCATGGTGCCGCCTCGCCCCCTCTGGTCGCCCTTTTGAGCAGCGAATTTTCGGGGAGGGGGCGGAACACCTCAAGTCTCAGCCGTTAATTCATCTGGTGCCTGGCGCCTGTCCCGCGCTCAGCAAATTGGCCAGCAATCTGTAAGCCCCCGGCACCAGTTCCGGAAGCTGCCGGTAGAGCGCAAAGGCGACATAAACATAAGTGCCTTTACCTGCATGCGCCACCAGCAGGCCGCCGCGCTGCGGATCCTGCCCTTCATCGGCAGTCTCCGTCAGAGCCGCATAGCCCGGGTCCCAGTGATCCATAAAGCCGTGCCCGCGCTCCTCCACCCACCCATCGAAATCGGCTGTTGTAATCGTGTTCGGCCAGGTCAACAGCGGGTCTTTCGCCTCCAGCAGTTTCACGGGCGCGCGCTCGTCCACCACCCGCTCCGGCATGCGTCCGCTCATCGTCAAAGGCAGCGGAGCAGGGAATGTGCCGCTCTGGTATTCCACAATCAGCGTGCCGCCGCGGCGCACAAACTCGTCGAGCCTGCCCTGGTTGGCTGTAAGCTCCGGTCGCGTCGTATAAGCGCGGATGCCGATCACAATCACGTTCCACGCCGACAGATCGCTGCCGGCCACATCTTTCGCCGTCAGCAGATGCGGCGTCACGCCCATTCCTTCCATCGCCTCGGGAACCAGGTCGCCCGGCCCCATCACGTAGCCCACGCGCAGCCCCGGCGCCACTTTCACATCCACCTTCCGCGTCTTTAGCTCGGCCGGCTTGTAGATGTTGTACGGCCGCAGCCCCGCATAGCCCACGCTCTGCCAGCCCGTCTCGTAACTGTGCCCATCGCAGTGCGCCACGGCCTTCACCGCGTAAGCGCCCGTCTGCGCGCCGTCCGTAGTCACTGAAAAAAGAATCGGCTCGGTGTCTCCCGCGCTGTCGCGATGGAACTTCGCCTCGGCTGGCTCCGCCTGCCATCCCGCAGGCAACTTCAAATCAACCGTTCCGTCAGCCGCGCCTTGGGTATGCACTGTCACCTTCACCGGCAGGGCGCTGCCATCAAGAGGGATGATGCGCGCCTCCGGTTCCATGCGCACGCCAACTGCCGGCGTCACCACCAGCGGCTCGTAGATGCCGCCCGGGCCGGTGACGCGCTGAAGTGTTTGTACAACGCCACCGAGGCGGATGGGAACGCCGTTGAAGGAAAACTCCGCCCAGGCCTCTAACGGGAAGGGTACGAACGAGCGCAGGCGCATGGCTGCGTTCGAGATGTCGAAGACCGCCTGCTCTTTGGACTTGCGCGTAAAGTAGGGCGCGGTGGGTTCGGCGTCGGCAGCGGTTTCCACCTGAAAGGCCGTATCGTTTGCAACGGCGCTGGAGGCTTGCTTCAAGCCGCCGTCGGACTTCCACGGCGAACCGTCTTTGCTAACCAGCCAGACGCGTTCGAGCTTTGCAGCTCCAAGGGCGTTGGCGGTGTGTGCGCGCACGTTGAAGGATTGGCCCGGAGTCACGCTGCGCTGGGACTCGTCTGCTGACGCTCCGCGATTGCCACCACCGCCCTGGCCATGTCGGGAGACTATGAGCGCTGCCTGGCGGCCGGCGCAAATGCCTACCTGAGCAAGCCCATCGGCCTGCTCGAGTTGTTAAAAACGGTCAACGACACCCTGGCGAAAAAGGCGAAAAATTAAGGACCATCCCGCTGGCAGGGCCGGTTTTACCAACCAGGCGGCGCCGTTCTTTGACCGCGACCTTTACGCGGCCTGCATTGATTCAAAACTGGTCCAGAGCGCCAACGGTGGTTATCCCAAACTGGCGGGCGGGTCAGTCGAGCCTCTCAGCCGTTCGGCCTGGACTTCCGCCTCAACCCGGAAGGCAGGCTCGATCAATTACAATTGGCTCGACCCCGCGAACGGGAAAAGCGAGCCAAAAACATTTTATTACCGCAAGGTTGGCAGCGACGTGTGCGGCGCAGGCGCGGCGCGCCGCTTATTTCTGCACGAATTTGCGCGCCCGTTCCGGGTACCTTTCACCGTGGACGCGGATGCCTTCGAGGCGCTGGATTTCACCCGCGCTCAGGCTGATCGCGGCGGCGGCAATGTTTTCTTCGAGGTAGGCAATGCGTTTTGTGCCCGGGATGGGGAGGATGTCCGGCCCTTTTGAAAGCACCCAGGCCAGGGCCACCTGGGCCGGGGTCGCGCCGTGGGCTTCGGCGACAGCGCGAATCACCGGGATGATCTCGAGGTTTTTTTGAAAATCATCGCCCTGGAAGCGCGGGCTCTGGCGGCGCCAGTCGTTGGCGGCCAGGCTTTCCACGTTCTGCACCGTGCCGCTGAGGAAACCGCGCCCCAGGGGGGAATAGGGCACGAAGCTGATCGCCAGCTCGCGGCAGGCGGGCAGGATCTCCTGCTCAACGTCGCGTGTCCAGAGGGAATATTCGGTCTGCACGGCGCTGATCGGGTGCACCTTCACCGCGCGCCGCAGCGTGGCGGCCGAGACCTCGCTCAGCCCGAGGAAACGCACCTTGCCCTGGCGCACCAGTTCGGCCATGGCGCCCACGCTCTCTTCAACCGGCACGAGCGGGTCGACGCGGTGCAAATAATACAGGTCGACCTGCTCCACACCCAGGCGCTGCAGGCTTAAATCGGCGCACTTGCGGATGTATTCCGGCGTGCCGTCGACGATCGAAGGGGCGTTCGCCTGCACCTGGTCCTGGTGGGAGGTGAGGGCGCGGTCGGTCACATTGCCCACCTTGGTCGCCAGGAAGACGCGCGCGCGGTGCCTGAGGAGGGCCTTGCCCAGCAGAACCTCGTTTTTTCCGGCCCCGTAGAGGTCGGCCGTATCCCAAAAATCACATCCAAGCTCAAGCGCGCGGTCCAATACGCGCAGTGATTCGGCATCGTCGGCGGGGCCGTAAGACTGGTGCGACATGCCCATGCATCCCAGGCCCACCTCGCCCACTGCAGTTCCAGCAATGATTCTCTGTTTCATCATCTTTCCTCCGGGGTTAAATCCAATCCTATCCGGATGATTATAAACCTGCTTGCGCCTTGCCGGGATGGATTATGCCCTTCATCCCAACCAGGATTGATCGAGCCCCGATTTCACTCCGCAGGCGCGCTTCGTGCCAGCGGGCGTGGGTGATCAACGCTGTTGTAATGCTGCACGGCCCTGGCGCCAAATAATGGTAAAATCACCCTGAAAGGAAAATTTGGCATGCCACACATCAGCCGAGAACAATTGCTCACCTGCCTGGAAGAGGACTGGCGCAACTACCCGGTGCGCTTTCTGCGCCTGGGCGCCGCGGCGCAAAAAGAATTTCTGCAAATACAGGGTTACGAAACATTCGGGGGTTTGTTGGGGCACATCACTGCCTGGTGGCAGGAGGGGGTCTCGTCCATTCAAAAAATTCGGCGGGAACCCGATGTGAAGTTTGCGGATTATGATGTGGATGCCTTTAACGCGCGGGCGGTAAAAAAATGGGCCGGAATCAACGAAGGGGAAGGAATCCAAAGATTTGAAACCCAGCGCAAAACGATGCTGGAGCTGATCAACACGCTTGCAGACGCCGAACTGGACTTAAAGCGAATCAACGAACGGTTATTTCTTGAAATCATCGAGCACTGGGAAGAACACAAATTAGATTGAGGCACAGGGCCCAAAAAATTTGTGACAGAGTAGCCCCCCGCGCCAATCAACACCGGCCCAGCCCGTCGATCACTCAAACGGGCCGGGCCGGCTGTATTTAAAATTGCGCGGGGCTGTTTTAATCGGGGTGCAGTTCGCGCTCCAGGGCGGCCGCCAGGCGTGCAAACTCGATCTCAAGCCGGGCGAGGTGCTGCTGCATGCCGGCGAGGTCGCCTTTTTTGCCGGCTTTTTCCATTTCATAGGCGGCTGCCCGCAGGGCCTCACCCCCAATCTGCGAGGATGCGCCCTTGATGGTGTGCGCCTGGCGTTCGGCCGTAAGCGCATCACGGGCGGCGAGGCTGTCTTTTAACAGTTGAATTTGCCCCGAAATATCGGCGAGGAAGCTGGTGAGGATCAGCTCTTTGAGCTCTTCATCGTCCATCAGGCGCAGCATGAGGGAGGCGCGGTCAAAGACTTCCTCCCGGCTTTCCGGCGGCGGCGCGGGGGCGGCTGGTTCCCCGGCGCCGGGGGCCGCGCCGGGCAGGCTTTTGCCCGGCAGCCAGCGCTTTAATACGCGGGAGAGGTCCTGCACATCGACGGGCTTGGAGACATAATCGTCCATGCCGGCGGCCAGGCAGCGCTGGCGGTCTTCGGAAAAGGCGAGGGCGGTCATGGCGACGACCGGCACCTGGTGGTTCAAGACGCCTGATTCGACCGAGCGGATGCGGCGCGTGGCTTCGAGCCCGTCCATCACCGGCATGTGCACATCCATGAGCACGAGGTCGAAGGGCTTTTTCTGGAGGGCCCTGAGGGCTTCTTCCCCGTTGACTGCGGTTTCGGCATCCAACCCAAATTTTTTGAGCAGGCCCAGCGCCACGAGCTGGTTGGTCGGGTTGTCTTCGACCAATAAAACCAGGCCGACGCTGCCCGCGAGGATTGTTCCGAGGGCTTCGCGCGCCGAATGGCGGGTGACGATTGGCTGTTCTTCAAGGCTGGCCGGATTGCCCAGGCCGGGGGTGAGCACGCTGACGAGCACATTAAACAGGTCCGCGTTGCGCAGGGGTTTGGTGAGGTAGCCCGAAAACCCGATCTTTTCAAAGCGGTGCCGGTCGCCGCGTTCGCCGACCGAGGATAACAATACCAGGCGTACCGCGGAAAGGGCCTCGTCGCTCTTAATCGCGCGCCCGAGAGTGGCACCGTCCATGCCGGGCATGTTCAAATCCAGCAGCGCCACCTCGAAAGGGCTGCCTTCCACCCGGGCTTCAAAGAGGAGGCGCAGGGCGGTCGCCCCGTCTCTGGCCTGGGTGGGGTGCATGCCCCATGCCGCGAGGCGGGCGCTCAGCATTTGCCGCCCGGTGGCGTTATCGTCGACGATGAGGATGCGCACCCCCTTCAAGCTTGCCGGAACGGGCGCGTCCCTTTCCTGGCCCGGCGCCTGGCGTTCAAGCAGCGCGGTAAACCAGAACTCAGAGCCGCTGCCTTCAGCGCTGCGGACCCCGATCTGCCCGCCCATCATTTCAGCCAGCTGTTTCGAGATGGCCAAACCCAGGCCTGTGCCGCCAAACTGGCGCGTGGTGGAGGTGTCGACCTGGGAGAATTTATTAAACAAGAGGCCCTGCTTTTCGGGCGGAATGCCCATGCCGGAATCACGGACGGAGAAGCGCAGCCGCACCCGGCCCTGTTCATCGCCGAGGCACTCGACGCGCAGCGCGACTTCGCCGCGCGGGGTGAACTTGATGGCGTTGCCGACGAGGTTGGTGAGCACCTGGCGCAGCCGCCCCGGGTCTCCGCGCAGCCGCCCCGGCACGCCGGGATCTGCGGCGCAGAGCAGTTCGAGCCCTTTTTCATGGGCACGGACGGCCATCACGGCGCTAAAGTCGTCCAGCAGGCCGGGCAGGTCAAAATCGAGCTTTTCCAGCTCCATTTTTCCGGCTTCAATCTTGGAGAAATCGAGGACTTGATTGATGATGGTCAGCAGGGTTTCGCCGCTGGAGCGCACCAGCTCAGCCGAGCGGCGTTGGTCTTCATTTAGATCCGTATCGAGGAGCAGGTTGGTCATGCCAATCACACCGTTGAGCGGGGTGCGGATTTCATGGCTCATGTTGGCGAGGAATTCGCTCTTGGCGACGTTGGCCATTTCGGCTTCAACGGCGAGCCCGCGGGCATACTCAATCGACTCTTCCAGCTCATTGTTGATATAGATTAAATC
>Ga0118677_10011022_pt1 | contig 13668 bp, 12 predicted proteins | sample AliMusrvi5mmetaG_FD_86154 | JGI IMG/M metagenome (GOLD analysis project Ga0118677, IMG submission 86154)
GGAATGAGCGGATTCGACTGCACGCCTCATCAACGCCCACCATCCCGGCCCCGGTCTGGATCACCACACCCTTGCGGATGGCCGGTGTGCCGAGCCAATTGGCGAGCCAAGTACTCACCGCCGCGTTCAGATGCGACAGTTTGGTAATCAGGGGTTCCTCGATGCGTGATGGCCAAGGTACCGCAATCAGAAAAAATAGCAGCGGAAAGGCAAAATGATGCATCCAGCTTCGACCTCCGATCAGGTAGAGCACGCAAAAGGTAATCCCTATGATAGCACCGGCGAAAGCCCATCCGGCGAAACGCCAGTAAGGGATCACCTCCAGGAAAAGACAGCTCGGCAGAAGTGTCAGTGCCAACGCACCCCAAAGGATCAGCGTTCCCGTCGATGCCTCGATCGCTTCCCTTGCTGGCCGATGTTGCCAGCGTTCCCAGAATAAACACAAGCAGAGCAGGGGAACGAACCACCCATACGCGTAATCCTGGTTGCTGTGCCAAAGCGTCCCCAAGCGGTAAACCGCATAGGCCCAGAGGAGAATCAACGCCCCGGCCGCCAGCCAGCCGAGCGATCGCGCAATGGGCATAGTCTGCGCCGACGGACTCGCAGCAGGCAATTCAGACGGGGGATTGGTAGCGGACTCTGTTGTCATGCGTTCTGGTCGGAATTCTCCAGCACGGTTCTTACGCTAACCCTAAGCACAACCGTCAGTCCAACAAAAAGGGCGGCTCAACTTAGCCGCCCCGTCGAGATCATTGCCATCGTCCCTCAGGACACCTTCACTATGCGGCGCAGTCGGGCGTAACGGCCAATATAAACGAGCCCGAGCAAGCCAACGGCAGCCGCACCAAAAGCTGCCGCCTCCGGCACGGGTGTGAAGTCGAATGTGGCTCCGGCAAAGGAGGGTGTTCCTGGTGGGCCAAAGAGCGTTGAACCATAGTTCACCTTGGTTCCACCAGCAATACTGCCAGGAAGACTTGTTCCAGCCGTGTACCAGCCCCTATAAGTGCCGCCCGGAAGGGCGGCGCCCATGGTTATCGAGGAACCCCCGCCAAAGGTGGCAGCGCCATTAATGTCGGTGTGAGTTCCACTCGCACTCCAATAAGGGTTGGCTGATCCAAAGTTGGCGCCAAAGATCGCGTAAATGCCGCCCGCATTCAACAGCACCGCAGAGGGTAGAGTATAGAAGCTCGCTCCGCCTTCGAGGTTGCTCGGGGTGCCCGTAAAATCATGATACGTGCCTGCCACTTGATTCCACTGGGACTGGGAGACACTCCAACTATAGATAGCGACTGGAACAGTTCCAACAAAACCGGGTGCGCCATAATCGGCCGCACCCACTCTGGTAACTGAGATATTCTGCGAGCCAACTTGGAATATGTTTGCTAACTCGTAACTGCCGGACGCAGAAGTCCGATCAGGAGTAACAGGAAAGTTATACGCGACTATAGCCTGCGCCCGAGCCCCCACAAGGAGAACCGCGACCGCAACTACGCTACTTACCTTCATCGAATTCCATGTTTTCATAAGCAAACACCCAATATACTCTTGTTTTCGGCCATCTTTAATCCCAGTCAAGCCGACCGACGACATCTCGCCGTTTTTCTGATTATGCTTAATTCGCCAATCTCGTCAACAACTTTATTAACATTTTCACAGGGTTTTTCATCTACCGCGCTTGCACCCGTCCCCACTGGTCAAGGAGGGGTCAAATTCGGCGGCGTCCAAGCGGTTCAGCACGCGGAAGAGGGTGCTATCGCTGGGGGGGGCACGGTATCGGCCGGTCTTGGGGTCCGGGTGACAGCCCCGGGCGCGCAACTGTCGCTGTATAAGCTTATGGCACTCATCCTCAAACGCCTCGTAGCCGCCGGCTCCCATGAGCATGGCGGCGGCGGCGCAGGTCAGCACAAAAGGCTGCCGGTGCCTTAAACCATGACCGCGACGACGATCCTTGGATTGCTCGAAAACTTCCAGCAACGAGCCCAGATGGGTTGCCCGCAAAGGGCAAGGCCCGCCAATACGCTCCTCATGCGCGGCTAGATCGGACGGCAAACGCCCTTGCCGCAGCAGGCCCATCGCCCGGGGGCGTAGCTCCCGCAGATACAGTTGCTTGGGCTGGCCATGCTCATGGTAGTAGTCCCGCCCGCACAGTTCGCCAGCATAATAGCCGCTGGGTTCAGGCGGGGCATTCTGCCGCTGCTGAGAGTTCTGAAACCAGTTGAGCGGCCAATTCGGGCAACCGTTGTTGGAGCAGGGGGGAGAGTTCGGTTCCGAGCTCCAGGGAACAGGGAATGATTCCGAGCAGGTAGATCTCTTCGGGGCACCGGCCGCGCAGAGAGCTGATGAGGAGCATTTCCTGCACGCCGATCTGGTGAGGGGAAAGTTTGATGGGGATTCGCTGGAGCAGGAAATCCTCCTTTGTGTAGCGAATACAGGTGCCCGGTGTGCCCGGAGCAGCAACTACATCCACAATGTAAACGCGATCGGCCTCCTCCAGCTTGTGACCGATCATCAGCCCCAGAGTGCCGGCATCAAATAGTTCCACGTCGGCATGGAGAGTGTAGTGCTTCTCCAGGTAGCGGATGAAATGGACGCCGAATCCCTCGTCCGAGAGTAGCAGGTTGCCCGCACCCAGGATCAGGGTTTTCATCCAACCTTAATCCGCGTAACGGGCTTTCCTTCGGGGTCTATGGTGTGGACGGCGCAGGCGATGCAGGGGTCGAACGAGTGGATGGTGCGCAGGACTTCGAGGGGCTTCTCTGGGTCGCTGACAGGATTGCCGACGAGGGATGCCTCATAAGGTCCGGGGACTCCCTTTTCGTCACGGGGCGAGGCGTTCCAGGTGGTCGGGACAACCGCCTGATAATTGTCTATCTTGCGGTTCTTGATCACCATCCAGTGGGAGAGGCAGCCGCGCGGGGCTTCGTGGAAGCCGACGCCCTGGAACTCGCCGTCGGGAATGGATGTGGGGTTGGCGTAGGTTTGGTCGCCGCTGGCAATGTTGGCGATGAGCTGGTCGAGCGAGTCGAGGGAGAGGTCGGCCATAATGTGAGCCCTCATGCCGCGCGCCAACAGGCGGCCCATAGTCGAATGATAATCCTTGAGGGTCAGACCGAGCTGGGCGTTGGCATCATCCACAAGGCGGCGCACGCGGGCATCGCCGGCGGCGTAGTTCACCAGGATTTGAGCCAGCGGGCCGACTTGGATCGGTTGGCCCTCGAGGCGGGGTGCTTTGCACCACGAATACTTGGCATCGGCATTGAAGTCGGTGTAATTGGGCTCAGTGACGCCTTTCCAGGGGTGGAGCGAATCTGTGCCGTGGTACCACGCGCGGGCGACGGACTCCTGTATGTTGCCGAGCAGGTAATCGTCCTGGTGGTTCTTGATGACGCGAATGTTCTCAAGGTTACCATTGGTGATGACTCCTCCGCCGAGGCCGAAGCGGGTGCTGCGGGTATCAGCGGGGAATTCCGGCACCGCCAGGTAATTGGTGACGCCGGCGCCGATCGCGAACCATTCCTTGTAGGCGGCTGCGAGGGCCAGGACATCCGGATAATAGACCTGCTGGACGAAGTCGCGGGCTTCCTCCATCAAGGTCCGCATGAAAGCGAGGCGCTCGATGTTCAGCGTGGCGAGGTTGTCGAGGTTGATGGCGGTGGCGACGCCGCCCACGACGAGATTCTGGATATGGGGGTTCTTGCCGCCGAGAATGGCGACCGCTTGGGCGGCCTTGCGCTGGTAATCGAAGGCTTTGAGATAGTGCGCCACGGCCATGAGGTTGACCTCCGGCGCGAGCTTCATGGCCGGGTGGCCCCAATAGCCGGAGGCGAAGATTCCCAGCTTGCCACCGTCAACGAAGGCTTTGAGCCGGTCCTGGACGGCCTTGAATTCAGTGCCGCTGTTGCCGGGCCAGGGGGAAAGGCTTTGAGCGAGCTGAGCGGTCTTGGACGGGTCGGCTTTGAGCGCGGAAACGATGTCCACCCAGTCCAGCGCCGTGAGATGGTAGAAATGAACGAGGTGATCCTGAACGGAGTGCTGGGCGATCATGATGTTGCGCACCAATTGCGCATTGATCGGCACTTCGACCTTGAGTGCGTGCTCGACTGCTCGAATCGAGCTGATGGCATGGACCGTGGTGCAGACGCCGCAGAAGCGTTGCGCGTAGGTCCAGGCGTCCTGGGGATCCCGGCCTTTGAGGATCACTTCAATCCCGCGCCACATCTGGGCGGAAGACCATGCCTTGGTAACGTGGTCGCCGTCCACTTCGACGTCAATACGCAGATGGCCTTCGATTCGGGTGACTGGATCGAGCGTGATAGTGCGGGGCATGGGGCGTCTAGGGGGGGATGGTTGAATCGGCTAAAGGGTTAAATGAGTTAACATCAAACATCCAACACCCACCATCGAACATCCAAGGCCAGATTTCTGTGCCACTATTGGATGTTGGGCGTTCGATGTTGGATGTTGGATGTTTCCGAGGTTCATGGGCAGGGGGCTCGGTTAGGTCGGTTGGACGGGCGTCACACTCTTGGTTATGGCAGGATAGGGGAGGCCGGTGCGCGGGGTGGTCGCCCGGAATCGGGCGTGCCGACGGTGGCCGATACGGGGCAAGACAGGCACCATCTTGACGAGCACCTGGTAACCGAGGATTTCGATGGCTACGATGCCGACGCTGATCATCACCTCGGCCAACGAGGGGAAGTAGATCCAGCCCTGGCCGGGGTTGAATCCGATGAGATAGACGTTGAAACGGTAGAGCGCGCCTCCGAGCACAATCAGCGCGGCGGAGACGAACAGCCAGCGCGGGGAGCGGCGATTCTGGTCGCGAAAGAGAATGAGAGAGCCAAAGCCGAGCAAGGCGAACTCCAGCAGGAAGAAGCAGGAGTAGATGTCGAACCTCCACACGGCCGCCAACTGCCCGCGCCATGTGAGGTCGCCAACGACCACCGCCAGCCACAACGTCGCCAGCCAGGGGATAATGGCGGCGAGGCCGGAGAGTTGCGGAATCTCATAAGGCCGGCGGAAGGCGTAAGAGGAAATCACCGATTCAAGGATGGCGATGGAGTAACCGATGTAGATGCAGTTGATCAGGAAGAAGAGCGGCAGCAGCGGACTGTGCCAGAGCGGATGCAGTTTGGTGGCAGCGATCAGGAGCATTGAGCCGAGAGAGGACTGATGCATCGTCGGCAAGGTGATGCCCAGGACGATGATGAAGATGAGCACTTTATCCAGGCGCGGGCGAAGCCAGGCGGCGGCCGCGCGCACGTAGCCGATATTGCCGAGCACCGTGTCCTTGTCGGGTGCGAACAGCGGTTGGAGGCTGTCCAGGATCAGATGCAAGCGACGCCAGCGGCTGGTTTCCAGGCTGTAGAGAATCGCCGGCAGAAACTCGATGATCAGGACTGTCGAGTAGGCCATGACGCAGAGCGCCACCTCGAACATGGCGGAATTGAACTGCCACTTGGACGGGACGAAGAAATTGTAGGCGTTCCATGGCCGACCCAGGTCCACCATTACTGAGAAGCCGGCCAGCCCATACCCGAACATGCTGGTGAGGATGCAGGACCGGATCAACGGGTGATACCGCATGTGGTTCCGAATATAGACCAGAATGGCGACCGCGTAGCCGCCGCAGGCGATGGCCGTGCCGGTGGCGACGTCGTATGCGATCCAGATCCCCCAGGGGTAGCCGTCGCTCATGTTAGAGACCGCCCCGATGCCTTTCACGCAGCGGACGGCGATAAGGATGATCCCGATCAGGGAGAGAGTCAGCAGGACGAAGAAGGACGTGGTGAAAATCCGGCCTTCCTGCTTTTGGAATTCGTCGTGGCCCATCTATACTTCCTTCTTTGGGGTTACAGCGGGCGCAGGCTGCGCTTCGCCCTTCTTGAGGTTGCGGACGGCGATGCAGCAGAGCGAAACGTAGAGCGCGATCGGTGCGATGAAGCCCTTGTATATCGTGTGCTGGATCTGCTCCGAGAACGCCGCTGGGGCATCGGACGGGAGCACGGGCAACCCGAGGCTGCCAAAGGGCAGGGCGGCCAGGTAGAGGTGGTTCGTGCCGCCGATCTCGTGTTCGCCGTAAATGTGAGGCACGTATCGTTCCGGGTGCTGCCGGAGGCGAGTGCGGGCTTCGGCCAGTAAATCCTTCCGCTTGCCAAACAGGATCGCTCCGGCAGGACAGGTCTCGGCGCATGCCGGGATGCCTTTGTCTTTCAAATTGGTGTTGCGGCATAGGTCGCACTTGACGATGCGCGGCAGCGTGCGATCCCACTGAAACTTCGGGATATTGAACGGGCAGGCGACCTGGCAGTAGCGGCAGCCGATGCAAACGTCTTTGCTGTAATCCACGATGCCGGTCACCGGGTCCTTGGTCATTGCGCTGACAGGGCAGACAGAGACGCAGGAAGGCTTCTGGCAATGCATGCACGAATACTTTACGTAGGACCAGCCTTTCGTGTCCTTGAATAGCTTGATCAAGGTCCGCGTGTTGCCGGAGAGATCTTCGGGGGCGTCCCACAGTCCGTCCTGATCAAACTTGGCCTGCTCGAAGGCGAGCCCACCCGGGCGGGCGTTGACGCGCTTGCACGCGGTCATGCACGCCTTGCAGCCGACGCATTTCGTGGCGTCGTAGAGCATACCCGACTGAGCGTTGTCCGGCAGGTGCGCGGAGGAGGCCGCTGCCGGCGTGATCGTCGCGACCAGACTTGCGCCCGCCAGGCCAAAAGTCTTGAAGAAGTCGCGCCGAGTGTGTCGGCAACAGGCATTCGACATGTCGGCACCCGCAGTCGTGCGGACGTCCTCTTTCCCCTCACCCCGGCCCTCTCCCTTGGGGAGAGGGGGAACCAAGGGCAGTCTCTCGATATTTCCGAGCGCGCCAGCTTCGCCGAGGCGCTGACGATTATTCTCCCTCTCCCCAAGGGAGAGGGCCGGGGTGAGGGGAAACAGGTCGCCCGTCATTCCAGACCGTTCGACACAACCGATTTCGTTGGTCCCCGTGCTATTCTGAGGGCTCATGGTCGTGGGTTCTTCCTGCCTGAGTGGGGGCAGCGGTGGGCAGTTTCTTGGCCAGCATGATGCCGGCCCCGATGACTGCCCCGGCAGCCAGGCCCACCAAGCCCGTCGTCAGCGGGTCGGGCCCTTTGCCCTTCTCCTTCAGGTTGGCCGGGGCGTAGCTGTCGAACGGCGTCGGGTCGTGAATCTGGACCTTCTCGGCGATAGGGAGCTTGAAGAGGATCTCCGGCTCGGTGCAGCCGATGCAGGGATGCCCGATCGAGACGGGCCATGCTCCCACGTCGTTGAAGCGCTGGACCGAGCAGTTGGCGTAGGTAGCCGGGCCTTTGCAGCCGAGTTTGTACAGGCAGTAGCCCTGCGCGTGCCCAGCGTCGCCGTAAGCCTGGGCAAATCGGCCGGCATCGAAATGTGGCCGCCGCTCGCAATGCTCGTGAATCTTGCGGCCATAAGCGAACTTGGGCCGGCCAAGCGCATCCAGCTCGGGCAAACGCTTGAAGGTCAGATAGTGCAGAACCGTGGAAAGGAAGTTGTAAGGGTTGGGAGGGCAGCCAGGAAGGTTGACGATGGGCCGGTCAGTGACCAAATCCCGCACGCCCACCGCCCCGGTCGGATTCACGCCGACCGACTGGATGCCGCCAAAGCTCGAACAGGTGCCGATGCAGAGTATCGCAGCCGCGCCCGGGGCAACTTCGCGCAGCAACTCCATCGCGGTCTTCCCGCCCACCTTGCAGAAGATGCCGTTTTGGGCTCGCGGAATCGCGCCTTCGATTACCAGTAGATATTTGCCGCGATTAGCGGCCATTGACTCGTGCAGCGACTGCTCCGCCTGCGCTCCAGAGCCCGCCATCAGCGTCTCGTGGTAGTCGAGCGAGATCAGGTCGAGGATCAGCGATGAGACAGAAGGGTGGCTGGAACGCAGGAGTGATTCGGAGCAACCAGTGCATTCCTGAAAATGGAGCCAAATGACCGGCGGCCTGGCACTGGATCGAGCGGCGGCGGCGACCTGGCTGTGCATTCGAAACGGCAGCCCCAACATGGCGGTTGCCGTAGCGCACAGTTTGAGAAAGTCCCGCCGCGGCAGTTCGCCTGGGAAACAGCCATCCTTGTTCATAGTGATAAAGGGGCAAATACTGAAATACTGAAAAACTGAAAAGCTGAAATGGGAACGGGTGGGGGCATGGGTCGGTTTCAGCGTTTCAGCATTTGCCCCTTTGAGCGGTTAGACTGCCGCCAGCTTCGGATGATTGTGATTCAAAGCCCACAGAGCAAACTGGCGGACCTCATCGAGGCAGCGGCGCACCGCCTTCATGCTCGCGGGACTGGGCGTGCGGCGCAACCCTTCGCTACTCTTCACGGGGCTGGCCGTGCAGGCGGCAATCTTGTCTTCTGTGACTGAGGACACGCGCTTGACGAGGTCGTCGGCCGTGAATTCGTAGCGACCATTGACGCGCTGGTAGCCGAGCAGATCCCTGAGCACTACGCAGCCCCGGGTGTGGCTCATATTGACATCCGGAGGCGCGGCCAGAGCCGTGGGGTTCTCCGTGATCGTGATCAGGATCGTATGCACGGTTTGGAGCACTGGATCGCGTTCGTACTGGAAGGGGCCGGTCTTGATCCGCAGCTTCGCCAGTTCCTGGGTAATCGCAGTTTCCAGCTCGCCGACATTACCGGCGAACAACGGCGGCACAGCGAAACGAATCGTGCCGGTCGGCTCCAGCGGGCTGCAAGAGTTGTCGAAAGTGAAGAAGTCCATGAATCGGCGATTCCAATTCCCGCCCGCCCGGGTAAACATCGGCTCCAACACGTTGGCCGTGAGGTAATCGCACAGCTCCATGATTCGGTGGGTACGCCAATAGATCGGTCCGTCAGCGAGGGTAAAACTCAGTTTTCGGTGCATATAATTTACTACCAGCTATCGTCGGCAGTGACACTGTTTCGGCGGCGGGCTCTACTCACGCCCCTGCTCGGGTTCGTCGGTTCATCGTAGCGCTGGATGCCAGCGCAAGTAACGTGCCAGATCCATTGGGTATCAGGCAAGACACTGTTTTCAGTACTTTAGCATTAGATGCCACTGAACCGACCGGCACGAAGTTTCGTTGCTAACGAATTATCGTTAGCTAAGTTGCGAGATTTGCTTCGTCAGCAGCTCTCCAAGTCTTTGGTCACTGTCGGCGTGGCGTGGGCGGTGCCGAGTTCCAAGGATTTCTTGGGGCAGACCTCAACACAATAGCCGCAGGTGACGCACAGCAGGCGATCAATCGCCCATTTCTTCTGAGCGCGATTGACGACCAGGGCGCCAGTCGGGCATTTCTTGGCGCAGACCGTGCAATAGACGCAGTTGTCCCTGGTGAAAATCAGATGCCCGCGTGAGCCAGCCAGGGCCCGCCGTGGCTCGAATGGATAGTTGCTGGTGGGCGGCTTGGTCAGTGCCCATTTGAGGGCCAGGCGGGTCATTTCAAAGTAGGCCATATCAAAGAAAGGCTAAAGGCTAAAGGCATATCAACGCTCGGTACAACTAATGCAGGGATCAATGGTGAGCACCAGCACGGGCACATCAGCCAGATCGCAGCCTTGTAGCAGTTTCACCAGCGCGGGCAGATTGGCGAAGGTAGGCGTGCGCACGCGAAAACGCTGGATGTTCTTCGTGCCGTTCGCCTTCACGCAATACACCACCTCGCCCCGCGGTTGCTCGGTGCGCGCTATGAATTCACCATTGGGGTTGCCCGTCACCTTAACCGCGATCTCGCCCTCGGGTATCCGGGAGATGGCCTGGCGAATGAGGTTGAGGGATTGGAACAGCTCTTCGCAGCGGACTGCGCAACGGGCGTATGAATCGCCTTCCGTGCGGGTGATGGGTTCGACCGGCAGATCTTTGAAGGCGGCGTAACCCAACAGGCGCATGTCCTGCGCGACCCCGCTGGCGCGCAAGGTCGGGCCGACGCAGCCCAGATCATAGGCGTCCTGCCGGGACAACACGCCCACGCCACACAGGCGCTTCTTGACCGAGTTGTCATTGATAAAGACCTTGGTGATTTCCCGAATTTCGCGCTCGATCACGTCCAACTCGGCAAGCATGCTCTTGAAGCCGTCGGCATCAATATCCCGACGGACACCACCAATCTTGCACGAGCCAAAGATGACGCGGCCACCCGTGGTGGCTTCGATGACATTGAGCACGCGCTCGCGCACGCGCCAGGAGTGCATGAAAAGGCTCTCGAACCCCACCGAGTCGGCCATGAGCCCCATCCAGAGCAGATGGCTGTGCAAGCGGGAGAGCTCCCCCCAGATGGTTCGCAGGTAGAGCGCGCGCGGCGGCACGGAGACGTTCATGATCGCTTCCACCGCCTGGCAGTAGGTCTGGCCGTGGATGAAGCTGCAGATGCCGCAGATACGCTCGGCGATATAGACAAACTCAACGTAATCCTTCTTCTCGACGAGCTTCTCCAGTCCACGATGGATGAAGCCGATGGACGGGCGGGCCTCGATGACCTTTTCGTCTTCGACCACCAGGTCAAGGTGGATTGGCTCCGGCAGCACCGGATGCTGCGGGCCGAAAGGAATGATAGTGCGGGCCATATCAAGAAATGCTGAGGGCTAAAGGCTGAATGCTAAATGAATATCAACGCTCCGTACAATATCAGGGTTTGACGGGTGCGGCTGCCGATGCGGCGGGCGGTGCGGACGGAGCCGCGGGTGCGGGCTTTACGACAGGCGCTTTGGTGCTCCCGAACGGGAACTTCACCGTTGTCTCGTAGAGGTGGCCGTGGAAATCCACCGCCATACCATCCACCTGCACGTTGAACAGATCGTGCAATTCGTTCTCATACAGGAACGCGCACCAGTAAATGCCGCTGATGCTCGGCAGCCGGGCTCCCTCTGCGAGCATCTGGAACCGCAGGTTCGTGAGGCGACTCGCGAGGTCGAAGCTGTAGGTCAGTTCGACGTGCTCGGGCAGGCGGGTGGCTCCGATCTGCACGAGCCGATACCCTTGCTTACGCATCTCGCCAGCTCGCTCAAGGAGCGCCTCTACTGGAATGGTCTCGTAAATCTGGTCTGTAGTGTTGCTCATTTCACATTTTATTATGGCCCTGTCACTCCCGCCGGGTGAGGGCACCCGGCCTACACGAGGGCGGTTTTTCGGGGGATGTAGGCCGGGTGCCCTCACCCGGCGTTCCCATCTTTTTCGCAGAAGGCGGGCGCTGATATTTTTGCAGGTAAACCCAGGTGATGATGGGAGTAAAAGGCTCGGTCTTGAAGGCCTCGAAGCCGCGCTTAGCCAATTGAAAGAGGTTTCGTTTGCTTCGGTGCCCCGTCTTGATTTCGAACCGGTTTACGTGCGGGAAGACTTGCTCGATTTCCTCGAGCAGCCGGCGTCCAATCCCTCGTCCGCGGAAATAGGGATGGACGTTAAGCCGGCTCAAATAAGCGCTGCCATCCATGGCATAGCCACGGATTGAGCCAATGATCTTTCCGTTGACCACCGCTTTCACAAAGATGATCCGGTCCAAATCGGTAGCGCTGCTGTCCTGGGCACCGCGGGCGCCCAGAACGGTGGCTTCGCGCTGTGGCATACGCTCGAAATCGCTCTCCAGGTCCTCGAGTGTTTGGTGTAGCGCCGGGAGGCTGTCATCACCGTAAAGCTCTGCTTCGCTTTGATAGGCGATTTTCTGTAGCGCGAGAATCTCCGGCGCGTCAATCTTCTCCGCCCGATGGAAAAGGATCTTGTCGAGGCTGTTGGCAATCTCCTTCATCTCCCGGTGCTTGTGTTCCAGGACCCCGATGGCTTTGACCACGCCGTCAATGATGGCCTCGGGTCGCGCGGCGCATCCGGGGACATAGACATCCACCGGGATGACGCTATCCACTCCGCCACTGATGTTGTAGCACTCGCGGAAGATGCCGCCGCTAGCCGCGCAGATGCCGACGGCTACTACTACTTTCGGCTCGGGCAACTGGTGGTAGATATTGCGGATGACCGCCTGGCTCTGCTGGTTGACGGCACCGGTCACCAGGAAGATGTCTGCATGCTTCGGATTGCCGGTGTTGACCACGCCCAGGCGCTCGACATCGTAAATGGGGGTGAGGCAAGCCAGCACTTCGATGTCGCACCCGTTGCAGCTCGATGCGTCGTAGTGGATGAGCCAGGGGGATTGTTTGATGCCGTTCATGCTAACAAGGGAAAAGCAGAAACTGGGAAAGCAGAAAGCAGAAATAAGAAGGGGCGGAATGCAAAGCGCAGGGCCTTTGGATTTCTGCTTTCTGCTTTCTCAATTTCTGCTTTGTCTTCATATTATGGGTGGCGCAGCCACGCGAGCACCAGGATGTTGCCGAAACCCAGCACTGCCGCCACCAGCCAGGCGCTCTGCAGCGCGGTCTGCCATTTGAGCCGGGCGAATACGTTATCCACCAGGATCACGAACACGAACACCAACAGCGACACCGCAACCCCGAGCAGCGGAGAAGAGGCGAAGAAGAGATACACCCAGCCCAGCAGAAACACATTCTCGTACCAGTGCGCGACCTCGATAAGCGCCAGCGCCCGGCCCGAGAACTCGGTGGTCATCCCCCGCACCAGCTCCTGGTGGGCGTGATGCGAAGATGAGAGGTCGAATGGGGATTTGCGGAACTTGATTTCCAACGTGTAAAGGAAGCCGAGAAAGATTCCGGGCAGCGCCAGCACCAGCAGCGTGGGATGGCTGGCGATCTCATGCACATAGAAGCTCTTGGTCACCATGTACATCCCGATAGCAGTCAGCAGAATCATCGGCTCGTATGCCATCATCTGAATCAGCTCGCGTTGTGCGCCGACAAAGCTGTAAGGGGAGCTGGCCTTGCAGGCGCCCAGCACGAAGAAAATTGCGGCCAGCGTCAGCGCGAAGATAACCAGCAGCAGGTCCGACCCGGCAAAGAAGAGCGCCCCGGTGAAGATCACCAGCAGAAAGAAGAAGAAGATGTAGAAGTTCTGCGAGCGACGGACCACGAGGTTCTCCTTGTGCCACAGCTTGAGCACGTCGTAGAACGGCTGGAGAATGGGCGGGCCACGCCGCGATTGCATGCGCGCCGAGATGCGCCGATCCCAGCCGGCGAGGAGGCAGCCGACCACCGGCGCGCCGACGAGATAAAGGACCAGACGAAGCCAGTGATTCATAGGGGGTAGCGGGCTGAGGTGAGGATGGGGCTCCCGGTGAGCGATTGGACGGCCGCGGCTGCGGGAACGGGCGCCAGGGGGGCATCGGCAACCGGCGCGCGGAAGACGGACCAGCCCCCGAGGCCGAGCATGATCGTGAGGAAGGCCGTCCCGCAGTACACGCCCGCGCGGGCCAGCCATGCCTCGCTAAAGACATTCCGCAAATAGTAGTTGTTCATGGTCACGTTGTGGACCTGCCGCGCCGAGCCGAGGAAGCGGACGCTGCTCTGCACATTGGCGCCACCCAAGTAGGCGTCCATCACCTTCACCCCGCGGCCATAATGGAGGAAGCTGAGGGGGAAGAGCATGACCATGAGCATCATGATGGTCATGATGATGATGTTGCCCTGGCTCATCGAGGCGGTGTGGCCATAGACGCCTTGGACGTAAGGCTCAATCAGGGTGGAGGAGATCACGGGGAAGAACAGGCAGGCCAGGAAGGTGGCGGCGGACAGGCCGTAGAGGGCCAC
>Ga0118677_10011023_pt1 | contig 13668 bp, 13 predicted proteins | sample AliMusrvi5mmetaG_FD_86154 | JGI IMG/M metagenome (GOLD analysis project Ga0118677, IMG submission 86154)
GGAATGAGGGGCTGGAAGGGTTTGCGCCTAAGAAGCAAGACGAATCCCGCAAAGAGGGAAATGTTGGTGGCGATAATCCCAGAAATCGTGGCGTACACGAACGAGTAAATCACCACCCCACAGTCAAGCCCACCGACCTCATGCGCTATCTCTGCCGACTTATTACGCCTCCCAACGGCATAGTCCTTGACCCGTTCATGGGTTCAGGTTCAACTGGCAAGGCTTGCGCTTATGAGGGATTTAACTTCATCGGGATAGAACAATCGGCTGGGTATGTAGAGATTGCTAAGGCGCGGATTGAATATGCTCAAAAGCAAGGAAAGGATTATTTGTTGTGAAAGCTAGTTTAATTTCGGTAGATGAAGCAGTTCGCATTTATCAAGTATCCGCTGCAACCGTGTACCGTTGGGCTAAAGAAGATAATCTTTGGTTTGTCAAATATAAAGGCAAAAAACATTTTGATCTTGATACCTTACAAAGATCATTTAATTCTCGCCATCGAATTTGACAAATCTTTGTTTTCTGATAATATGTTATTTATAGTGGGATTTTTACACCCGTGAAGGCTCAACGAAAGCGAGCTTACTCGTGGTCATAATATCTGGCGAAGTAACTATTGAAGAACTAGATGAAGCAATTGGTTATCTTAACGAACGCCTAAAGATAGATCAATACGGAAACCGCATGGATTGGCGCAAACGCCAGACTATTCAAGACTCAATAGATGATCTATTAGATGAACGCTTATTGCGTAATGTAAGATGACTTCTATGGCTTACACAGAACAACAGCGCGCCGATACCCTTATTGCGCTTGAAGCCAATGGCGGCAACATTAAACTTACATCAGAACAATTGGGAATCCCAAGACCTACGATTTACGCGTGGTTGTCAGATAACCTTACACTTAAAAGCGATCACGCCATAGAGACTGCCGAACTACTGCCAGCAACCCGTGAAGCATTTAAGACCAGACTCACTAGCCTAAGAGATCAAGTCCTAGGTCATTTAGAAGAAAACTTTGTAGATTTATCTGCCAGAGAATCCGTAGTGGCTCTTGGCATCCTGATAGATAAGGTCGAACTGCTTGAAGGCAACGCGACATCAAGAACCGCAGTCGTGGGAAGTGGTGAAACGATAGATGAAGCAATCACTAGAATCACCAACGAGCTTGAACTCCGCATTAGTCGCAACCCGGTACTTGAAGTGGAATCATCCACAAGCAGGGCTGGCGAGATCGAATCAGAAACCACCACAGGGGAACTGGTCTAACTGGCTTGTAATGGCTGGCAGAGGCTTTGGCAAAACTCGCCTTGGTGCAGAGTGGCTGGCTTCTCAAGCAATCCGCAATGACAATGTTCGTTGTGCCATTATCGCTAGAACCTTCTCCGATGTACGAAATGTCTGCGTTGAAGGCGTATCTGGCATTTTAGGGATTTTGCGTGAATACGATGCGCTTAAAGACTGGAACAAGTCCAACGGCATCATTACGCTTAAAAACGGCAGCATCATTCAAACCTTCTCAGCTGATACACCCGATTCCTTGCGTGGCCCACAGTTTCACTTTGGCTGGTGCGATGAGTTAGCCGCTTGGCAATATGACGATACTTGGAACCAGTTTCAGTTCGGACTTCGCCTAGGTGAGCATCCTCAAACCGTTATCACGACAACGCCTCGCCCAACTAAACTTATTAAATCTTTACTTAAAAGTGATTCAACAGTAGTCACTCGCGGCTCAAGTTTTGACAACGCCGAGAACCTTTCGAAGACTGCTTTGCTTGAGATGCAGAACCGCTACGCTAACACGCGGTTGGGAAGGCAAGAGTTATACGGGGAAGTATTAGATGATAACCCCGGTGCGCTATGGACAAGAGCAATAATCGAGTCAGCGCGTATCAAATCAGAGCAACTACCTTCACTCATTCGAGTCGTTGTAGGCATTGACCCTGCCGTTACCTCGGGGGATGATTCAGACTCAACGGGTATCATCGTGGCTGGCATTGCCGCCGATAACAATTATTATGTTTTAGCAGATGAAACAATCAAGGCATCACCGCAGGAATGGGCTACTAAAGCTGCAACTGCTTTTGATGCGTGGAAAGCAGATAGAATCATTGCCGAGGTCAATAACGGCGGCGATCTAGTCTTGCACCTTTTATCTTCGGTTCGACCCAACATACCCGTCAAAAAAGTAACTGCTTCGCGGGGTAAAGCGGTTCGCGCCGAACCTATTTCAGCTCTTTACGAGCAAGGCCGTGTTCACCATGTTGGATACTTCTCAGAACTTGAGGATCAGATGTGCGAATGGGAACCGGGCATAAGCACTAAATCACCAGACCGTATGGATGCTTTGGTTTGGGCTTTAACAGAACTGAGTGAAGGCTCGGCATCATTAACAAGTCTGTCCTCTTTGGGCAAACTCTGTCCTGCTTGTTCCTTCCCCAATATCAAATCTGCTGGCGTTTGTATGAAATGCGGCTCAATACTTTAGGAGATACCAATGACGGCTCAATCACTTAGCCAGACTCCTGACCCACTCAACCTCATACTTCGCCAGAACCAAAACTGGACTATTGGCTTTAACTACACAGATTCAACAGGAACGCTGATTAACCTCACGGGTTATACGCCCATCCTTCAGTTCAGAACATCTGCGCTCGCCAAGACAACTGCTCTCTCGTTAGCCGTTGGCTCAGGCATTACTTTCACGCCAAACGCCGCGCCACAGGTACAAATCTCAGCTCAGGTTGCAGTCGCACCGGGTAAATACGAATGGGACTTGGTGCTTCAAGGCTCAACAGGCAACATTTACTTAGGTTGCGGAACAGTTCAAGTGAACGCTGAGGTTTCTCGATGAGCGACATTATCAATGTTCAAGCAGTCACGCCGATCATTACTGTCGCTGCTGCTGGCATTAGAGGACTTCAAGGTTTACAGGGAACTCAGGGTACTCAAGGGCTTCAAGGGCCTCAGGGAACTCAGGGCGTACAAGGTCAGCAAGGCATCCAAGGCGTAACTGGCGCTCAAGGAACCCAAGGCACGCAAGGCATCCAAGGTATTCAAGGGGTGCAAGGCCTTCAAGGTATTCAAGGAACTACTGGTTCACAGGGCACGATTGGCGCGCAAGGAACACGGGGAATCCAAGGAACACAGGGAACCCAAGGAACTATGGGCAACCAAGGCGTACAAGGCACTCAAGGATTTGTCGGAGCGCAAGGAACTACTGGCGCACAAGGCGTTACTGGCTTGCAGGGCGTTCAAGGTATTACTGGCTCACAAGGCGTACAGGGAATCCAAGGTTTAACGGGCAACACAGGCTCGCAAGGTACAACTGGCGCTACAGGCTCGCAAGGTACTCAAGGCACTCAGGGTATCCAAGGCATCCTCGGCACACAGGGAGCAACCGGAGCTGGAACACAAGGTATCCAAGGTATTCAGGGTATCCAAGGCAACACGGGTATCGGCGATCACTACCAGACAACCTCGACAACATCATTCACCCTAGGCACTCTTGGCTCAATCACTCTCACAGTTGCCAGCGGTCTTTCTTATACTGTCGGTCAAACTTTAATCGCCGCATACAACAGCTCTAACTATCAACTTGGTACGGTAACAAGTTATTCAGGCACTTCTCTTGTCTTTACTCAAACGACATTTGTAGGTTCTGGCACTTACGCTTCATGGACTGTCAACCTTGACGGTGCTACAGGCGCACAGGGCGCGCAGGGAACTACAGGCGCAGGAACGCAGGGTACGCAAGGACTTCAAGGTGCTACAGGCTCTCAGGGCGCAACAGGCACTCAGGGAACCACAGGAACTCAAGGAGCCATTGGAAGTCAGGGCGCTACAGGTTCACAAGGCACTACGGGTTCTCAGGGTACGACGGGAACACAAGGCGCAACAGGCACACAAGGTATTCAGGGTTCTGTTGGTATTCAAGGAGCTACAGGTAGCCAAGGAGCCAACGGCTCTAACGGTACTCAAGGAGCGCAAGGAGCCATAGGCTCAACAGGCGCAATGGGAACTCAAGGGTTACAAGGTACGCAAGGATTGCAAGGCTTACAAGGTTTTGTTGGTACTCAAGGCTCGACGGGTACTCAAGGTGCAACAGGAACGCAAGGCGCGATTGGTTCAACTGGTTCTCAAGGTGCTACTGGCACTCAAGGTTCAACAGGTACTCAAGGCACTCAAGGAATTACTGGTTTTCAAGGCGTTACGGGTACTCAAGGTGCGATAGGAACGCAAGGCGCTACTGGCACTCAAGGTTCAACGGGTACGCAAGGAACTCAAGGTACACAGGGTACGCAGGGGCTACAGGGAACTCTTGGCACACAAGGTTCAACGGGCGCACAAGGAACACAAGGGCTTCAAGGTACGCAAGGTGCCACAGGAACCTCTGCGCTAACGACTAAAGGTGACCTTCTTGCCTACGATACAGCACCTAACCGCTTGCCGGTCGGCGCTGACGGCCAAATACTCGTAGCCGATAGTTCCACATCAACAGGCTTGCGTTACAACCCAACAAGTGCTGCTGGTAAAAACGCCATCATCAACGGCGGTATGGACATTTGGCAACGCGGAACCTCAATCGCTATCTCTGCTTCGACTACTGCTTACACTTGTGACAGGTTTGTAGTTAATCCTGGAGCAAACGCTGCTACCACAGTATCTCGACAACTAACTTCAGATACTACTAACCTTCCTAACATACAGTATTGTGCGCGTGTTCAACGCAATTCAGGGCAGACAGGAACTACCACACAATACTTTGGTGGGGCACTAGAATCCACAAATTCAATTCCTTTCGCTGGTAAGCAAGTAACACTTTCCTTCTATGCGCGAGCAGGTGCTAACTTTTCGGCGGCTTCTAACATTTTGTCCTATCACATCTTTACAGGTACAGGAACAGATCAAGCACTATTTAGTTTTACGGGTCAAGTAGATAACGCCCTAAACGCCACACTTACAACTACTTGGCAGAAATTTACACAAACGATTACCGTACCTACCGCCGCAACGCAATTAGCCACAGCCTTCGGATTCACCCCAACAGGAACCGCAGGCGCTAACGATTACTTTGAGATTACAGGCGTTCAACTAGAACTTGGCTCTACTGCGACAACTTTCTCACGGGCAGGTGGCACAATCCAAGGAGAGTTAGCGGCTTGTCAGCGTTATTATTGGCGTTGGTCATCGGCAAACACAAATTACAACCATTTTGGTATGGGTATGACAGACTCAACTTCCAATAGTTCGGAAGTAGTGAGAAGTTTGCCTGTTATAATGAGAAATCCACCAAGTTTCAATGCACCAACTCCCACAAAATTCAATGTAAATTATTATGGTACAGGTTCCTATGGAACAACATCCATTTCAGCAGATGTTGTTTCTGCCGATACCGTTGCAATTGTTTTTACAGGTTCAGGAACAGGTCTAGGAACAGGTTATGCAACTCGCGTTTATGCAATTGACACAACGGCTTACTTAGAATTTAGTGCGGAGTTATAATGGAATATACATACACAACACCAATGGATTCATTTACAGGCGAGCCATCAACTAGAATGATTATTCGTTCAGATGGTTGGAACATCCCTACCGACCCAGCCAACTCAGACTATCAAGCCTACCTAGCCAGCCTAGAAACGCCTACGGTCTAGCACACTCTCTGTTAGGATAGTTTGATGAACTTGGTTCAAAAGGCAGTTCAGCATAACGGCAGACTTTCACCGCTAATTATCCCAGCTGAAATCACCAATGGCACAGGGTTAATGAACCCGTCAATCTTTATAGATGATGATGGCGATATTCTCTGCATTGTTCGCCATATAAACTACTCGCTTTATCACTCAGAAAACACTATGCGCTTTCCTAGCATTTGGGGGCCGTTAGCGTATCTGCACCCAGAACAAGATCAGCACCTAAGAACTACCAATTACCTTTGCAGACTTAATGACGATCTAACGATTGCCCAATATTGTCAAATTGAGATGCTTAACCTGCACGAACCTATTTGGGAGTTTGTCGGGCTGGAAGATGCTCGACTAAGCAAGTGGAATGGCAAGTATTACATCTCAGGCGTTCGTCGCGACACAACCCCTAACGGGCAAGGTCGCATGGAGTTATGCCAGATCGAGATTGACAAGACCAACTGGTCTGCTAAAGAGGTTTCGCGCCAGCGTATTGAAGTCACCGACACGACTTCTTATTGCGAGAAAAACTGGATGGCTATTCAAGATCGCCCGTTTGAGTACATCAAATGGACTGCGCCTACCGAGGTCGTTAGCGCGACTTCTAACCCTGCTCAGGTCGTATCGCTAAAAGAAGGCAAGCAACCGCCGACAGATCAACGCGGCGGCTCGCAGGTTATTCGGTGGGGTGAGTATTACATCGCCGTCACACATGAGGTCGTTTTGTTCAAGAATTACATGGGGCAAAAGAACGGCACTTATCGCCACAGACTATGTGTCTGGAATCAAGACTTCGAGCTGATTGGCTTCTCACCTGAGAACTGGTCGTTCCTAGATGGGCAGATTGAGTTTTGCGCAGGAATCGCCGAACACAATGGCGATCTACTTATTGGCTTTGGATTTCAAGATAACGCCGCTTTCATGTTGCAAGTTCCTCAAAACCTTGTTAATGAAATGGTGGCTGAGTGCTTATAGAAACCCTGATTACGGATTTATCAAAGAACCCGTTTGACCCTAAATTAAACTATGAGATCGCTCAGGCGTATGAGAGCATCGGGCAGACCGCAAGCGCAATCTCTTTCTACCTGCGAACTGCTGAATATGGCGATCACTCGGATTATGTTTATTGCTCGCTTATCAAAGCCGCGCAATGCTTTGAAACTCAACAAAATCGCCAAGCAACAGTTGAGAACCTTATCTATAAAGCAATCGCGCATGACCCAGACCGCCCAGAAGGTTACTTTTGGCTGGCTCGCTTCTATGATCGTTCTAAGAAATGGCAAGAGTGCTACACATTCGCTCAGATAGGGCTTCACGCTAGCGATCAAGCACCTTTATTCGATGATCTTGGATATGACCCTTTGTATCTGATCTTTGAAAAAGCCGTGTCTGCTTGGTGGATTGGTCGCAAAGATGAATCTATTAAGGATTTCAATTATCTACTTACTAAAGATATTCCAACCAATTACCGACAAGCCATCGAAAGCAATCTTGCACGAATACAATAAGGAGAATACATGGGCATCCTAGATAGGCTTGCAGCTCGCGTAGCATCAGAGATCACCAAAGCCCCAACTCTCCCAACAGGCTCAGTTGCAATATCTGAAACACAGATGCGCAACAACGCCCTTTCCCAACAGCAAGGTTATGGCACACAAGTACCGCTACCGCGCGACCCCAACATCGCCAATGTTCCCTTTACACCGGGCGTTCCTCTCGTTCCCGGTGCTATCAACCCATTGCAAGATCGTGGCCGCCCAGACCCTCGCCGCTACGAGTTCCTTGTTGCCCAAAACATCAACATCACCGAAACTCGCCTTGTACCTTTTGCAACCCTTCGCGCCGCTGCCGATCAAATTGACATCTTGCGCCGTTGTATTGAAGTTCTTAAAAACAAAGTGGCTTCCCTTGATTGGGATATTGTTATCTCAGATTCAGCTAGTGAAAAGATCATTGCCGAATCAGGTGGCAATCATCTTCAGGCAATGGATAAGGCTCGCCAACAATTTTCGGGTGACATTGACCGCCTTGTTGATTTTTGGAAGATGCCAGATGTTGCAGAAGGTCTAACTTTTGCCGACTGGATTCGCCTTTGCTTAGAAGAAGTCCTCGTTCTCGATGCTTGGGCTATCTGGCCTCAAAAGTCTGTTGGCGGCGATCTACTTGGATTTAAGGTATTAGATGGCTCAACCATCAAGCCTCTCATCAACGATCTAGGTTTTCGACCAAACCCAGAACAAGGCCCTGCATACCAACAAATTCTTTACGGCTTCCCACGCTCAGAGTTCGACATCACCAACGATTCACCTGATGCCGATGGCGAGTTCACTTCTGACCAACTTATTTACAACATTATGAACCGCCGCACTTGGACTGTTTATGGTTACTCACCTGTTGAGCGCGCACTTACTATCGCCGACATTTACCTACGCCGTCAGCAATGGATTCGCGCCGAATACACCGATGGCGTTGTGCCAGAGATGCTATTTGAAACAGATGCAACCTTTGGCAATAACCCAGAATTGCTTCGCGCTTATGAAAACATCTTTAACGATGATCTTGCAGGACAGACAGAGCAACGCAAGCGCGCTCGCCTACTTCCAGCAGGTATTAAGGCGGTTCAACTTGAAGGTTATGGCGAAAAGTTTTCAGATACATTTGACGAATACCTCATCACCTCAATTTGCGGTCACTTTGGCGTATTGCCAACAGAAATCGGCTTTTCATCTAAGGGTGGAATTGGCGCAAGCGGTCACCAAAAGGGTGAATCTGAATCTGCTCAGCAATTAGGCCTAGAACCTATCCAGCAATGGCTTGGCAAGGTCATCACAAACCTTTCCTACTCGTTCTTAGGTATGCCACGCGAGCTTGAGTTTAAGTTTATGCCATCAACACGCAACGACACCAAAGACCAAGCAGAACGCGACGATACCGAGGTTCGCAACGGTGGGCTTACCATCAACGAACACCGCGCCGAAAACGGTTTGCCGCTTCTTGATACACCTGAAGCCGATATGCCCATCCTTGTTGCTGGTCAATCTGTTTATCTCTTTAGCCCCGACGGTGTTATTGCCGCTGGAACCTCTGTTGATGATAACGGTATTCAAGATGGCGAACCTTCAGCCGCGCAAGCACCTGAAGCACCAGTTGAGCCTGAACGCCCTGCCGATCAAAAAGAGGTCGTTAAGTTCATCCGATGGATTCGCCGTAACACGCCAACAGAGCCTTTTAAGTTCAAGCACCTAGATAGCGCGTATGCCGAAACCCTCAACAAGTTTATTGAAGCTCGCGATATTGACGGCGCTCGCTGGTACGCCGAACGCTATTTGGATATGTAATGTTATGGCCTGCTCACGGTACTGCCGTCAGACTTGCCTCTCGTCACGCAGAACAAATCCGTAAGGGATTCAAGAAAGCCTTTAACGCAGATGACATCGTTGAGAAATGGTTTCACTCGCACATCGGTTCAACCTCTACTACAACCCAGCAAGCAAGAGATTGGGCTAAGGCAAGTATCACACCCGATAAAAAAGCCCTGCTTGACTCTCTAAAGCCCGTTTATGCTGACGGGTGGGTATTGGGTACGGTTGCAGGTCAATACATGCTTAGAGGGCTACAGAAGGCTCCTAGCGTGGGTCTGATAGACTGGAACACATGGAAACCGGGCAATCAAGCCGCTTCTGCCCTTATCAAGCCTAAAAGTGGCTTACAAGGTCTATTAGATCGCCGAAACATCGTTATTGACGGCATCTCACAAACAAAGATTGACCGAATTGGCACAGTCTTAGGCGATGCGCTTGCGCAAGGTTTAACGCCAAGATCAGTTTCCATCATGGTAGATCAGGTCGTTAATGACCCACAACAAGCGCTGGTTATCGCGCAAACCGAAATGTCACGCGCCGTATCTGTTGCCTCTCGAAACCTCTATCAAGACTCAGGGGTTTCACAAGTCGAGTGGTTAGTTGCAGAAGGTTGCGATGACTGCCAAGAAAACGCCGATGCCTCACCAATAGGCATTGACGAAACTTTCCCCTCAGGGGATACCGAGCCACCAGCTCACCCAAACTGTATGTGCAGCCTTGCACCTTATGTAAATACATCAACCCTAGGAGAATAAATGGCACTTGTTCAGACAAACACCACCGTTGGCACAACTGCCACGCTCATCTTTCAAGTTCCGGCAGGTACTCGCCAGAACGCACCTATTTACATTGACAACCTCGACACCGCCGCTGTCTGGATTGGCGATGCAAACATCACAACTTCAGGCGCAACTCAAGGCTTCAAAATTGCCGCTGCTGGTTCTCGTCAACTTTGGTGCAACGCGCTTGATTGCATTTATGCAGTTTCAGCAGCAGGTACAGGCGCAGGTTTAGTAATAGTTACCGCATCGGTCTAAGGGTTATTTTTAAGATACTCAGAAGCTTTAATCAATAAGGCAATATCATCTTTAAACTTACCAAGACCAAAGTTACATTCAGAACACAAAAGGCCTCGAACTTTATTTGTATCGTGATCGTGGTCAACCGCAAGGCGCTTAAAATAAGTAGATTGTTCGGGAAGTCCACAAATGGCACATCCCTTATTCTGCTTTTCAAGCATTTTGTAATAATCATCAGAAGTTATGCCATAGCGCCTAACACGAACCGCTTGTTGTTTTTTAGCAACCATTTCAGCATTGCGTTCTCGGTAAGCTCGAAAATATTCATAACGCTTTTTACGAAAATCAGGGTCGTTGTGGTAACGGTTTCGAATCTTTTCATTACGCATAGCCTTAAAACAAGAACGACAATTGTAAGTCCTGCCAGTAGGCGTTCCCTTTCTTACGGCAAATTCGGCAAGGGGAAGATCAAGTCCGCACACTGTACATATTTTAGTTTCAGTATCCATAGTTCAATTCTAGCATAAATAAACCAAATAAGGAGAAACCAATGGCGCAGGACTACACATCTAGTTACGCCCCGATCATCAAATCAACAGAGAACGAAGATGGAACTTTGATGGTTTACGGAAAAGCCACAGATGAAACTCTCGATCTTGACCAACAAATCTGCGACCCAACATGGTTGGCAAAGGCAATGCCTGAATGGATGGTTTCTGGGGGAAATGTTCGTGAAATGCATGGGCCTAGCGCAGCAGGGGTAGCAAAAGAATATGAAGCGAAATCAGACGGTCATTATATCAACACTCTCATTGTTGACCCTTTGGCTATTACTAAAGTTAAGGCTGGCGTTTATAAGGGCTTCTCAATAGGAATTAAAGGGCCTCGCGTAGTTCGTGATAACAAAGCCGCTAATGGTCGAATCATTGACGGTCAGATCATCGAAATCAGCCTTGTTGATAGACCTGCTAACCCATCAGCCAAACTTATTATGGCCAAAAGCGTTGAAGGAGAATCAACCCTTCAGCGTGTTGAAGAATTGCACGAATACAACGCACCGCTTCCAAGTGAGATTGCTAAGCGCCAAGTATCTGCTGAAGAACGCCAACGCCTTGCAGACCGTGGAGCAGCAATGCCTGACGGCTCATATCCAATCGCTAATGTTGCCGACTTAAAGAACGCTATTCAAGCATTTGGTCGCGCAAAGAATCCAACAGCAGTCAAGAAGCACATCATCCGCCGCGCTCGCGCATTAAACGCACTTGATGTTCTACCTGATGATTGGAATGTAGGAAAAGCATTAAAGGCTCTTCAGCCTGACAATGTGAAGTTTGACCAAGATGCCTTTGAAAAAGCTCGTAGAGCCGTTGCTCAACTTATTCAAGTTGAAGCCGGTGAAATGGGCGATGGCGCAGACGAAACATATTCCCTCGGACAACTCGTAGAGGTGGCAAATCACCTAATGGCTTGGTACGCAGGGGAACAACAAGAGGGAGAAGTTATGCCAGATTCAACAGATAGCAGCATCCAGCTTGCCGTCACCCCAGACCTACAAAAAAACCCAGATTCAGCAATGGCAGATACCACAATGGATGTAGCCGTTGACGGTACGGGCGATTGTTCTTGCGAGGGTTGCAAGTCTTGTAAGGATGCTGGTGGTTGCGACAACAAGGTTTGCAAATCACACATTGAGGGAAGCCACAAATCGGCTGATGTCGAGAAGTGTCTCAATTGCGGATGCGGAATGGTTGGACAAGATCACGGTTTGACTCGCGTTCCAGATGTCACCACACCGGGTTCAATCCCAACAATGGCAAATGTGTCAACCGCGCAAATCGTTCCTGCTCCAGCAATTGATTTGGTCAATGTGCCAAAGTCCGCTGAAGCCGACGAAATCGAAGAAGTTGTGCTTGAAGAAGCCGCAACTAAAGAAGTTTCTGCTGAGGAATCAGCAGAGAAAACCCTGCTTAGTGATGATGTTGTCAACGCCATCATTGAAAAGGCCGTGTCATTGGCTACGGAATCTGTTAAGGCAGAAGTTGTGCTTGCTAAGGCTGCAATTGAGGCAGCAGAGAGCAAGGCGATGGAGCTTGAAACCGAACTAGCACAGGCTAAATCAGCAGCAATAGCAGGTGGCCCAAAGCGCTCCGCTATCGCAGCAGGTAAAACCAACACTAACGATCTGCTTGTAAAGGCTGCCGAGTACAACAACAAGGCTGCTACCACAACAGATTCCCAACTTGCTCAAGGCTACCGAGAGATCGCTAAAGACCTCTTGGCTCAAGCCTCTAAAAGCGAATAACCCGAAAGGAACAAACATGGCCGAAATGCCTCGCGCTATTGACTTGTTTGGCGATGCTGATTCAGCAAAGTCCGCAGCAGTCCGCATGGATGATTACCAAGCTGCACTAACAAAGTCATTCTCAGCACCAACATCATCAAACCTCGGAGCAACACCAACAGTAGACCCTGTTGCTGCTCTTGAGTCACTCGTTGCTAACAAGTCAATTGCTCCTGATGCTCTTGCTTCAGTAACAAACGCACTTGCAACACAACGCCAAGTTCAGGCAGATATCGCTAAAGACATCAGCCTTACATCTCCATTGTCATCATCTTTCGCAGCCTTCGATCTCGAAGCACCTGCAAAGCTCTTGACACCACGCCCAACACCACTTCGTAACAAGATCGCCCGTAAAAAGGGCGTAGGAACCTCTCATAGAGTGAAGCGGGTACTTGGCTACACAGGTACAGGAACTGGCGGAATTGGTAAACGAAACGCCGGCTTGATTCAGCAGACCGTTGGTCACTGTCACCGGAATATCTACAACAAAAGTAGCGTCATTAGTAATAACCAGCGGCAAGGTAAAGTTACCGTTGGCTGGATTAAATGTCCAACTGGTCACGTTAGCGGAAGAACCCGCATCCACCGGCGTGCCAAAGACCAAGTTCGCCGGCAATGAATCATTTACGACAATGTTGGTGAACGGAGCGTCAAAGAATTGGGCCGTGATGCGGTAAATTAAATTCTCACCAATGCGAGCAATCCGGTTAGTTCCGGCGGTGCTGGCGGATTCGGTGCTGTAACGAACGGTCTTGGCTAGATTAAAGCCGACGGCATTCTCGTTATCCTGATAGAAACCGTAAATGGTGTTATTAGTTAATTGGGTAATATTCGTGCCCGGCGGCAGCGTCACGGTGCCGGTCGGCGGCAAGCCGGTGCGCTTCGCGGTCGCGGGCCTGTGGCGCGACTACGCGCGCAGCACCGGATCCATCGTCGTCGACCTCCTGGACTTCGAGCGGCTCTCCGGCACGCGCCGCTACACCGAAGGCTCCGTGTGGCTCGCGCCCGGTGCGGACGGCGAGGCCGTGCGCGCGGCGGTTGCCGCCCGGCTCGGTGGTGGCGAGGCGCTGCAGGTCACGACGACCGGGACCCTGCGGGCCCGGGCGCTCGAGGCCTTCGACCGCGCGTTCGCGATCACCTACGCGATCGAGGCGGTCGCGGTCGGCATCGGCCTGCTCGGCGTCGTGCTCGCGTTCGCGGGGCAGGCGCTCGCGCGGCGTGCCGCGTTCGGGGTGCTGCGCCACCTGGGGCTCAGGC
>Ga0118677_10011024_pt1 | contig 13668 bp, 2 predicted proteins | sample AliMusrvi5mmetaG_FD_86154 | JGI IMG/M metagenome (GOLD analysis project Ga0118677, IMG submission 86154)
GGTACATATTAGGTACACTTTTTTCAATAAAATGTATTTTTGAAGATATATAGTTTTTGATACATTTATAGTGAATATTTATTTGCAATAAACAGTTATAAAGCTTTATAGAGGCATAGGGGTATTTTGAGTACTGCCAAAAGCTACGATTGTCCCCTTAATATTCTTTATTTGCAGTATTGTCAATTAATTTTGCATCAGTTTTAAGCAATTTTATATTCTCTAAATAATAACGAATGAAAAAGACATTGCAAATTGGTCTAGTTATTGTATTCTTTAGTTTGATTACAATAATGAAAGTTAACGGTCAGAATTATGTAATCGACCCTACAGCTGATGGCAGCTTTGAAGGAACCCATGGATGGACGATATTAAATACTGATAATGTTAACAAATGGATAGTAGGCTCTGCAGAAAAGTCTTCAGGAAGTTACGGTGCGTATATTTCGAATAACAACAACACCAACACCATTACTAATCCACAAACAGCTAACAGCAAAATATATATTTATAAAGATATAATAGTGCCGGCAAATGCCACTTCTATTTCTATTTCATTTAAATATAAGAATGCAGACACCAATGCACCTGCTCCTAGATGTTTATTCGAAAAAACTGCTTCCTTTCCGGGTTTACCTACAAATGGTATATATATACGCTGGTTGGAGCTGAATTCTCAACGTATTTAAACAATCATTCCGGTTGGACCAGCTATACTAATTCCAGCCCCTTTACAACTGACAGGCCAATTACTTACACTAGTGGCGTTTTAACCCCGGGTGTTAGCTATCGTATAGTATTTGAATGGTCTGCGTCTTATCAAACAAGTTATACACAATTACCTCCTTTTTGTACATTACCAACAAGTGCAAATATAACTGGTAATTTTACTATAGCACCAAATACAACTGAAATTTACAATGCAGTTACTGTTGGAGGTAGTAATTTTGGTTATACATGGACGGTAACAGGAGGCACGATAGTTTCAGGACAAGGAACCAGCCAGATTTCTATTCATTACCCACTGAGTTTTACAGCAGGAGATATAAGATGTAGTCTTGGTTGCGATGCTCCAAACTATATATCGGCTGGAAAAAATAGTGGGCATTTAGCAATAGATGAAGTAGCAATAAGCTATATAGCTACTCCTAAAATTACGTCATTTACACAATGTTCAGATTCTATAGGTAGTTCTGTAACTATTTCAGGAGAGTATTTTGGCTCTTCGGCTGCTAATAATATTGTTTATCTTAATGGTATAAAATGTACAATAACAAGTGCTACTACCACAAGTGTTACTGTAACTGTACCACCTTTTGCAACCATGGGTAATTTTACAGTTTTAAATACTACAACAAATCTTATATGTATCTCTGCAAATAAATTTGTTCCTAAAAATATCAACCTTTCGGGTATTGGCTATTCTGCAAATACAAACACATCATTTGAACCCTCAGTTAGCTTTACAACTTCTATGACTTTAAGTAGTGACCAGAAATTTGTAATGGCAGATATAGATAATGATGGCAAATTAGATGTAGTAAGTTATTCAACAGCCGGTGTGCCACAGGTGTTAAGAAATACTTCAACTTCAGGTGTTATTTCTTCGGGAACTTTTGCTACAGTTAGCTCCATTTCGGGAGTTACTCCTAGTTTTGGAGGTGGCAATACTTCGTATAATGTATTAATGGCTGACTTGAATAATGATGGAAAAATTGATTTTGCATCATCAAACAATGCAAATGATGGAGGTTTTGCCAACATTAATTCCTCAACTTCAGGAAGCCCTGCATTACAAAACGGAACTGTAATTACATCTTCAACAAGCCAGTATAGAGTAAATAGAGCATTTTTACCTATTGATATAAATTTGGATGGAAGGATAGATATTATAGGATTAACAGGGAATATATCTCAGGCTTTACTATATTATTCTAAGAACACAAGTGTAGGTAATACTTTTTCTATGACGACAGGTAATACTTTAACAACAGGGTCTTATAATAAACAATTATCAGGGGGCAATTTCTATTCAGGTGCTGTTGGTGATATAAATGGTGATGGCAAACCTGATGTAGTATTAGGTGGAACAAATCAGATTTATGTTCTGCAGAATACAACTAATCAAGGGACACCTGACAATAAAGCATTCACTTTTTCGGAACCTTTAAATAAAGCAACTGTTGCAGGTATTAATTATACCGTTAAGCTTGTAGATTTAGATTTAGATGGGAAGCTAGATGTGATTACAACAAATTCTACATCGCCTAATGTTTCGGTATTTAAGAATAACTCAACAGGTTCGACAACTATTTTAGGGGATCTCCAAAACTTTAACATTCCGGGATTTATAGGAACCTTTGGTCTGGCATTAGGTGATATGAATGGTGACGGTAAGCCGGATATTATTGTAAGTGACAATGTAAACCAGATAGCTTATCTTGAAAATACTTCAACAGTTGGAAATATCTCATTTGCTACAGCTGTTACTATCATCAGCGGAGCAGCTGCATATACACAGATTGAAATTGCAGATGTTGATGGTGATAAGAAACCTGATATTATTGCAGCTTCAAGCTCAGCAATAGTAGTGTTCAGAAACAGGATAGGAGAAGTTGGTACTATAGGGACAGATCAAACAATCTGTTATAATACGATACCTAATGCTTTAACATCAACAACACCAGCTTCCTTTTCGAGTGGAACTATTACTTATAAATGGCAAAAATCAACTACATCAGCAACTAGTGGATATAGTGATATTGCAACAACCAATACATTAGGATATACACCAACAGCACAAACAGCTACTACTTGGTACAAAAGAGCAGCTTCAAGTTCAACAGCTCCTACTGTATGGTATTATACTAATCCTATAACTATAACAGTAACAGCATTACCAACGGTTTCATCAAATACTCCTGCTAGTAGTTGCGGTGCAAATACTACTGTAAGCTTAGCAGCTACTGCTTCATTGGGAAGTATTAATTGGTACACAGCATCTTCAGGAGGCACAGCAATTGGAAGTGGCTCACCTTGGCTTACTCCATCAATTGCAGCTACCACAAATTATTATGCAGAAGCTGTTACATCCAATGGTTGTAAATCTTCATCGCGTACCGGTGTAGCAGCTACAATTATCACAGCAATTCCTACAGTAAGTGGTACTGCAGCCAGCAGATGTGATGTAGGCATTGTTACTTTGTTAGCTACACCAAGTCCTGTTTATGGAGCTACTATAAATTGGTATGCGTCATTAACAGGAGGTAGCTCGTTAGGTACAGGCACCTCATTCATTACTCCTTCAATTAATACAACAACTACTTATTATGTTGATGCTACTAACTGTAATGGCACAACAGCTTCGAGGACAGCTGTGATTGCAACTGTTGTAAATACACCTAGTGTAATAAGCACAACACCAAATTCAGGTTGTTATAATAGCACTGTGTCATTATCGGCTACAGCTTCTACAGGCGGCTCTCTTTATTGGTATAATGTTGCAACAGGTGGTTCTAATTCTGCGTCATATGCAAATGTTACAGCTATTACAGCAAATACAACTCGTTACGTTTCATCTTACATAACAAGTGCAGGATCTACTTGCGAAAGTCAACGAACAGCTGTTGTTGCTACAATCATACCTTTGCCAACAGTTACAGCAACAACACCTACTACATTGTGCGGCTTAGGAACTGCTACTATCAGTGCTACACCTTCAGCAGGTACTATTAATTGGTATAGTGCCCTCACGTTAGGTACCCTATTGGGTTCAGGTACTTCATATACTACTCCTGCTATTGCAACTACTACAACCTATTATGCCGTAGCTGTAAATTCAAGTGGATGTGTATCAGCAAATCCAAGAACAGCTGTGGCTGTTACTTACAATGGAGCTACTGTAGGTGTAATAAGTAATTTAAATTCAATTACTAATAGTACTAATCAAAAATTAATAGCAAGTACATTATCCGGGCAAACCAGCTTTATATGGCAGCGTAGTTTAGACAATGGAAATAACTGGGCTAATATTACTGCCAACCTTGATGCAGGTGTTACCTATTCAGGTTTTAGTGGCACTACTGCAACAAAAGATACTCTTAACATTAGTACAGCTTTATCTGCCTATCACGGTAATCAATATAGACTTAAGCTTACAAAATCAGCAGGATGCGATAACTACAGTAATACAGCTACTTTTAATGTAGCTGATGTTTTTGGAAGTTGTGCAGCAGGTACTGCATTAACTTTGGTTAATGCTAATGCGGGTTATACTTCCATTAATCCATCTTGGTATCACTTATATGGTTGGGATTGGAATTTGTATGGTGATTATACATATACTCCCAGTTTTGCAACTGGGTATAATTCTAGTTTTGGTTCTATGACTGACGGGGATAAGAAATCCGGATTGATTGTAGGGACAACTGGCACAGGTGGAACTGCATATATAACCAATTATTTACCTAATTACACAACTACATCTACCTTAATTAATCAGGTGTATTTACAAGGCTTTATTGACGACGGTTGGGATTATAATACGGGGGGTTATATGGATGGCCCAAATTGGGATGGAGGAAGTCTATTAGTTAGTGAAGACAATGTCAACTGGACTACTGTTGTAGCAGATGTTGAAGGAACAGGTCTAGCTGCAAATGGATCTCAATGGGGCGCATATTTTACTTTTCCTCCTGTATACGCAAGATATGTCAGGGCTTTAAAAACCTCAGAGGGTGGACTTTCGGAGTTTAATGTGTATCCTGCCAATCTAAATGCCGTCCCATATATCAGATATGCACCATCTGCAAATCAATATATTTCAACAGGAGGTACTTTTAACCAACCTGTGGTTGTAAATCCTGCAACTTCACAAACAATATCAGCTTATCAATGGAGTAGTAGCTCTAATAATTCAACTTTTACTAATCTTTCTAATACTACTGCAATTACCGGTGTTACAAGCAATACTCTTAATATTACAAATTTTCAGGCAGCCAATGCTTTATATTACAAAATTACAGGAAACCAAAGTGGTAGTTGTACAATTAATTATACCTCCAAAGCTAATTTAGTAGCACCATTTTATACAACTACTACAGGCTATGGTGCATTACAAACCTTAAGTAATTGGACAACAAGTTCAGGAGGAACCGGTGGTTCAGCACCTGCTGATTTTAGTTATGGTAAATTCTTTATTCTTGCTAATGGTGGAGCTAATGCTTATACTCTTGGCACTAATTGGACAGTTGGCGGTAACATAAGACTAAATGGAAATAAATTAACTTTAGGAAACTATAATGCAACAATAGGAAATGTATTGGAATATTCTTCTACAGCTTATGTTAAAACCAGTGGAACAGGTGCTTTAATTGACAGTGTAAATAATATTTCAAATATATTTCCTGTAGGTAATTCATCATATAACCCTATTACTATCACAAATAATACAGGAACTGTAGATGTTTTTTCTGTAAAAGTAAGCGATGCAGTATTAACTGCAGGCACTACAGGCACTGCAGTAAGTAATGTAGTAAAAAGAACCTGGACAATTAACAAAACTAATGCTAATACAGGAGGAACAGGCATAACACTTACATTTAAATATTCAGCTACTGACACTAGCGGTACTGTTGCTTATCCTGTATTGTATGCTTATGTATCAGGCACAGGGTGGGTAGCACAAACTGCAAATATTATTACCCGTACTGATACAACAGTTACTTATACCGGCTATACCGGTTCCTTAAGCAACACTATGTTTATGTTGAGCAATCCTGCCCCAACTATCACTTCTTTTACTCCAACAGGAGCAGGAAATGGGGTAACTGTTACAATAACAGGTACAGGATTTTCCAATGCTTCCGCAGTAAGTTTTGGAGGAACAGCAGCTACATCATTTACAGTAGTAAGTGCTACCCAAATTACGGCTATAGTAGGAGGAGGGGCTTCGGGTTCAGTAAGTGTAACGACTCCCGGAGGCCCTGCAAGCATAACAGGTTTTACATGGATAAATGCTCCTACGATATCATATTTCCAAGCTACAAAAACTTATAATGGTAATACTGTTACAATAACAGGAAACAACTTTAATACTACCACTGCTGTAAGTTTTGGTGGAACAGCTGCTTTTTCATTTACCGTAGTAAGTAATACGCAAATAACTGCTGTTGTAGCAAGTGGTACAACAGGCAGTGTTAGTGTAACCACAAATGGAGGTACAGCTACCAAAACAGGTTTTGTTTACGGTCTGCCATATTCATCAATAGCTGTAATAGCCGGTTGGAACACGGTAAATACTTCAAGCCAAAGCTATACTTACACTGCTACTTATGTAAAATCAGCTATTGTGAGTGCTGCATCTCATAATTATAGCGGATTAACTACAGTTAATAATGCCAATAATAAATGGGCAAATCCAAATACAAGTGCTTCACTTGACAACAGTACAGCGCCATATCTTTCTTATTCAATTACTACAACTGCTAATACCCGATTCGACAGATTTGTGTTTCCAGGTTTAAATATGACCAGTTCAGGGACACCTTCCACCAAAATTCAATTAAGATGGAGTGTAGATAATTATGCAACTTCATTAGGAGAGTTCACACCCGGAACATCAGCCAATTATTATCTTTCTTCAGTTGATCTGTCAGGCACAGCAGCACAAGCTGCTGGCTCAATTCAATTTAAGGCTTATATGTATAATGGAAATACTGACAACATCAGTTTTGTATCAGGAAATGCTTATACATCTTATGATAATACACCTACATCTTATGATACTACTTATGCAGTTGCCATTTATGGTTCCATAAGACCTACACCTACAATGGGTACTATGGCAGATGTAACTAAGAATTTTGGAGATGCTAATTTTTATATCACACCTCCATCAACTAATAGTTCAGGAGCTATAACATATAGTAGTAGCGATACAACAATAGCTTCTATATCAGGCTCAAATGTTACGATTAAAGCAAGTGGAACTGCAACAATAATAGCTAATCAAGCCGCAACAACAGATTACAGTGAAGGAAGTGCTTCCTTTACCTTAACAGTAAAGACAATACCTTCAATTTATTTATCAAATCTTAACAAAGTAGTAGGAGATGCCGCAGTAACATTAAGTGCGAATTCCAATTCAGCAGGTGCAATTACTTATACAAGTGGAACTACTTCAGTTGCTACGATATCCGGAAGCACTTTAGCAATTGTAGGAGTAGGCACTTCTATAATTACAGTATCGCAGGCAGCCAATGGAAATTATACTACTTCTTCAGTAACTTCTATACTAACAGTTGGGGCAGTAGCTCTGCTTAATCCAACTTATGGGCCTTTTGCTAACATAAGTAAGGTTATAGGTAATCCAACATTTACATTAACAGCACCTACAAGTACTAGTGCAGGTTCATTTACTTATTATAGTAGTAATACATTGGTTGCAACAGTTTCAGGGACAACAGTAACCATTGTTGGTCCTGGGATAGCTGTGATAACCGCTGTACAAGCGGCAACAGCAACATATAGGGCTGGTAGTGTAGCTGCAGTTATGACAGTTGGCGTAAATAGTACTACAAATCCAACTATTTCTAATTTTCCTGATATAAATAAGTACTCAACCGATGCTCCTTTTGCATTATCAGCACCTACAAGTAATAATTCTCAGCCATTTGTTTATTTCAGTAGTAATCCTGCTGTTGCTACAGTTAATGGAAATACTGTTACTATCAATGGAGTAGGAACTTCATATATAACAGCAACACAAACTGCAGGAGGATTGTATAACCCAGCTAGCATAACTGCTTTATTAACAGTTTCTCCTTCTTTACCTGTTATATCATATAACACACCTAATAATTATACAATAGGGACAGCTATCAGTAGTTTAACACCTTCTTCCACCGGTGGAGCAGTTGTTAGTTACAGTATAAGTCCGGGTTTACCTAGTGGTTTATCATTTAGCACAACTACCGGTGTAATTAGCGGAACTCCATCTTCAATTTCTGCTGCTAGTAACTATACAGTTATTGCAACTAATGCAGGAGGACCAGATACTGCAACTTTAGTCGTTGCTGTAAATGATATAGCACCATCATCAATATCTTACAATACTCCAAATACATATTCAGTTGGAACAACTATAACTACTTTAGTCCCTACAGCATCAGGTGGAACAATAACTACTTACTCTGTTAGTCCTGATTTACCTTCAGGTTTGGTTCTCAATACTGCTACAGGAGAGATAAGTGGAACACCTGGCATTGTTTCAGCACAAACAGCTTATGTTGTTACTGCTGCTAACTCAGGAGGAAGTATAACAGCTAATGTAGTGATTAAAGTAAATGATTTTGCCCCAAGTGGATTGTCATATTCTACACCAAATGTATTATCTAAAGGTAATTCAATTACTCCTTTTTCTCCTTCCTCAGCCGGAGGTTTTATCTCAAGTTATAGTGTAAGCCCTGCACTTCCTTCAGGTTTAGCATTAAATGCTACTTCAGGAATAATTAATGGTTCTCCTACGGTAGTATCTTCAATGAACTCATACACTGTTACCGGTACTAATTCCTCAGGAAGTACAACAGCAAATATAAATATACTTGTTAATGATGCAGCTCCTAGTAACTTGACTTATACTACTCCAAATACCTTTACTAAAAATGCTTCTATAACACCATTAACACCAACTTCAACAGGAGGTGTTATAGCAAGTTATAGTGTAAGCCCTGCTTTACCAAGTGGATTGTCAATAAACGCTACATCGGGTGTAATAAGTGGAACACCAACACTACTTTCGACATCAGCAACGTATTTTGTTTCAGCGATTAATTTTGTAGGAACAACAACTGATACTATTATAATTACTGTTGTCGATGCACCACCTTCAGGATTGTCTTATACTTCACCAGATGTGTATACAAAAAATACAGCTATTACATCTTTAAGTCCTAGCGTTAGTGGTGGGTCTGTTATTAGTTATAGCGTTAGTCCTTCTTTGCCAAGTGGATTGTCATTAAACACTTCAACAGGTATTGTTAGTGGAACACCAACTTCAGTTTTAACAGCAGCCACTTATGTCGTTACTGCAACCAATTCAGGTGGCAGCACTACATTTAATTTAAATATAACTGTAAATGATATTCCTCCAACAAGTTTATCCTATACCTCACCAAATGTATATACAAGAAATACTGCTATTACAAGTTTGAGTCCTACAGTTTCTGGAGGTGCAGTTATAAGTTATGCTGTTAGTCCTGCATTACCTAGTGGATTATCATTAAATACATCTACAGGAGTTGTCAGTGGCACTCCATCAGTAATTCATGCTACAGCTACTTATACTATAACAGCTACCAATACAGGCGGTAATACAACTTTTGGTCTTGTAATAACTGTAAATGATATTACGCCAACTGTTCAGGTTTCAACTACATCAGGTATAACTTCAGGAGGTTACACCACCTTAAAAGCTGCTTTCGATTCAATAAATTCAGGTTATCATAAGGGAGCAATCACCATTAAGATAAACTACAGCACTACCGAAACTGCTTCAGCAGTTTTAAATGCAAGCGGTAGTGGAAATGCCAATTATGATAGTGTTTTAATTTTCCCAACCTCATCAGGTTTGAGTATAAGTGGAAGCATAGTTGCTCCATTAATTGATTTGAACGGTGCTAAGCATGTTATAATAGATGGGCGTGTGAATCAAATAGGTGTAACTGATTTGAGCATTATAAATACATCTATTTATACAGGTATAGACCAATACGTTGCCGCAATCAGGTTTATTAATTCAGCTCAATATAATACAATAAAATATTGTTTGATTAAAGCTTCAGCATTGACTGTAAATAATGTTGCTATTTCTAATAGTGCTGTAGTGTTTTTTTCTACCGCATCATCTGGAAGTGGCAACAGCGATAATACTATAGACAATTGTAATATTACTACCGCTGATCAGATTAACAGACCCTACCGGATTGTTCATTCTTTGGGAACTTCAGGTTTTGAGAATACATTTAATACTATATCAAATTGCAATATTTATGATTGTTTTAAAAGCACTTCCATATCCAACGGAATTTTTATTTCTTCTAATTCCTCAGATTGGACTATTAGCGGCAACAATTTGTATGAAACAACTCCGGTTGTTCCAACAGGTGCTTGGACCTATTATTTTATCAGGGTTGACAATGTTTCGGGGAATAATTTTACTATAACAAATAACAACATAGGAGGTACTGCTTCTGATCACACAGGAACATGGACGGTAAACGCTGCTTTACAGCATGTATTTAATGGTATATCTGTAAATGTTGGGGCCACCACTACTAGTTCAATTCAAAACAACACCATTAAAAACATTAATTATATCTCTACATCCCCCAATCCATTTTATGGGATAAGCGTAGCAGGTGGAAATGTTGATGTTGGAACGGTTACAGGAAACACTATTGGTTCATCAACCGGGCTAGGCTCTATAGTAATTACAAATTCAACGGCTAATGCAGCATCTTATGGCATTAATTGTTCAGGTACAGGTGCAGTTGTTATTAAAAACAACAATATAGGCTCAATTACGACTGCTGGTTCTTCCACTTTTGCCCATAGCTTTTACGGAATAAACAAAACGGCAACTGCAGGAATAACCACTATCAGAAATAATGTTATAGGGAGTACCTCAACCGCCAACAGTATAAATGCAAGTTTAGCATCGAGTAATGCCCAAAACATATACGGAATTTATTGTGCAGGAACTGACGCGAACACGATTTCGGGTAATACAATTGCAAACATAACTAATGCAACTACCAGTTCCACAGGAACAGTGACAGGGCTTTATTACACCGGCTCAACTGCTTCGACCATCAATGGTAACTTTATACGCAGTTTGTCTGTAGCTTCTGTAAATCCAATAGTCTATGGTATATATCATAATTCCGGAACCACCTTATTTTCAAATAACATTGTTAGTTTAGGAGCCGGCAATGCAAACGGGAATTCTTTTATAGGATTCAAAGTAAATGCTTCAGGGACTTACACTCTAAATTTATATTACAATACTGTGAATATTGGAGGAATTGTAAGTGGAACAACAGCTAATACCTATGCAATGTCTAATGTTGGAGTATATGCCACCCGAATATATAAAAATAATATCCTTAATAATTCCCGTTCAGGGGGTAGTACCGGAAAACATTATGCTCTATCAATCAGTGATAACACAAATCTAACTATTGATTACAATGATTATTATGCACCTAATGGCGTGCTAGGAGTTTATAATGCTGTAGATAAAACAAATTTAATAAGCTGGGCAACTTCAACAGGAGGCGATACGCATAGTAAAAATGTTAGTCCAGGCTTTGCAAGTGCCGGTGATACTTTAGCTGCTAATTATCTACCATCGGAATTAAGTTTAGTTGCTGCTATAGGTACAGGCATGACAACAGATTATGCAGGAGTAATTACAAGAAGCGGAACTTTGCCTGCAATGGGAGCTTGGGAATATACATTATGCACAGCCTCTTCAATAACCACCCAATCTACAGCTACCCAAACGAAATGTTTAAATGGAACATTCACAGCTATTACAGTAACAGCAACAGGAGATGGATTGACATATCAATGGTATAAAAAATCAACTGCTGATACCACAGGAGGTATTGCAGTAGGTATAAACTCAAATAGCTACACACCTTTAGCCGATACTGCCGGTGCCAGATATTATTATTGTAAAATAACAGGCACTTGTGGCATAGCAACAAGTGTAATATCGGGAGCATTTGTAACAATGGCTGCTTTTACTTCAGGAGCTATTAATACAACAGGAGAGACTATTTGCTATAATGGCAATCCTGCAATCATAGGAAGTACAACAGCTTCTAGTGGAGGTAATACAATTATTACCTATGAATGGTTTAAGAGTACCAATAGTTTTACGGATAGTACACTTATTGGTTCTAATACAGCTACCTATGATCCACCAACAGGCTTAACAACTACAACTTCTTACCGTCGTTATGCTCATGATGGCACTTGTAACACTTCATTTGTAGTATCAACAGGAACATGGATAGTATTAGTTCGCAATAACTTCACTTCAGGAGCTATTAATACAACAGGAGAAACTATTTGTTATAATGGCAATCCTGCAATCATTGGAAGCACAACAGCTTCTAGTGGAGGTAATATAATAATTACCTATGAGTGGTATAAGAGTACCACTAGCTTTACAGATAGTATGCTTATTGGTTCTAATACAGCAACCTATGATCCTCCAACAGGCTTAACTGCCACAACTTCTTACCGTCGTTATGCTCATGATGGCACTTGTAATACTTCGTTTATACAATCGACAGGTAATTGGGTGGTAACCGTATATAATAACTTCACATCTGGGGCTATCAATACAACAGGCGAAACTATTTGTTATGGTGGAAACCCTGCTGTAATTGGAAGTACAACAGCTCCAAGCGGTGGATTTGGAACAATAACATATGAGTGGTACAAAAGCACCAATAACTTTACTGACAGCACACTCATTGGTTCAAATACTTCTACCTACGATCCTCCTATCGGCTTATTACTAACTACTAAATATCGCCGTTATGCTCATGAAACTACATGTAATACTTCTTTTATTGTATCAACAGGCACATGGACTGTAACAGTTTATAATAACTTTACTTCAGGAGCTATCAATACAACAGGTGTATTATCAGTAATAATTGCCACCCTGCCCTCAAGCAAAGATGCAGCAACTACATCTGGTCTCTCTGTATTTCGCAGTTGTGGAAACAAAGTAAAAGGGTTATCCTGAATAAATTCCTCCAAATATTCACTCTCAATAATCCCATCTATTTTAATTCTGTTTAGCCTTGTACGGACTTCATAAATTCGCTCTGGTGGGCATACTCCCTTTAGATACGCTATACAAACCTTTGTGTTAGTCTGCGTACCTATTTTAATTTGTTCAATTGCAAGGTTAGGGCTTTGAATTCTTTTTCGTATAAGCCCAAGGTTAACACTTAACGTTTCGACAAACGCTTCACGAGGACCTTTCATAACTGGCTCAATTTTAGATTCTTCAATACCCCTTGAAACATACCCCTTAGCACTTATTGTAAATACTTCCTGAGTTCCATCAATTAATAGACACGCTCCACCGATAAGCAACCCTTCCATGAATTCCTTCATATTGTTGCATAATTGGGTTTGCCCCCTTGTAATTAGGTTACCTCTTTTAAGCTCGTTTATTATTTCGGTTGACGATGTAAGCCCTGACGAATATGCGTCCAGCACCAAAGGTCGCACTATATCGTTATCTATGTGATGAGAATCAATAAGATTATCAATATAAATAACCGCAGCAACTTTGCTTTCTTTTCTGCCCAATGCAATATTTCTAATAACAAGGTCAGAGTAATTCCAGACAACTTTTTTAACATTCGCTATATTTTCACTTAAAACAGAGGAAAAGCCTATTCCCCCAAGCTCATCATAAGTGTAGATTTGGTTAGGGTCATCCATTGTATTAAGCTTTTCAAATGGCACACTATCATTTTTAGCAGGATTTATAATTTTCTTAATATATTCGAACATATACTACCTTCCTAATTGAGAAGTTTATACTAATTTTCCCCTCACAAGTAATTAATATAC
>Ga0118677_10011026_pt1 | contig 13665 bp, 17 predicted proteins | sample AliMusrvi5mmetaG_FD_86154 | JGI IMG/M metagenome (GOLD analysis project Ga0118677, IMG submission 86154)
CGAGTCTTCACCGTCCGTCCACGCTCTCGCCGAAATTGCCAGCCCGCTGCCCTATCTTGACCTTTTCGGGACGGCGGTTGGATCGTGATGACATGCCAATCACCAAGATGCGACATTTCCTGACTTGTCTTGGCTGGAAGACCTTCCACGATGGGCGAGGAAAGGACGGTCGCTGGTGTGTCTGTGCCACCAGTTGCGGCCACACCGTAATCGCCATCGCCGACACGCGGGAGGATGCCTGGTCGGCGGCCTGTTCGACGGCGATTGACGTGACGGCGCCCAGCCTGCGAGAACGCCGTGAGGGGCGGTCTTGAACTTGGGGTCTCAAAGGGCGCTTAGCCAAAAAGTTGGCTAAGCACGAGAGGGCGGGGTTTAGGATGCCTTCTGAGTCGGGTTCCCGGTGGATAATGATGTCTCAGCCCGCTCGTCCATAGCCCATTCTGAACGAGCGGGTGTTTCTGCTTGTCGGTAACCGGAACGACAGGATTACCGGGGTCGTCTCGGCGCATTGAAAAGCCCGTCACCTATTTGTGTGCAGCGATGGTTCCAGTACAATTGTGGGTTGAGTTGCTCCTTGTCGGCAGATCCCATACAAGATGGAAGGTGCATCGTGAAACTCAAGACGTTGAGAATCGTAAATTTCCGTTGTTGCCGAAATCTTCGGTTGGACATCGGCTCCATGCACGCCCTGGTCGGGGCCAACAATTCGGGAAAGTCCACGATCCTCAAGGCACTCGACTTCCTGTTTAATCCTTCGACATCGAAGATCAACGAGGAGTGCTTCTGGGCAAAAGACACGAGCCAGCAAATCCGCGTCGAGGGGCTGTTCATCGATCTGCTTCCCAATGAGATTACCGCACTGGGTTCCGCGATCCGTCCGGATGGAACATTTTTCCTTGCTCGGACGGCATCGGTCGGCGGCGGCGGCGAGGAGGAAGGGGACGAGGAGGCGGACAACAAGATTAAGATCGGGCAGGAATACAACAAGCCGCAGCCAAAGTATGAGTGGCTCGTCGAGGGCAAGATTACCGGAACCCGAATTACCGAATGGAGAAAGAAGCCGGAAGACTTGCAGGTGAACGGCAAATCCTTCTTCGACTTTCTTGAGAAGAACTACAAGGTCGAGTACTGGAAAGAGAAAGCCGCCGAGTTTGTCAAGCAGCATCTGAAGCCGGATGACTTCGAGGACACTTGGACGGCCAACCCCAAAGGCTTCCCCAATGTCCTCAAGGCGAATCTTCCCCACTTCGAGTTGATCCCTGCGGTCCGGGACGCTTCCGATGAATCCAAGGTCCTCAAGACGAACCCCTTCGGGCGGCTGATACACGAGATCCTCCGCACACTACAGACCGACCTTCGGGACGACATCACCAACAGGCTCAAGGAAACCACTCGCCGCCTGAACCGCGAGGCGGCGGCAGAGCGGCTCCCCGAGGTGGCAGCGGTTGAGGAGTCCATGAAGGGGTTTCTCTCGGAGATGATGCCTGCCGACATCGAGATCGAGTTTCAAGCACCGACCGTCGAGACCCTTCTCACCACGCCGAAGATTTACGTCGATGACGGCTTCAAGGGGGCCATTGACGGAAAGGGACATGGTCTCCAGCGAGCCGTCATATTCTCGATACTACGTTCGTACGCCAATCTCGTGACGACGAAGGCTGGTGCTGCCAAGAGGACGCTAATCCTTGGGGTCGAAGAACCCGAACTCTACATGCACCCGACTGCGCAGCGCACGATCCGGCGAATGTTTCGAGCTATCGCTGACGGCGGCGACCAAGTCCTGTTTTCCACTCACAGTCCCCTCTTAGTTGATGTTGCATATTTCGACGAGATCATCCGGGTAGAAGGCCCGGAGCGGTTGGACGGCAAGCCATCGACGAGCGGGGCGAAGGCTTTCCAGCTGCCAATGTCCCGAATGATCGAGGACTTGAAGGCACGCCACAAGACAGCGACGCCGACCGAAGCCTCGATGCGGGAACGATACGGTCATGCCTATACACCTACGCGGAACGAAGGGTTCTTCGCCAAGAAGGTGATCCTGGTAGAAGGGGCGACAGAAGCGTACTGTCTCCCAATCTATGGGCGGGCGTTGGGGCATGACTTCGACACGCTGGGTGTGGCGGTGATCGAGTGCGGCGGCAAGGACCAGATCGACCGCCTTTATCGGATTTTCAACGAGCTGGGGATTGCCTGCTATGTCCTGTTCGACTACGACAAGGGCAACACCGAGCCGGAGGCGGTTAAGGCGAGCAAGGCGATACTGGGGTTCATGGGACAGAGCATCAGGGAACCGGCATCTGCCGTCGTCGCGTCAACCTTCGCGTGTTTTGCCGAAACATGGGAGAAGGACTTACGCCCCGAAATCGGCAATCATGACCAGTTGGCAAGGGCAGCCAGGGCGTCCCTCGGGCAATGTGGGAAACCGCTTGAAGCCCGTTTCATAGCCACCGAGTTGGTATCGCGCGAGCGGCCCTGCATCCCAGGCACGGTGGAGAGCATCATCGAGAATGCCCTGAAAGTTCAATGGTGCGGTTCCTGTTTGAAGAAGGCAGAGGCGGTCGCTGAGCCTAAACGTCGGGAAACAGTGAGAATCGTAGAAATCACTGACAAGCCCAACGGTCTGACTGATGGGGAGACACGGGAGCCCCATGACAGGAGTGTTCCACTCCCGTAATCTCAAGAACTCGAACCGAGAAGCCTGGGGGCGGGGGTTCCTGGCGGGACATCGGTCGGCGTTCGTAGTGGCCGGGAACTCCCGGCGATGCTCGGAGCTGGTCGCTGAAGCCCTGGAGGAATGCCTTTTCAGTCCGTCCGTCCTGCTCGGAGCTTCCTGCGGCTTTAACCTGACGGCTTCGGCGGGTTCCCAGGCAGATTCAGTCGCTCGGTGTCAGCACGATTGCCGGCTAGCGGATTTCCAGGATCAGGGTAGCATCGTGCGACCTTGATCCGAGCGTCGCGCCGTGCCGTGCGGCCTGCGAGCATGTTACTTGCAGCCCTTGCTCCCCCTAACCTGCACGTCCTTCTCAAGCCTGGGGAACGCCAGCCACGATCAAGGTTGCATGATGCCACATTGATCCGTAATTTCTACGGCGCTCGGCAGGCGCGGGCTACGTTCTGGCGACGAGCAGAGGATACCGTTCAGCGGCTCGATTCTCTGCCCACATCATCTGCTTGGGGCCATCGTCTCCCAACTCTCGTCTAGGTATTAAGTTTCCAGGCGTCTTCCAGCAATTCCTGAAGTTCTTGCGGGGGGCGTTTCATTTCCAATAGGTGCGAGCTACAATCACATTCATGCCGCTTGACTCGATTCCTCGGCTCGCTAGGAATTGAACGGCTGCTCCGATCTTACGCCAGTCAACCAAATCAGTCTCTGTAGAGAAGAAAGGAAAGGCCAGATGAAGGTATGGAAGGAGTTCGGATCGTCGCACTCGGGGAATGTAACGATCATTGGTGAGTTCAGCACGGCAGAGAAGGCGGAAACCGCGTTTCCCATGATCGAGGATTTTGTCTTGGGCTGTTGGGAACAGCGGTATCCGGATGTCGCGGGTTTCGTCGAAACGTGGACGGCAAAGGACCCAAATACTCCATATATCGGTCTTTGTGAGGCCGACTACGAAATCGGCGTCGATGACGACCCGAGCGTTGATTGCCACGACAACCAGATCGTCGTTACAAGCCTTCGATCCGAGAACGTATCAGGGATCGTGAAGATTCTCTTTCACAAGGGGATGAAGGAGATCCGAATCAGCGGACACGGGGCTTAACACGATGGGCATCCGGTTCGAGCATTCGGGAGTGCATTGCTACGACCGAAGATCGGGTATACACGTCCTTCTTGACGAGGTCGCAGTTGCCCCTAATGCGGTGTCCGTCGGTCCGCGAACGCTCAGCATCGCCGTAACTGACAGTTGCGACTTCCGATGCCTTCATTGTCATGTCAAGAAGGGAATTCAGTTCCTCTCCGTTGACGCTATCATGGATGCCTGTCGCGTGTGTGAGAGTCTTGGCACGCTGGATGTCGCATTGGGCGGCGGTGAACCTACTCTGCATCCCGAATTCGTCACGATTTGCCGACGATTGTGGGCTGAGACGCAGTTGGGCGTGTCGGTCACTACGCATGGTCATCACCTGACCGAATCGCTCGTTGGCGCGATCCGGGAGTCAGTATCCTTCGTCAGGGTTTCCATTGACGGAGTCGAGCCGACCTACTCGCGACTCCGTGGCCGAGCCCTCGGCAGCTTGCTGGAACGGTTATCCTTGCTCAGAGGCATGATTCCCTTCGGAATCAACACTGTCGTTTGTACAGAGACATTGCATTCGCTCGATGAGGTCTTGAAGCTCGCGAGTGATCTCGGGGCAGAAGAACTCCTGCTCTTGCCTGTGGTCATCGATGGGTTGCCCAGGCTGTCGGAAGATCAATGGAAGCTCCTCAATGGGTGGATACGCGACAATCAGAAGTCTATTGCGCTCCGTGTCGGGACCTATGCTAGGCCCTTTCTTGAAGGCCCGTTCTTGTTTGCTGACCCGCAATGGGAGCAAGACTATGCTTACTTGGCAACTGACGGTACCCTGAGAGAAAGCTCGTACAGTGCCATTGGCGTGAGGCTATCAGACTACCGATCGATTGAAGAGGGTATTTTGGCTTGGCGACGAGATATGAAGAAACAGGGGCATTTCAACAAGAGCCTGGATGCGGTTTGAGACCATGCCCGATCTGCCCGGCAAGGACGATTTCGCCGAACTCATGGTGGAACGAATCTATCAGGCTGGCGAGAAGGCCGAGGTCGACTACGACCGCAAAGGCATTCTGCCTGCGCGGGGGAGGCAGGCCATCCGTCACGCACCATCTGGGCAGCGCCTTCAAGGAATACTGCCACGAACGAGGTAGATCGCGAGCGGTTGCTCAAGGACTGGAACCGGGACTGGTTCGCTCACTTGCGAGAAATCCCCGAGGACTTCGAGGACGCCAAGCCCGACCTGCTGCCCGTCGTCCGCTCCCGGCCCATTTCGTCCTCAACAGCCTGCGAGGGGAAGTCGAAGGCGGTACGCCGACATCGTGGCCTTATCAGGTCCTGGGCGAGCACTTCACGACCTGCCCGGGGCAATGTGGCACGTTCCGCAGACCAACCTCGACGCCTGAGGTATCATGTTTTACGAGGCTTTGGAGATCGCCAAGGAAAACCTTCGGGAGATCCCCGCGTCGTTCAAACGGCATCAAGATGCCTTACGACATGATTAGGGGCATTCCGGGAGAGCCAGGAGATTGTCCGGGTGAACCCCATCCGCCGTTGTCTTCAGATACTTGTGTCCAAGGTGGGTAGCAATGATGACCTCAGCCGTCCTGCCACCTCCCCGTGTCCAAAAGGCCCATTGATTGCCCTCGATTCCAGCGATTGCTTTGTCGAGGCTCAAACTCCAGTGTGTTCCGTCGGGGTTTACGCCACCGACAGAGTGGATACGCTCGTGGGGGTTGGTGCGGTCGGTTTTGTTCACGCACTTGATTTCGACTCTATCCGCCATTGCAAGACCTCTCTGCGCTCTATTAGCGCGGACTGAGACACGACACGAAAAACGGGAGGCTTGACCAGAGGGTCCGGGAGGTGTTCAAGATATTCCCTAACCGATCCGGGAAGCATCCTACAGGCAGGTAGTCTACCTCGCCTTTACGGAAATAAGAAGCCCCCAACGGCACAATCGCCTCCAGTGGGTTGATTCATCGAATGTCTCACGACAGAAGTACCGCAGGTTTCTTGGCCTGTTGGCCAATCGGCGTTTTGGTTCAAAAACTGCCCTGGACTGGCCAATGACAGTATTGGTATCTTCAAGCGGCATCACTTTTCTGTGATGTCATCAAGGACGGCCCAGCACCTTCGGTCGGGAAGTATCGACCATCTTGAAGGTCGCTGTTAATTCAAGGACGGGAATGGCGTATGTATCACAATGCGCTTATAGAGCCGGATTAGGAAATGGGCTCAGAATGAACTCATTTTCTCGGCAGCGAGATTTCATCCGTAAGAAGGAGATTGACCAATGGTCAGCGGCCTGTTCGACGGCATTGAACGTGACGGCGCCGAGCCTGAGGGAAGGCCGTGAGGGGCGGTCGTAAACCGGCATTCTTTCGGGGTTGGATGCAACTTGAATAAGTGTGCGTAGGGCGATTCCGCTCCTTGTGCTTCCTGGAACTCGGGTTAAGCGGGTTCGGTGAGGTTCCCGCCACCATGCAGTTACTAGACAGCGCCAGATTGGGGGCATGATACCATCAGGCGGATCAAAACCTGTCGAGTTTTTCCTGAAATGCTTTGGGATCAAGAGCTAGGTAAAAAATCGGATACGTTCGCATGTCCCCTGATGGTTCCTCGATGTCTTCATCCGCAACATGTTGAAAACCGAAGTACTTGCATAGTCGCACACCGATTTCGCTGGCAGCTGACGCTGTTATATACCTAGCGTTGCGGACTATAACATGGCCAACTTTCTTAATGAGGGTTCTGCCCACGCGCGATGAAGACCTAATGGGAACACTTGCCACAACCTCAATGTGGTAATACGATGTGGACATGTTACGGAGAACCTCCTCTTTGGGAAAATCCGTCAATGCGCTAAACTTGCCTTGGCAAATTTCGGACTGAAGATGCTCAGTGATTGGGACAACACACGCATAAGCCATCACCCAGTTCTTCTTATCACGCAACACATAGAACATCCCAGGATTATGCGTGTACCAATCACGGATGCTTGACACAGAGAAGATGTGTCCATAGCCAGGAAAGTCGCTCCACTCAATCTGAAGGATGCTTGAAAGTTCCTCTTCACGAGCAAGATCGAACGTCAACTCCCCATGTATTTCCGCATCAAGTCTCTGATACTCAAGAAAGAGATAATCGAGTCCGTGATCCCTCTCAATCTCGCAACTTAATGGGCAACCACCGCCACATCGATCAAGATCGCCACAGGTCTGACACCTTCCTGGAAGGTACTTCCGATCTCGGAAGGATGCTAGGACATCGGATGTATTCCATATTTCCAATAAAGGGGTCTCAAGGATGTTGCCGAGTCTGCCCCGAGGGTCTGCTCCGCACCGAGAAAGGTCACCCTTGTCGTTTACTCCGGCTTTGGTGAAGCCCCATGCACAAGGTGTCATGTACCTGCGGAGCCTTGCAGGCAGTATGCAAAGAGGAAATGGATCCTCAACGATGATCCGAATCCCAAGACTCTTCTCTATACGCTGAATATCGGAAAGTGCGACTTCAGCGTGCTCACGGGCAATTGTAAAGGCTGGCGTCTTCTGGGCTCCACCGAATGGGATGACCCGCTGGAGGATAATATAGTCCAATGGCACGCCATGAACCTCTCGTACGGTCTTGGCAATGTCGAACATGCTGGCTGCTGTGGACGGAGTGACATTAATCGCGATGCCCGTCTGGCAACCCGCTTCAGCCGCCATGCGAAGTCGAGACAAAACAAAGTCGAAGGCACCTTCCTTTTGACAGAACTTGTCATGCTCAATTGCTGTTGCCGCGTGGATAGTGGTCTCGAAAGAGGAAACACACTTTGTCACGTCGGCAAAGGGAACGCCGGGATAACTGTGAGTGTTAGAGAGTATCGACACAGTCAACTGCTTGGATCGGCAATAATACGCAAGGTCAACTACGGAAGGGTGAATCGCCGGATCACCTCCCAAGAGGGTCACTTCACGAACACTCGCGTCCGACAGTCGATCAACAATTTGTTTCAAAAGATCGAGAGGAGGATGACGTGGTCGCTCCTCACGGACTCCCGCCATGTAGCAAAATGGGCAACAATGCCCGCAAGTGGCAGTTATGTGAAACGCGACAAGATCGACTTTGTGCTGATGAGAAGGCATTCGCTTTTGACTCACCTACTGGCTAAGACAATCGAGAAGTTTGCGAGCCGCGAACTTGCACTCATCCAGAACCTCGGGGCAGGTCTCTATCAAATCGGTCGGCTCAAGGCATCCGAAGGACAACACCGTCGAAACAACGTCGATGCCGGCGTTGTTGCAGAACCCCAACACTGAATCACAAGCGAGCTGGACACTGTTATCCTGATCTGACGTACTCTGACCGACCGCGAACACGACTGCCCTCTTCCCTTTTAGCTTCTGCGAGACCGCAAGCGGGTTGAGCCTATCCATCAGCACCTTCAGTTCTCCAGAAAGTAGCCCCCACCGTGCTGGTGTGCCAATAATCAGACCATCGGCGGCTAGTATACTGCCAATGACCGCCGGCATTGAGTCGTCGATGTGGCATATCGAGGTCTTGTCACAGGACAGACATCCATCACAGAACGTGAGGACCATGTCCCTTGTATGCAGGAGTTCTACGTCACACCCGCTGTCCAGTGCATGACAAGCACTTTCCACCATAGCGTAGGTATTACCCCGCCGAGTGCTACCGACCAGTGCTACGATCCTCATATTGTGTCTCCGTTTCTAAGTAAGGTGCAAGTTTTCCAACGAGGGAGTCAAGGAGTTCTGAATTCATGTCGCCATGCAGATGTTCTTGGGTATTCATCGGTAGACCCATGTACCCGCATCGCGTTCCCGTGGTGTTGTAGGGGTCGTAAATACAGAAATCCAGGCGCGGCACAAAGAAGAAGAAATCGTCCGGCAAGAACACGAAGAGCAACTTGCCCTTTGTGTTACCATGCGACTGGGTAATAACGGCAACACGTCCTTCTGTCTTAGCGGACCGAGGGCAAAAATAGATGTAACGACGCTCCCTTTTCAGATTCCGATGTACGACATCAAAGTAGGGCCCCCCGGGGACATCTTCCCCTAGGTCACCAGTAATCAACCAAATCTCTTTGTCCTTCCTTGTTAGTTCAATCGCTTTTAGGCCCTCATTGTCAATGATGCCCACTTTGCTCGGGTCAACCGCTCCTGTTACGCACGCCTTAACCTCCTCAAGCAAGCCGAGGCACAATGGGCGGTATTGCAGTTCCAGGACGACTAACGTGACGACGTAAATAGTCAGGAAGCAAAGAAGGGCAACGATTATGGGCGACCAGCCGATGGATCCCTTCACTTCAGAAAGAGCAACTCCCACGATAAGCGTCAAGACAGAGACTATGGCGGGAAATCCGAGTATCTCGCCGATCTTCTTATGCGTTGTGGTCGAACCCATTCTAGCTTTTTCTCCCCAACAATAGCCTTCCTCAGAGGAAACTAAGGGCTCGCGCAGGAATAAGTTCGTCAAGTCCCGTAGGACGGATCCCTCCAACCCGTAGTCTTTCCGCAACTGGTTGGAAAACCCGCCCTCCAGTCAGATTGCAGAAGCCATTTCCGCGCGAGCCCTAATGTATCTCGTGAAGATTCTATCTTCAATAGGGGTGAGGCGGGAACATGGTGAGGCAGGAACATGAAACCGAAGTCACACGGCAAGGAATCGGGCGGTTCGATCACGGTGAAGGAGGACCATGAATTATCTCCAATTGAGATTGAGCTATGGATGGCATACTTTGTGGAGCAGGTGATTGGGAAATGCAGGCCGCCAACTAGCGGCCTGGTTCGAGCGGACGGAGGAGGGTGGGATCCTGAATCGTGGAGATTGGGCTGCAACGCATGGATTCAGAGCTCCCTTATGGTGGGAACCGTGGCATGTCGGACAATGGAGAAGATGCCAAACTGTGTTCCGAGCCGGAAGTGACACGATACAGACAAATAGTAGCGAACGGCGCAGTCGCTATGATAGGCCAAGGCAACATCGTGTCGCCTTGATCCGGGGAGAGTCCGTTTCTCAGGAGGGAAGAGGCAACGGCAGGAGAGGTCTCCGCGAACCTTGAAACCACATCTATCGCTTTCGCAGCAAAGCACTTCGGAAGGCTTGTCCGTGCGGTTGGCTGTGTGCCATCGCCGGCTTCCTGAGGCATTTGTGGATCAAGATAGCATCGTGCCACATTGATATGTGCCCAGCCCTTGGAGGCGCATGACTTCTCATGAGCGGTCGCGGGGACTGGAGTTTCCGAGACGACGCTGAATGGACGGGCGCCTTGCGCCACCGACTCTCACCGCGAGATCCGTCCCGCTCACCCCTGCCGCCCAGCCGCGGAGTGGACCCGTTTCTGCACATCGGTCTCCAGGACGCCGAAAGTCGCCTCGTGGCGCTGGAGGGTCATGGAGAGGGCGTGCCACAGCCGTTTGGCGGTAAAGAAGTTGGTCACAATCCGCTGCGTAATGGCGATCGGTTCGGTGGGAACGCCGAAAGGCTGGGGATTCAGACCAAAGTCGATGATCAGTTCCTCGGGCGTGCCGGTCACGCGGCAAAAGTTGGCGTACAGGGGTGTGGCTTTGGTGTCGTCGATGGCAATTTGTTGGGGTTGTGCGCCCTCACTGGCAGGCTGAGACGGAGTTGCTTGGGGACGATCAGGTGTCGCGTCGCTCATGGAATGCTTCTTTCTTGAAAGGGATAATTGTAGGTTCAACACGTCGAACGAGGCACTCGACCTTCGGCACGAGTTTTTCCAGCAAACGACGGTCAATCGCCTCGGCAGGGCGACAATCTGACAGATTTCATCGGAAAAGGCAAGATGCCGTGCCTCGCCACCCACGCTGAAAACCCTGCAAGACGATCCTCAAGGAGTCCCCGTCGGCCGTCTGGGCATCAAGGTATGATCGTGCTACTTTGGTCGGCAACCGGGGGTGTTCTCAACCTGAAAGAAGGCAAGTGCAGCCGCTGGAACCGCTTTCATTCCACCCCTTCAACCCCTTGCCATCCATGAACTTCCGCTTCCCAATACAACTTTTCCGCTAACGCTGCCGGAGACGAGCCAGCAACCTGCCCCGCCCAAGGTAACACGATGTTACCTTGGAGATCTGGACACAGTATTCGATTCTCCCGGATATTTTTTCGGCAAGAGCGCGCCCACTTTGTCTTGCGTTTCGCAACTAAACGTACGGAGACTTTCCCTTTTGCTACTTCACCCTCGGGAGAAACACCCATGCTTGCCACCATCGAGTCCCCTTCCCATGCCCTGACCGTCCTTGACAAGGTTCGCCAAGCCCTGGAGGAGGCCCCTAACCTGGACTGTATCAAGGACATCCGCGACCAGGCTGAGGCCGTTCGGCACTACCTCAAATCAGCGTCTTTCGGGCTTGATATGCAGAACCGGGCTGCGGAAGTGAAGCTGTTGGCCGAGCGGCAGGTCGGAAGTCTCTTGAAGGAGATGCTGCAGCATGGCGGCGACCGCAAGTCCGATAAGAAGAACGACAGCGAAGGACTGGGCGCCCTGGGGATCTCCCGAGTGCAGTCCGCCCGCTGGCAGCGCGAGGCATTGTTGCCGGACGAGGATTTTGTAAGGTACGTACGGCGGTGCAATGAGGAGCGCCGGGAAATCTCCTCCAACGGTCTGCTCCGCTTGGCCAAGCTCTTTTCCGAAGCGTCCAAGCAGGCAGATGATCGCAGTGACCCCTTCGCCTCCCTGACGAACCGCCTGAAAAGCCTTGCCCGCGAGCAGAAGTGCTTCGCCTGCATCCATGCTGAGCCACCCTGGTCCCGTCCCGGGCGGCGCGGTAAGATCCGCCACCTGGTGCCGTTCCTGAGTCGCTTGCCGGTCCGCCTGGTTGCCGCAGCGAAGGCCCACCTCCATCTCCGGGTTCCCTCCGAGTCCCTGGAAGACGGTCTGAGGCTCCTGCGGGACTGGGGATTTCGCTACCGGACCTCGCTCGTCTGCACCACGATGCCTGGGGAATACGGTCCTTACTGGCGGCCAGCCCACGAGACACTCCTCTTGGGCGTCCGCGGCGATCTGCACTTCCACGACAACGGGCTGCCGAGCTGGGTCGAAGGTCACACCGGACTCTCCACGCCCCTCCGCGAACTCATTGAGCGGGCCAGCCTGCCATCGTATCTTGATCTCTTCGGCACGGTGGCCTCGGCAGGCTGGACGACCCTCGGGTAAGCCCAATAGGATGCCGAGGGCTGACAGAAGCCTCTAATGCGGCTGTGGTCGCGTCATTGCCGGGGCGAGACCTATTGCTTGCCACTAAATCACGGAAACACATCCCCGCGACTCGTAAGCTCGGTCGAGCTGGCTTGAGCAGGGGCAGTCCAGACACGCAAATCTTGTCCGGAGGAGCAAAATGCTGGACAGAAACCTTGAGACTTGGTACAGACAACTGTCGTCCGCTCGGCGGCCAGGCGACAAACGACTTGTCTCGACTGGACGGTCTGCGGTGTCGCGTGACGTCAGCGAGCTTGTAACAAGCCATGACCGCTCGTGCATATCTTGTCTTTTTCTTCCCGTAATCGCAAGAACAGGAAACTTGCCACGACATCGAAGCACGATTCAGAGATTCCCATGATAGACCACCGCATTACCGTGATCACGCATTGCGTATCGCGATGGAAGAAGTCGTGCTTGCGCCGCGCTTTGAAACTGCGCGGTGCCTTCTGGTGCCCGCAGGTCGCGCTGATATTGGAACCGGACGGAGATTCCCTCCCCGACTGGCCAGCGGCAGAATCCGAGGTTCATCGTGCCGATGGTCCGCATCTTCTTCATCAGATAGCCGATTATCTCGTGGGCGATGGCGTGGGACTGGACTGCCGCGCGTTGACCGGGCTGCCTTGTTGGTACGCTTCTGGGACGCCACGCCCTGATGGGGATAGCCGCGAGTCCGCGTCTTTCGACAAGTTCGCAAGGGTTTCCCAGTACAGGACGTTTATGGACGGCGGTGCCGGCAAATGCAGCCAAGTGGAACAGTCTCTTGGGCCAGCCTGCTACGCTACGAACATCGACGTCCGAGGCGCGCTGGTGCTCCTTGTCAGCGGCGTCTCGGCTGGTGCGTCGTTCGGGCCGAGCAAGGCTCACGCGATTCATACGAACGTGGCATTCGCGTCGGTGACATGCTCCATCGTGACCGGCGACGATTCGAGGCGGCTCCAAGGCTCCATGGCGGTGGCAACCTTGCCGACCGCTCCGCTGTCCGATCGCCGTGCGTTACCTGTCGTTTCCTTCCATGCGGCCGAGCTTCCTCGGTGGAACGCCGGCGCCCGCATTCTTCGCTTCAAGGGAACGGTGGTGAAGCGGTTTACGAAACCTGCGAATAATCAGGAACACGTCTTGATGGCGTTCGAGGAAGAGGGCTGGCCGGAACACATTGACGACCCGATCCCCCCGCATGGCGACATCGACCCGAAACGGTGCCTACACGGCACGATCGCGCGTCTGAACCAGCATCAAGAGCGGAGACTGATACGCTTTTCCGGCGACGGCAGGGGTGAGGGGGTCCGTTGGGAGCCCATCGACGAGGTGGACGCTACCTTGGGGAAAGACAGGGTGCCAAACTAAATGGCTCTGCGTGATTCCAGGAGGTGCCCGAAGTAGGGTGGGCCGAGTGAAACGAGTCCCACCATGAGACGCGGCGGATGGTGGGACTCGTTTCACTCGGCCCACCCTATCCCTGAAACCGCGATCGTACACAGTGCGTACACAGTGCGTATACAGTGCAAGTGTAGACAGGTTTCCGATTGGGTGTATTCTGGCGGGAGAGATGTCGGGACTCGATCTCTCCGTCGACCAACTATGGTCGCCGGAGATCGCCCGTCGCTCAGTAGGAGGGTATTGCCGTGAAGAAGATAGTTTCCTGGTGGAGTCGCACATTAACTCAGTTGGGTTTTGTTCGCCGCAGACTGCGGAAGAACGAAC
>Ga0118677_10011027_pt1 | contig 13664 bp, 10 predicted proteins | sample AliMusrvi5mmetaG_FD_86154 | JGI IMG/M metagenome (GOLD analysis project Ga0118677, IMG submission 86154)
CGCCACCGCCGATGAGGCGCGCGAGGAGACCATGAAGATGCTGGAAGTCTATCGCAGCTTTGCCGAAGACTATCTGGCCATGCCGGTGATCGCCGGCGAGAAGCCGGAGAATGAACGCTTCCCCGGCGCGGTGAACACCTATTCCATCGAAGCCATGATGCAGGACGGCAAGGCGCTGCAGGCCGGCACCAGCCATTTCCTGGGCACTCACTTCGCCGAAGCCCAGAGCATCAAGTTCCAGGACGAAGCCGGCACACTTACCTTCTGCAACACCACCAGCTGGGGTGTTTCCACCCGCCTGATCGGCGGGGTGATCATGACCCATGGCGACGATGATGGCTTGCGCCTGCCACCCGCCATCGCGCCCAAGCAGATCGTCATCGTGCCCATGCTGCGCGACAAGCCGGAAGATGCGGACGTCCTGAAGTATTGCGAAGACCTGGTGGCGATGCTGCGCAAGCTCAGCATTTTCGGCCAACCCATACGCGCGCATCTGGACACCAAGAAGATCAAGTCGGCGGAAAAGCGCTGGAACTGGGTACGCCGCGGCGCGCCCATCATTATCGAGATCGGGCCGCGCGACGCCGCTGGCGGGCAGATCACCTATATGCGCCGCGACCAGCTGCGCGAGGGCGACAAGATCAAATCCATCGCCCTGCCTGCCCACGAATTCCTGGAAGAAAAAGCCGTGCAGCTTCTGGCCGAAATCCAGGCCGGGCTGTACGCCGAGGCCAAGGCGCGTCTGGACGGCAACATCAAGACCGGCGTCACCGACTGGAAGGGCGTGGAAGACTATTACGCCGGCAGCGACGACGACTTCAAAGGCTGGTTGAAAGTGTCCTGGTCCAAGCCGACCGGCGCCGAGCTGGATGCGGTGGACACAAAGCTCAAGGGCCTGAAGCTCACCATCCGCAACGCGCCCTTGCAGCAGCCGGACAGTTTTGCCACTTGCCTGTTCACGGGAAAGCCCGGCGTGGAAGAAATCCTGATCGGCCGCGCCTACTAGAAGCGGCTGACCGCTTCAAACACAACCACAAGGGCGGCGGCGATGGTCAGCATAGGACCGACAAGCGATCGCTTTCGCGGATGGAAGATCCGCCTGCGCGGCATGGGTTCTTCGTAAAAGCTCCAGCTGTCCTGCAGCATCACGCCCCTCAGCGTTTGATAGCGCACCAAGGCTAGGGCAAGGCAGGTTACCGGCCCTTTAAGACCCGTCCTAAAATGCGCCAGATCAGGGCAGCAAGGACTGGCGGGTATCGCCCGGCATGCGTTGCACCCAGGGCGCGCGCGCCGGCATGGACAGGATCAAGCCGCGAATGTCGGTATCGTCCGGCCCGGCCGCGGCGCCGGTATCGGGATCGATCACCCGCCGCGCCTGGGCTTCCATGGCGTAATAGCGGCGCTTGCCGGACTGGTCGGGGCACCCGAAGCCATCACCACCCCAGCGCAACTCCACGCAATTGTACGGATCGAACGACATGTCGAACAGCCGGTGCGAGATGTCATCGAAACTCAGCGCCACCGGGTGCTTGTCGCTGGACAGGATGGTGATGGTGCAGGCCGCGCTCTGGCGGTCGTACGCCGCCAGCAGGTCCCGCTTCAGGTCCAGCCCGTCATAGACCACCCGTGGATCGCGGTTCAGCCATTGACCGGTCATCTTCCCCAGCTCCTGGCGGAAGGCGGCGAAAGCGGCGCGCAGCCGCGCATCCCGGGCGGGGGTGGCATAGGCCTCCCACTCCCCGTCATCGCTGGAGTAGATGTTGGCCGGGATCGCGCTCGGATGCAGCTTGGCCGCGATGCCATTGGCCACCGCCTGGTTCACCGCCTGCGCCCGGTCGTTCAAGTCGTTGCACAAGGTGCTCATGGTGGCCTGCAGCTCATAGACCGGGTTGAAGTCGGTCTTGCCGCCCGATACCGCCACCCGGGCATATTCGTAATAGCCCAGCCGCGCGCCGTTGTAGCGCCAGCTGCCGTCACGCTCGGTGCCGAAATACTGGACCAGCGAGAAATCCGCGATCTGGTTGTTGCGGGCCAGCACATAGTGACCGCCCACCAGCGCGCCATCGTCCCAATGCGCGTTCTGCAGCTGCAACGGCCGCCAGTTCTTCAGCCCACCGCCCAGCGATGCCGGGCTTTGGCCGAATTGCGGGCCATAGACGCTGCGGCTGATGGTGAAGTCGGGATGGGCGTCCATGTAATAGATGCGCCCCGAAGCATCGACGCGATAGACGATGCCGACATGGGCATTGGTGTCATAGATCACCGTGCCGGGCCGAATGCCGCCGGGCTGCAGCGCAGGCGAATAGAAATCCGCCGGAATGCCGCCATCACCGGCGGCATCGGTGCGGAAGGTACCGGAATAGACATTGTCCAGCATCGTGCGGATGGCCGCCGCGCCGTCGATGCCGCCGCCATGGTCGATCATCCCGGCGCGGCTGACGATGCGGTTGGAGCTGTGGCCGAAGCGCGAGCCCGCCACGCCATCGACATAGGAAAAGGGCAGCCCGTTCTTCCAGGCATAATAGGCGCGCAGCAGATAGGGCAGCTTGGCGCAATCCACATCGATGTCCAGGAAACGCCCGTCACTGCCGCGATAGGGATTGGCCGGACCGCGCAGGCAGCTTTGGGAGGAGGAACAGCCCGAATCCCCCAGGACGGTGATGAAGGCGCCATAGCCCGCCTCGTCCGAGGCGTCCCAATGGTCCTTGGTGATGCGCCACGGCGCGGCCTGCGCAGAGGCGCAACCGGCGATCAGGATCAGGGCGGCGAGAAGGGCGCGCATGGTCCCGTTCTAACAGCCGGGACCGGGCCGGGCTGCGGCAGAACCGGCAGTTGGGTTAATGGCAGGGCGGCGGATTGAGCAGCGGCGCGATCTTGCGGCCGTCCAGGCTGACATAGGAACTGTCGCCCATGCCCGGGCGGCCCCTGTGACCATTCTGGGCCAGCGGGATGGCGATGGAATCGGGCACCGGCACGGCGCCCGCCCCCACATCGGCGGGGGCGACCCTGGCGCCCTGGACGTCGGTTCCGGCGGCATAATCGGTCCGGGCAGCGCAAGCGCTGGTAGGGCCGCCATCCAGCAGGGGATCGGGCTGGTGGGGCTTGGCGATGGTTCCGGCGGCTGCGGGAACGGCCAGCAAAACCAGGATCGCCACGACGAAATTATATTGCGCATGTTGCATTGCAATAGACCTATTAATTTCGTGACTCCGTCCCCGAAGCACTATATCAAACCACTCAATAAAAGAACGTGACCGCATTAGAACGGCCAAGTTCGGGGAGAATTACCGCGAAAAGCGGCTACAGGCCGGAAGCCATGCTTCCGGCCTTTTCGTTTGTGTGTCGAGCGGGGGCTCCATGCTGGAAAGACTGTTCGCTCTTCGCGCGGAAGGCGTGACGGCGAAAAGCGAAATCCTGGCCGGCGTCACGGTGTTCTTCACCATGGCGTACATCCTGTTCGTCAATCCGCAGATCCTGAGTGCCGCCGGCATGGACCGCGGCGCCGTGTTCATGGCCACGGCCATCGCCGCCGCGCTGACCACCGCATTGATGGGGCTCTACGCCAACCTGCCGGTGGCGCTGGCCCCAGGCATGGGCCAGAACGCCTACTTCGCCTTTACCGTGGTGCCGCTCTTGGCAGGCGACTGGCGGCTGGCGCTGGGCTGCGTGTTCATCTCCGGCATCCTGTTCGTGGGCATATCGGCCTCGCCGCTGCGCGAGGGGTTGATCAACACCATCCCCCAAAGCCAGAAGCACGCCATCGGCGCCGGCATCGGCTTCTTCCTCGCCTTGATCGGGTTCGAGAATGCCAGCTGGGTGAAGGCCAGCAGCGCCACCCTGCTGCAGCCCGGCAATCTCGCCGATCCCAAGGCGCTGATCGCGGCGTGCGCCCTGTCGGTGATCGCCGCGCTGTGGGCACGCAAGGTCCCCGGCGCGGTTCTGATCGGCATCATCGGCGCCACCGTTGCCAGCATAACACTGGGCCTCACCGCCCTGCCCGCGCTGTCGGCCGCCCCGCCCTCCATCGCACCGACCTTCCTGCAACTCCACTTCACCGGCAGCGCCTCGACCGGCGCGCTGGTGTCGGTGGTGTTGGTCTTCCTGCTGCTCGATCTGCTGGACACCTCTGGCACCCTGACGGCGGTGGGCAACCAGGCCGGGCTGATGCGAGGTGGCCGCCTGAAGAATGGCCGCCGCGCCCTGGTCAGCGACGCTACCGGCACCATGATCGGCGCGGTGCTGGGGACCTCGCCCGTCACCGCCTATATCGAAAGTGCCGCTGGTGTCGGCGGCCGCACCGGCCTTGTCGCCGTCACCGTCGCTGTGCTGTTCGCCGCCGCCCTGTTGCTGGCGCCTCTGGCCGGCGCGGTCCCGGCTTACGCCACCGCCCCCGCGCTAATCTTCGTCGCCGCCCTGTTCGCCAAGGAACTGAAAGATATCGCCTGGGACGACGTCACCGAGGCCCTGCCCGCCTTGATCACGGCGCTGGCCATCCCCTTCACCTTCTCCATCGCCACCGGCATCGGCATCGGCTTTTCCGCCTATGCCATCCTCAAGCTGCTGACAGGGCGGTGGCGGGAGGTCGGCATTGGCGTGGCGGTAATCGCGACAGCCTTTGCGGCAAAGGTGGCGTTCGGGGTCTAGAGCACTACGTTCGGGACGTAGGGGCCGGAGGCTGGTTTAAAGCTCCAACCAGTGAAACCCGATAGCGGCATAGAACGCCACCCAGATCACCGCCGCGATCACCGTGGCGATCTTCGCCTTCTTCAAGAGCATGGGATTGAGCGGGGCGCCGCTTTCGGGATCGCGTTCGCTGCCCAGCCCCACCGGCAACAGGCAGAACAGGCACAGGAACCACAGCACCACATAGGCGCTGAACAGCACGACATAGTGCAGAAACTGGCTCACAGCTCGCTCACCGTGAGGAGCGGTCCGCGAAGCGGACGAAATGGTCCAGTGGACCATTTCGAGCGACGAACGCCCTGAGCACAAGCGAAGGGCCGCGCGGATTTCATAGCTCGCTCACCAACACACGGGTAATCGGCTTCTTGCCCCACGCATCATGCGCGGCGCGGCGCGCAGCGCGGCGGACATTCTCGGTCAGGTCGTCGATGTCGCTCTTGCGGTTGCCGTCAATGGTGGCTTCCACCGCCTTCAGCACCGCTTCTTCCACCGGCTCGGGCATGCCTTCGCCCAGCACCACTGGCGGGGCCGCGATGCGGCCCTTGTGATCCACCACCAGCGCCACCACCAAAAGACCCGCAAAGGCCATGGCGCGGCGGTCCTTGGCCAGGCCCTCGCCTTCGGCCACCAGGATGCGTCCGTCCATGTGAATACGGCCCGAGGGCACTTCGTCGATCAGTTCGGGCCGGCCCGGCGCCAGGCGGAACATCTGGCCATTCTCCGGCACCATGGCCTGCGGCACCTGCAGCTCACGCGCCAGCCTGGCGTGGCTGACCTGGTGGCGCATCTCGCCATGCACCGGCAGCGCCAGCTGGGGGCGGATCCAGCGATACATCTGGGCCAGCTCGTCACGGCAGGGATGCCCCGAGACATGCACGAAATGATCCTCGGCGGTCAGCAGGGCAACGCCGCGCGCCGCCAGCTGGTTCTGGATCTCGGCGATGGCCAGCTCGTTGCCGGGGATGACGCGGCTGGAAAAGATCACCGCATCGCCCTCGCCCAGTTCGACATGGGGATGGCTTTTGTTGGCGATGCGCGCCAGCGCGGCGCGCGGCTCGCCCTGGCTGCCGGTGCACAGATACAGCACCTTGTGCGCGGGCATGTCGGCGACCTCGGTCTCGTCCAGCACCCGGGGGAAATCTTTCAGGTATCCGGTCTCGCGCGCGGTGGACACCATCTTCTGCATCGAGCGGCCGACCAGCGCCACGCGGCGGCCATGCGCCTTGGCGGCGCGCGCGATGGTGTCCAGCCGCGCCACATTGGAGGCAAAGCCTGTCACCGCCACCCGGCCCTTCAGGGTGCCGATCAGCGCGGTCAGGCTTTCGCGCACCTTGGCTTCGGAGCCGGAACTGCCCGCGACCAGCGCATTGGTGGAATCGCACACCAGCGCCAGCACGCCTTCATTGCCCAGCTTTTCCAGCGCGGCGGTGTCGGTCGCCTCACCCAGCATGGGATCGGGATCGATCTTCCAGTCGCCGGTATGGGCCACGACGCCCAGCGGCGTCCTGATCGCCAGCAGGTTGGGTTCCAGGATGGAATGGGTGATGGAAATGAAATCCAGCTGGAACGGGCCCAGCTTGAGCTTGCCGCCCACCGGCACTTCATGGACATGCACCCTGCCCGACAGGCCGGCTTCCTCCAGCTTGCCGGTGATCAGGCGGGCAGTGAAAGGCGTGGCATAGATGGGGCAGCGCAGCGACGGCCACAAGGGCGCGATGGCGCCGATATGGTCTTCATGGGCATGGGTGGCGATGATCGCCAACACATTCTCCCGCCGCTCCGCCAGATAGCGGATGTCGGGCATGATGAGGTCCACGCCCGGCGTGCCGCCCTCGCGTCCGAACAGCACGCCGCAATCGACGATGATCCATTGCCGGTCATTCCCCGGCCCAAAGCCATAGGCATTGAAGTTCATGCCGATCTCGCCCGACCCGCCCAGGGGCAGGAAGACCAGCTCGTCTTGCATGGTTGGACGATCCATTATTTGGCGTTTCGGGCGTGGATCAGCATCAACCCGCGCATGGTCAGGTCGGGATCGATATGCTCGATCGCCGGGATGTCGGGCCGGAACAGGTGCGACAGCCCGCCGGTCGCCACCACCGTCATGGGCTTGCCATACTCGGCCTTGATGCCGTTGATCAGTCCGGTGATCAGGCCGACATAGCCCCAATAGACGCCGGACTGCATGCTGGAGGCGGTGTCGCGGCCGATCACCTTGTGGGCGCGGCTGATGGCGACGCGCGGCAGAAGCGCGGCGGCCTGGTGCAGCGCCTCGATCGACAGGTTGGCGCCCGGCGCGATCACGCTGCCGTCAAAGGCGCCATCCTCGGACACGATGTCGAAATTGGTGGCGGTGCCGAAATCCACAACGATCACCGCACCTTTGTAGCTGGCATGGGCGGCCACGGTGTTGCACAGCCGGTCGGCGCCCACCGTTTCGGGATGGTCGACCCTGGGGCGCGGGCCCAGGTCCAGTGCCGGATCGCCCACCCGCAGCGGCTCGGTCTTGAGATACTTGCGGCACATGTCGCGCAGATCGAACAGCACCGCTGGCACCACGGTGGCGATGATGGCGGCGTCGAGATCGGCGAAGGACAGGCCTTCCAGCGCCAGGAGCTGGCTCAGCCACACGGCATATTCGTCGGCGGTGCGGCTAACCTGTGTGACGGCCCGCCACTGGGCGCGCATCTTCTCGCCCTCATAGAGCGCAAAGACGATGTTGGTATTGCCGGCGTCGATGGCGAGCAGCATCAGAAGAATACCTCGCCCGCCGCGATGGCGCGCACGTTGCCTTGTTCGTTCAGCAGCAGCGCGCCCGAGGCATCGATGCCTTCGAACACACCCTGGCGGGTTTCATGGGGCAGACGCGCGCGGATGGGCCCGCCCAGCCCCCCGGCCCGCGCCAGCCAGGCGGCGCGTATGGTCTCAAACCCCTTTTCCATCCAGGCATCATACCAATGGGCGAAGCGCGCGGCGAGGATGGTCAGGGCCTCATCGGATGACGGCGCTGCAATGCCCAGCTGCGCCAGGGACGTGGCGGGGAATTCGGTGGCTTCGGGGGCGCTGGCGAGATTGACGCCAATGCCGACCGCCAGCCATCCCGGACCGGCTTCCAGCAGCAAACCGGCCAGCTTCTTGCCCTCTGCCAGCACGTCATTGGGCCATTTGACGGTGACGGTGGCGCTTGGCGCGAAATGCGACGCCATCTCCGCTGCCGCCAGCGCGGCGACGAAGGACAGCTGCCCCACGATGGCGGGCGGCGCATCGGGGCGCAGCAACAGGGTGGTGGCGAGATTGCCGGTATCGGTGGACCAGGCGCGGCCGCGGCGGCCACGTCCTGCGGTCTGGCGGTCGGCGATGATCCACACCGGCCCCGCTTCGCCGGACGCAGCCAGGCGCTGTGCCTCGTTGTTGGTGGAATCCAGTTCGTCGTGCCGGATTTTCTGGTAGCCCTGGGGCCAGACGGTCAAGGAAGCAGCGCCTTGGCGGCGGCGTCCGCGGCGGTGATCACCGGCGAAGCGGCGAAGATGAACAACAGCGCCACCACGCCGGACAGGACCATGATGGCCCTGGAGCCGATGCCGGTGACGGCGTCGAAGGCCGGCGCCGGTTCATCGAAGAACATCACCTTCACCACCTTGAGGTAGTAGACCAGGCCCACGGTGCTGGCGAGCACGCCCAGGATGGCGGGGATGAACAGCCCCGCCTGGATGGCGGCGAGGAAAACATAGAACTTGGCGAAGAAACCGGCCAGCGGCGGCAGGCCCGCCAGGCTGAGGAACAGCATGGAGAAGATCACCGCCAGCTTTATGTCGGTGCGCGCCAGCCCGGCCAGGTCGGAGATATTCTCCACCGCCTTGCCGTTCCGCTTCATCGCCTGGATGCAGGCAAAGGTGCCCAGGTTGGTGAAGACATAGATGGCCAGGTAAATCAGCACGCCGCGCGCGCCCAGCGACGTGCCGGCCGCCAGGCCCAGCAGCGCATAACCCATGTGACCGATGGAGCTGTAGGCCATCAGGCGCTTGATGTTGGTCTGGCCGATGGCGGCAAACGCGCCCAGCGCCATCGACAGCACCGAGATGAAGATAATGATCTGCCGCCATTGGTGGATCAGGTCCGGGAACGGCGTCAGGATAGCGCGCAGGAACAGGCACAGCGCCGCCACCTTGGCGGCGGTGGCGAAATAGGCAGTAACCGGGGTGGGCGCGCCTTCGTACACGTCGGGCGTCCACATGTGGAACGGCACGGCGCTGACCTTGAAGGCGAGCCCTGAGATCAGGAACACGATGCCGAAGATGATGCCCAGGCCGGGGGCGCCCGAATGCGTGACGGCGGCGATGGCGGAGAAGTCCACGCTGCCGGTAAAGCCATAGATCAGCGAGATGCCGTACAGCAGCATGCCCGACGACAGCGCCCCCAGCACGAAATACTTCAAGCCGGCTTCGGTGGAACGCAGGTGATCGCGGTTGAAGGCCGCCAGCACATAGAGCGCAAGCGACTGCAGTTCGAGCCCCATATAGAGCGACAGGAAGCTGGAGGCCGACACCATCAGCATCATGCCCAGGCTGGCCAGCAGCATGAGGACCGGCAATTCGAAGCGCGACAGCTGGATGGAGGAAAAGAACTCGTCCGCCAGCAGGATGGACAGGGCCGCACCGGTCAGAATCAGAACCTTGGCGAAGCGCGAGAACCCGTCAGCGATGAAGGCATTGTGGAAGGCGCCCGCATGATCCGGGCCCATGACGGTGGCGACGCCCGCGGCGGCCAGAAGTACGATGGCGCCCCAGCTGACGGCGGGGGCGCTTTTCTCACCGGTGATGGCGCCGAACAGCAGCAGACCCATGGCGCCGATCGCCAGGATCAGTTCGGGCAGGAGAACAAGAAGATCGGCCTGAAGGTTCACCGGCCTGCTCCTTTGTGCAACTCGGCAACGACCTTGGCATGGTCCAGCGCCAGTGCAGTCTTGTTGTCAGCGATCAGCTTGGCCACGGCCGGCGTGGTTACGTCGGTCACCGGCTTGGGATAGAAGCCCAGCGCGATGGTGATCACCACCAGCGGCGCCAGCAGCGCGATTTCGCGCGCGCTCAGGTCCTGGATGGTCTGCAGGCTCGGCTTGACCAATGACCCGAAGATGATGCGGCGATACAGGAACAGCGCATAGGCCGCCGACAGGATCACGCCGGTGGCCGAGAAGATCGCCAGCCAGCTATTGTGCAGGTACGCGCCCAGCATGGTCAGGAATTCGCCGATGAAGCCGGAGGTGCCCGGCATGCCGACATTGGCCAGGGTGAAAACCATGAAGCAGGCGGCATACAACGGCATGCGGTTGACCAGCCCGCCATAGGCGGCGATCTCGCGAGTGTGCATGCGGTCGTAAACAACGCCCACGCAGAGGAACAGCGCACCCGACACCACGCCATGGCTCAGCATCTGGAAGATGCCGCCTTCCACGCCCTGATGCGTCAGGGTGAAGATGCCCATGGTGACAAAACCCATATGCGCCACCGAGGAATAGGCGATCAGCTTCTTCATGTCCTCCTGCGCCAGCGCCACCAGCGAGGTGTAGATGATGGCAACGATGGACAGCGTGAACACCAGCGGCGCGAACATCTCGGTCGCTGAGGGGAACATGGGCAGCGAGAAGCGCAGGAAGCCGTAACCACCCATCTTCAGCAGGATGGCGGCCAGGATCACCGAACCGGCGGTGGGCGCCTCAACATGCGCGTCGGGCAGCCAGGTATGGACCGGCCACATCGGCATCTTGACGGCGAAACTGGCGAAGAAGGCCAGCCACAGCCAGGTCTGCATCGCCTTGGGGAAATGTACTCCATTCAGCAACGTGACGATGTCGGTGGTGCCCGAATACCAGTACATGCTCATGATCGCGAGCAGCATCAGCACCGAACCGACAAAGGTGTAGAGAAAGAACTTGAAGCTGGCATAGACGCGCCGCTTGCCGCCCCAGATGCCGATGATCAGGAACATCGGGATCAGGCCGGCCTCGAACAGCACATAGAACAGCACCAGATCCAGCGCGCAGAACACGCCGATCATCATGGTTTCCAGCACCAGGAAGGCGATCATGTATTCGGCGACGCGTGTCTCTACCGATTCCCAGCTGGCGACGATGCAGAAGGGCATCAGGCCGGCGGTCAGCACCACGAACAGCATGGAAATGCCGTCCACGCCCATGTGGTAGGAGATGCCGCCGCCCAGCCAGTTCATCTTCTCGACCATCTGGAAGCCGGGATTGGCATTGTCGAACTGCGACCACATCACCAAAGACAGCACGAACACCAGGACGGTGGTGCCCAGTGCGATCCAGCGCGCCGTGTCGGCTTTGGGCATCGCCAGAATGGCCAGCGCGCCCAGCAGGGGCACGAAGGTGATGAGAGAGAGAATGGGAAGGCTCACAGCGCACCTCCCGCGATCTTGAACCAGGTGACCAGGGCCACCACGCCCAGCAGCATCGCCAGGGCATAATGATAGATGTAGCCGGTCTGCAGCCGCGCCGCGCCGCGCGCCGTGTCCAGCACCCGGGCGGCGATACCGTCGGGACCCAGCCCGTCGATCACCGTGCCATCGCCGCGCTTCCACAGGAAGCGGCCCAGCTTGAGTGCCGGGCGCACGAACAGGAAGTCATACAGCTCGTCGAAGTACCACTTGTTGAACAGGAACAGGTAGAGCATGCCCTTGCGGTCGGCGAGCTTCCTGGGCAGCGACGGGTGCAGGATGTAATAATAGAAGGCGATCAGGAAACCGATGATGGTGACGGTCAGCGGCGCCAACTCGACCCACATGGGCAGCTCGCCTTCCGCGCCGTGACCGACAAACACCGACGCGCGCCAGAATTCATGGGCGCCTTCGCCAATGAAGAAGTGGAAGAAGGCGACACCGGCAAAAGCCGCGCCAACCGCCAGGATGCCCAACGGCACCAGCATCACCAGCGGCGATTCATGAACCTCTTCCAGCTTGGGGGCGTGGTGCCCATGATCGTCATGCCCGTGCGCGTCATCGGCAATCGGCTCGTCATGGGCATGATCGTCGGAATGCTCCAGATGCTGGTGATCCAGACCGCGATAGCGGCCATGGAAGGTCATCAGGAACTGGCGCCAGGAATAGAAGCTGGTCATGCCGGCCGAAACGATCAGCAGGGCGAAGGCGTATGAACCAATGCCGGTATGCGCGGCAAAGGTCGAATTGATGATGGCGTCCTTGGAATAGAATCCGGCCAGGCCCACGCCCAGGTACGGAATGCCCACGCCGGTCAGCGCCAGATTGCCGATCAGCATCATGGCCCAGGTGAAGGGAATGGCGCGCGCCAACCCGCCCATCTTCCGCATGTCCTGCTCGTGATGCATGGAATGGATCACCGCGCCGGCGCTTAAGAAAAGCAGCGCCTTGAAGAAGGCGTGGGTGAACAGGTGGAACATGGCGGCGTTGTAGGCCGACACGCCGGCCGCCGCGAACATGTAGCCCAGCTGGCTACAGGTGGAATAGGCGATCACCCGCTTGATGTCGTTCTGGAACAGGCCGACCGAAGCGGCGAAGAAGGCGGTGGTGGCGCCGATGAAGGTGACGAAGGTCAGCGCCACGGGCGACAGCTGGAACATGGGCGAGCAGCGGCAGACCAGGAACACGCCGGCCGTCACCATGGTGGCGGCATGGATCAGTGCCGACACCGGTGTCGGGCCTTCCATGGCGTCCGGCAGCCATGTGTGCAGGCCCAGCTGCGCCGACTTGCCCATCGCCCCCACGAACAGCAGCAGGCACAGCGTCGTCAGGATGTCGACGTTATGGCCGGCGAACAGGAAGCTCTTGCCCACGAAGTGCGGGGCGGCGGCAAACACCGCATCGAAGTTCAACGTACCGAACACCGCCCAGATGCCGAAGATGCCCAGCGCAAAGCCGAAGTCGCCGACGCGGTTGACGATGAAAGCCTTCATGGCGGCGGCGTTGGCCGACGGACGCGTGTACCAGAACCCGATCAGCAGGTAGGACGCCAAGCCCACGCCTTCCCAGCCGAAGAACAGCTGCAGGAAATTGTTGGCCGTCACCAGCATCAGCATGGCGAAGGTGAACAGCGACAGATACGAGAAGAAGCGCGGACGATGCGGGTCTTCGTGCATGTAGCCGAAGGAATAAATGTGAATCAAGCCACCAACGCCGGTGACGACCAAGAGCATCATCAGACTCAAGGCGTCGAGCTTGAGACCGAAATCAATTTGCAATCCGCCGATGGACAGCCAGTTGGTGGAGGTTGTGTCCGCCGTGCAGAATTTTGCCCCGTTTATGGCAACATAATTTGCAAAATCAAAAGTCTGCCATGTGCCGTTGGGCAGCAGGGCGCGAATCTGGTCGGAGGCGCTTAACGAATCGCATGGGGCAATCTTTGTCACAAACGCCAAATTGGGCGCGGTTGCGGGCGCGGTCGGCGCAGGCGTAGGGGTTGGTATTGGGACGGTAAATTCCGAACCCACAATAACCGAAGCCTCGTTGTTGGCGTTGAGATTATATGCGGACAATGCGTTGCCAAACGATTGTCCATCGGTAAGGATGCCTGAGCTGCTTGCGGTTATATCGCTTTCACTTATTGATGTCAGAGCCTCGCCGGACGTCCATTTGACATTATAAAGCGCCGTATTGCCGTTTACTTTAACGCCGCCCGTAAAACCATTCGCGGAGGCGCTGTACGCAACCTGTCCAAGCCCCGCTCCGGCGGTTTGTATCGGCACTTTAAAGAAACTCTGCGATAAATCGCAGCCGATATACGGGGTGAAATTAAGGCTGTTGACAGCTCCTGTTGAATCGACATCATAAGCGACGACATTATAAATATCGAATGGACCTACTCCGCATCCGCTTTCGTCCGCAACAGGCTGACCGCTGAATGTGTTGTTCGGGTTAATTGTAGGATTTGGATTGCCGGCGCTTATACCTTCGGCAAGCTGCGCCCAGTTGGTATTGGTTGAAACCATCGT
>Ga0118677_10011028_pt1 | contig 13664 bp, 11 predicted proteins | sample AliMusrvi5mmetaG_FD_86154 | JGI IMG/M metagenome (GOLD analysis project Ga0118677, IMG submission 86154)
CAAATGATCTTACTTCCTGAGTCTTTTGAAATGCGTATGAAATTGATTGCGGGAACTGACTTCCCTGCCTTCCGTGATTCGCTCTCTGCACCTGTTCCCCACTCCATCCGATTCAATCCAAAAAAAATACAACCCAACAAACTTTCAGATTCTGTTGTTAGTTGTTCGACAGGTTTTTATCTTGAACAAAGGCCTATTTATACCCTTGACCCCCTTTTACATGCCGGAGCCTATTATGTACAGGAAGCTTCCTCCATGTTTCTGGAACAATACTTCCTGCAAACCGGCACCAGGTCTAAAAGAGTTCTCGATTTATGCGCTGCACCCGGTGGAAAATCAACCCATTTAAGCTCGCTGCTTTCAGATGACAGCCTGCTTGTCAGCAATGAAGTGATTCACACCAGAGCACAGGTACTGTCCGAAAATCTCAAAAAATGGGGAAATCCCAATGTAATTGTCACCTCGAGTGATCCGCGTGATTTTTCTCGTCTTCCCGGTTTTTTTGATATCATTGTTGTCGATGCTCCTTGTTCCGGAGAGGGATTGTTTAGGCGCGACCCCTCTTCGATGGAAGAGTGGTCTGAGGCCAGTGCAGCCCTTTGCGCCCAGCGACAGAAAAGAATCCTTGCTGACGTCTGGCCCTCCCTGGCTGAGGGAGGAATGCTCATTTACAGTACCTGCACCTACAACCCTGCAGAAAATGAGGAGAATATCACATGGCTCTCCCAATTTGCGCAGGTAGAAGCTGTAGAACTTAAGATTCCCAGTGAATGGGGTGTTGTGTTAACGGATGCATCCGGATTTCCTTGTTACCGATTCTACCCTCATCTGGTAAGAGGCGAAGGTTTTTTTACAGCTGCCGTCAGAAAAAAAGAGAGAATCGGATCGTCAGACGGTTCAAACAGAAAGAGTACACTTCCTTTGGCTTCCAAAGCAGAACAAATATCCTGGAACCAACTTCTCCGGTCCCTTCCGTTATCGCTTGTGAAATTTGAGCAAAGCTTCCTGGCCTTTCCAACAAATTTGCTTTCAGAGCTCGATCAGATAAAAGCAAGTCTCCGGATCGTTCATGCCGGAGTGAAACTGGGAGAGTCAAAACAGTCAAGCCTGATTCCTGCCCACGAATTGGCGGTTTCGACAATAGGTAACCAACATTATTTTCCGGCCATTGATCTTTCCCTTGACCAGGCGCTTAGATTTTTAAAAAGGGAGGAATTCAGAATTGAATTTCAGGCAAATGGTTGGCATTTAATCACCTACAAGAAAATTCCACTCGGGTGGGCCAAGAATATTGGGAACCGGTTCAACAACAACTATCCGAAAGAATGGCGCATCCGTATGACCATTACGGAATATTTTGGTGAACGACTTGCAAATGAGGCAAATAAGTTTCCTTTCAAGGAGTTATAGATTATGAGACATGAGAGATGAGCGTCAACTCATAACTTATAACTTCTACTCAGTCCATCCTCGCTTTGTAATCATTATAGTTAAACTCACGCAGCAGGGTAAATCCTTTTTCTTCGTTCCACATTCCGATAGAGGGATGGGCTACCCCGTTGAACATGGTAGTTTTAACCATTGTATAGTGTATCATGTCTTCAAAAAGTACTGAATCACCAGGTTTGAGTTCATTGTCAAATGACCAGTAGCCCATGTAGTCGCCAGCCAGGCAAGAGTTTCCACCCATCCGGTAGGCAAACTTCCCCGCCAAAGCTTCCTGGTAAGCACCCCGGATTTTTGGCTGGTAGGGCATCTCAAGACAATCAGGCATATGCGCTGTGAAGGAAACATTGAGAATTGCCGTTTGTATCCCTTTGTTTGCGACTATATCCACCACCGAGGCCAGCAAGAAACCTGTTTCCCAGGCAAATGCACTGCCGGGTTCGAGAATCACTTTCAAATTTTTCCATCTCTCCCGGAAAGCCTTCAAAACCCGCACCAGGTGGCCCCTGTCGTAATCTTGACGGGTCATTAGATGGCCCCCTCCGAAGTTGACCCATTTCAGTTGTGAAAGGAACCTTCCAAAATGGTTTTCAAAGGCAACAAGTGTTTTTTCAAGATCATAGGAAGATGATTCGCACAAGGTATGAAAGTGAAAACCCTCCAACCCCGCTGGTAGTGTGTCGCCAAGCTGGTCAGCTGTGATCCCTAATCTCGCCCCGGGAGCACACGGATTGTATAGCTCAGTCGTAACCTCCGAAAACTCCGGATTGACCCGGATACCCATTGATATCGGCCTTTCAAATTCAATCACCCGTCTCCGAAACCTGGCGAGTTGCTCCATGGAGTTGAAGGTAATGTGCGAGGAACTCTCCAGTACCTCCTGAAAATCATCATCCGTGAAAGCCGGAGAATAAGTATGTGCGAGAGTTATCATCTCTTCTCGCGCCAATCTGGCCTCATAGGCTCCGCTGGCTGTGGCACCGGAAATATATTCCCGCACGATCGGAAAAACTTTCCACAAGGAAAACCCTTTGAAAGCCAAAATAATCTCTACACCTGCCTCCTGGCTTACCTGCCTAATTTTCTCCAGATTGCGGCGCAGGAGGGGCTCTTCAATTACGTAACAAGGATTGGGCAATTGCTTAAAATCTATTGGCATTGTTGAAATAATATGTTTGAAGAGTTTTAAAGTTTTTGAATTGGAAGCATCAACGGTCATTTCAGCACGATTGCCGTCACTACTACCCTTCCAGAATGATCGTTAACGGCACGGATAATGTCGTTCCGCATCATGAAAAGTTCATTGCGCACAATGGATGAATTGAGGTGAACGTAGAGCGTTTCGTTTTTTATATAAATAGATGTAGTAGCCCTGGCTATCGGTCGCCCGATAATCGATTCCCAGGAACTGACAGCATCCACTTCGGCCAGCTTTTTGTCAAACTTCGACTCTTTCAGGAAGCTCTTGATGGCACTGCCCAGCGTATGTATCTCACTTCTTCTCATTATTTCTCAATTATACTGTCGATCATCCCTTTATCTACAATGAAAATTTTGAAATCATCACCGCCAGCCTCTTTCAGAATACCATCCAGGTGCTCACGGTTGGTGTCAGTTATGAAAATCTGGCCAAAATGATCGTCCGATACCAATTTAACAATCTCTTCCACTCTCCCGCTATCAAGCTTATCGAAGATATCATCCAACAAAAGAATGGGTTTAATGCTGTTAAGTGACCTAATAAAATCAAATTGGGCAAATTTAAGGGCAATCAAATAGGTTTTGTTTTGTCCCTGAGAGCCGAGTCGCTTGATGGGATAGCCGCCAAGTTCAAATTCCAGATCATCCTTGTGGGTGCCGGTTGTTGTAAACTGAACCATCCTGTCTTTGGTAAATGAATCTTTCAGCAAGAAAGTAAACTCCTGATCGTTGAGCTGTGATCCATATTTGAGAGAGACAATCTCATTCCCCCCTGAAATAAGGGTGTAATATTTCTGAAATACAGGTAGCAACTCTTCCAGAAATTGCCCACGCTTTAAATGAATTTTCTCTCCCAAAACTGTCAACTGGTCATCCCAGATAGAAAAAATATCAGGATCTACAACAGATTGATTAGCAGTATTTTTCAATAGAACATTGCGCTGTTGCAGAACCCTGTTGTATTTAACCAACCAATCCAGGTAGGTACGGTCATACTGCGAAATAACACTATCCATGAAACGGCGCCGTTCTTCACTCCCACCCTGAATCAAAATGGAATCCGCAGGAGAAATCATCACCAAAGGAAGTAACCCAATGTGATCCGAAAAACGTTCATATTCCTTTTTATTGCGACGGATCTTCTTTTTCTGTCCATTTCTGAAACCACAATGAATCTCTTCCTTGGCGTTGTTCAGTTCATATTTTCCCTGAAGGGCAAAGAAATCCTCCGAATGCATTACATTTTGTGAATCAGGATTATTGAAGTAACTCTTACAAAAAGACAAATAATAGATAGCATCAAGCAGATTGGTTTTACCAACCCCGTTGTTACCGATAAAACAGTTCAGTTTCCTGGAAAAAGACAGGGTGGCCTCCCTAAAATTTTTATAGTTCAATACAGAGAGCTCCCTGATAATCATGTCGTCGTTTTTTTTGATTTACAAATCTAAACTTTTTTAAAGAAGGAATCTTGCGACACAAAATGCAATTTACAAACAAAAAAGTGCAGAAGGTTCCAAATTCGGTCGAAAACAGCAAAAACAGAACGTATATTTTTCAATTTGTTGCGCTCGTTTGTTAAAAACAATTATTTTTGCACTCGCATACAAAAAAGCATTCCTAAAAGTGAAATATAAGATATGAGCAAAGAGAAGAAGGTACAGGCCACTGATAATCTGAAAGAAGTAGAACACGCATTGACGACTGCCGAATTATTTTTTGAAAAGAATGCGAAAATAATCTCCATCATTTTTGGAGCGGCCGTTGTAATTGCCTTGTTGCTGCTCGCAACACATCGTTTCTACACCATTCCGCATGAATCCAAGGCCAAGGAACAGATCTTTACGGCTGAGCAATATTTCGAAAAAGACTCCTTCAACCTTGTGCTGAACGGAGACGGAAATTATCCGGGAGTACTGGACATCATTGACAATTATGGCCGGACACCTGCCGGAAACCTTGCCAGATATTATGCTGGAATCTCCTATCTCCATACTGGAAAATACAAGGAAGCTATCAGCTATCTTGAGGATTTTAAGACCAATGACCTGCTCCTGAAACCCATTGCTACCGGAGCCATCGGCGATGCGTATGCTGAATTGGGCAACAAGGATAAAGCTCTCAAGTATTATTCTGATGCTGCTGATATGAAGGCAAACAGTTTCTCAACTCCAATCTATCTCCTGAAGGTGGCAAGAATGTACGAAGTGATGGGTAACAAGGAAAAAGCTTTGGCAACCTACCAAATTATTAAAGATAAATACGGCGACAGCAATGAAGGACGTTTGGCAGAAGAATACATTGCTCATCTCTCAGCAGTTAATTAACAGTCTGTTTACTTCTTGAAAAACCTCTCCGTTCCGGGGAGGTTTTTTTATATCTTTACAATTGATACAAATTTTAATTTTCACTTGTCAATTGAAACATCACCATGAAAAAGACGATTCTTATTCACCTGGCTACCGGTTTTGAAGAGATCGAAGCCATAACCATCATTGATGTACTGAGGCGTGCCAACCTTGATATCCAATCTGTTTCAGTGACGGGTGCTAAAAAAGTTACAGGAGCCCACAATATCCAGGTTGAAGCAGATCTTATATATGAAGAAACAGATTATTCACATGCCGACATGATCGTGCTTCCAGGAGGGATGCCGGGAACCACCAATCTTTTGAATCACAGCGGACTTGCCGGTCAATTGATACGGTTTAACCAGGAGAAGAGATGGATCGGCGCCATTTGTGCGGCCCCGATGATCCTGGGTACATTAGGATTCCTGAATGGAAGAAAAGCGGTCTGTTACCCTGGGTTTGAACCAAAACTTTCAGGTGCCACTGTCCTTTCTGCACCATTTGTTGTAGACGGACACATTATTACCGGTAAAGGAGTAGGTGCTGCGCTTGAATTTTCTTTGGAAATCGTACGCATCCTGGCAGGAGAATCCCTATCAGCCACCTTGCGGACAGCTCTTGTAATATCCTGAAAAATTCGGTTGCAATTCAATTGAGAGTATCATTATCTTAAGGAACGCGACCGATTAAAAAGATGATATAGTTTCTTATTGCAATGACCTTGCAGATGAATCAATCGTAAAAAATGTACAACTGGATTAAAAAAAGGAAAATCAGTGTTATTTTCCTCCTAATAGGTGGTTTAGGTGGATTCCTGTATTGGAGATTCGTAGGTTGCAGCACAGGCAACTGCCCGATTACCTCACATTGGTATGCGAGTAGCCTCTATGGTATGCTGCTTGGCTGGCTGATTGGTGATCTGATTGCCACTTTTTCCAGGGTAAAGCCGAAAGAGTAATCAATCCAAAGTGATGGTCAAAACACTCCGGGTCTCCGGGGTTATTTTGTACCGTTCGTCTAACCTCACCCCGACAATCCAGACAATTTCCACGCCATTTGTTAACAGCCACACATTCTCTTTATCTGAAAGACTGAATTTTTCATCAATAAAAAAATCGCTCAACTTCTTCATTCCCTGCATACCCAAAGGCTGAAAAAAATCGCCCAACTGCCATTTTCGCAGGATCAATGGGAATTGAAGTTTGTCCCTATCGATCAAAGCTGTTTTTGTGGAAGTCTTCAAACATAAATTGTCCAGCCTTTTTGAAGTGGAGATGGTAAGTTTAAGCGGTAGAGTCAAATTGGAACAATCTTCCTCAAGGTAAAATTGATCAAACGAAGCCTGCGGCAATTTTTGAATGATAATCACCTCACGATCAAGAAAAGCCCGGTGTGTGGCAGAAAAGAATTGTTTTCCTGGTTGACCATTCAGGGAATTTACGATTTCTTCAACCACATCACCATTGAAATGATAGGGTTTCAGGATCTCAAAAAGGTAACTTGTAAGAGGATCCAATAAGCGTAACTCGGCAAGCAACAATTCAATTTCTCCCCTCGTATTGCATCGGACGACATGTGCTATGGCCCTATCGACTGATTGATTATAAATTAAAAAGGTGTCATGAAGGTGATGTAAGGTATCGATCAAACCCTTTCGGAAGGCTGGATTTATCTCTTCCATCATCGGGATCACCAAATGCCTGATCTTGTTCCTGTGAAATTCGGTTTGGGCATTGGTTTCGTCTTCATGGTAAGTTATATTATTTTCTGCAGCATAGCTTTCAATCTCTTTTCTGGAGGAGAAAAGCAAAGGTCTGACTACCTTTCCGTTTATAGCACTCATCCCTGTCAAACCTGAAATACCCGTACCTCTGGCAAGGTTCAGAAAAAATGTTTCAGCCTGGTCATCCCGGTGATGGGCAATAAAGATCCAATCAAAATGATGCTGAAGCCTGATTTTCTCGAACCAGGCATACCGGAGATCCCTCGCTGCCATTTCAATGGAAACTCCCGCATGTGAGGCAATTCGTCTGGTATCAAACGATTGGACAAAATAAGTTACCTTACATTTCTCTGCCAGTTTTTTTACGAAAGCCTCATCCTTATCAGACTCCTCGCCTCGTAATTTAAAATTGCAGTGAGCTACCGCGAAATTGAATCGGGCTTTAAGGAGCAGATCAACAAGAACGACAGAGTCAATTCCACCACTAACCCCTACCAACAAGCGATCGTTTGGGGAAATGAGCCGAAGAGATGCTATTGATTCTATCAATCTTTCAACCATCTATCAATGAGCTTTTGATGCAATTTACAATTCGGCAACGCGGGAGATTATGGCCAAAATGACCCGGCAGGCACTTTCCATCGATTTGGTTGGAATAAATTCATATTCACCGTGAAAATTATGGCCTCCCCCGAAAATATTGGGACAGGGTAATCCCATGTAGGACAATCTGGAACCATCAGTTCCGCCTCGGACCGGAATTATTTTTGGTTCAATATTGCAGAAAAGCATCGCCTCCCTGGCCAGTTCGACAATAAAAAAATGAGGGTCGATCATCTCTTTCATGTTGTAATATTGATCCTTGATGGAGATTTCTGACGTATGTTCCCCATGCAAATAGTTCAGGTCACGAACCAATTGTTCCATATTTGCCTTCCTCTCTTCGAATTTCTTCTGGTCAAAGTCACGGATAATAAAATGCATTTCAGTTCTGTCCACATGTCCTACCATGTTAACCAGATGATAAAAGCCTTCGTAATTCTCGGTATGTTCAGGTACCTCAAGGCTGGGGAGTCTGGCAATGAATTGATTGGCAACAAGGATTGAATTTATCATCTTGTCTTTTGCAGATCCCGGATGAACATTGACACCATGTATAATTATGTGCGCCGATGCTGCATTAAAATTCTCATATTGCAACTCTCCCAATTCACCGCCATCCATGGTATAGGCAAAATTTGCACCAAAATTTGGAACATAGAAATGATCGGCGCCACGACCGATCTCCTCGTCGGGTGTAAAGGCAATCCGTATTTTCCCGTGTTTGATTTCAGGATGGGCAATCAGATATTCCATAGCCGTAACAATCTCGGCAAGTCCTGCCTTGTCATCGGCTCCAAGAAGGGTATTTCCGTCAGTGACGATGATCCGCTCACCCCTGTACTTTAAGATTTCCGGAAAGCGTTTAGGTGAAAGAACCACATCTTTCGACAGATTCAGCACAAGGTCCTCTCCAGAATAGGATTCAATTATTTGGGGACGAACATGTTCACCAGAACTATCAGGACTGGTATCCATGTGCGCAATGAAACCAACCACTGGGACATCTTGATCGATGTTGGAGGGTAATGTAGCCATAACATAACCATTCCAGTCGATCTCCACTTCAGACAGGCCAATTTTGACAAGCTCTTCGGCAATCATCTTTCCAAAGAAAACCTGTCCTTCCGTACTTGGAGTGCTGCTGCTGTCAGGGTTTGATTGGGTATTGCATATCGCATATCTCAAGAACCTGTCGACCACATTTTTTTCCATGGTATTTTCAGCTGGTGAAGATTTGAACCGGATCAATAGGAGAGTGCAAAGAGCACCCTGCGTTTGGAAGGCTTTCCGGTCAGAATACATTTTCCCTCCTCTTCTTCACTATCGAACGGAATACAACGTATGGTAGCTTTGGTCTCATCTTTGATGATTGCCTCTGTTTCCATTGTACCATCCCAATGTGCAAGAATGAACCCAGGTTTGGTTAGCAAACGATCTTTGAACTCCTCGTAAGTATCAACTTTAACCGTATTTTCTTCCCTGAATTTCAAGGCCTTGAGATAGATGTTGCTTTGAATTTCCACCAAAAGATTTTCAATGACGAGATCTATCCCATCCAGTTGTTCAATCTTTTTCTCCAGGGTATCACGGCGGGCGACCTCTACGCTTCCGTTTTCAAGGTCACGCGGGCCAATTGCCAAACGAACGGGTACCCCTTTCATCTCGTATTCGGCAAATTTCCATCCTGGACGCTGTGAATCGCGGTCATCATACTTCACCCGGATGCCTCTGCGTTTCATCAGGTCAACCACGACTTTCACCTTTTCAGATATTTGTGCAAGTTGCTCGAAATTCTTATAGATAGGCACGATAACTACCTGTATTGGTGCCAGTTTTGGAGGCAGTACCAATCCATTGTTATCTGAATGAGCCATAATCAGGGCTCCGATCAAACGAGTAGACACTCCCCATGAAGTGGCCCAAACGTATTCCAACTTGCCATCCCTTGAAGTAAACTGAACATCAAAAGCTTTGGCAAAATTCTGTCCGAGGAAGTGGGAAGTACCCGACTGCAATGCTTTTCCATCTTGCATCAAGGCTTCAATGCTATAGGTTTCAAGTGCACCCGCAAACCGCTCATGCTCTGATTTGGCTCCCTTAATTACTGGAACCGCCATATAGTTTTCAACAAAATCAGCATATACATTGATCATTTGCTCCGTCTCCACCAAGGCTTCCTCCTTTGATTCATGGGCTGTATGCCCTTCCTGCCACAAAAATTCAGATGTGCGCAGGAACATACGCGTCCGCATCTCCCAACGTACTACATTTGCCCATTGGTTTACCAGGATGGGAAGATCCCGGTAGGATTGTACCCAATTTTTGTATGTGCTCCAAATAATAGTTTCAGAGGTTGGTCGAACAATTAGTTCTTCTTCAAGTTTGGCATCCGGATCAACAATAATCCCTTTTCCATTGGGATCATTCTTCAATCGGTAATGGGTAACCACGGCACACTCCTTGGCGAATCCCTCCACGTGGCTGGCCTCCTTCGAAAAAAACGATTTAGGGATAAACAGAGGAAAATAGGCATTCTCATGACCAGTATCTTTAAACATCTGATCCAGAGCAGCCTGCATCTTTTCCCAAATGGCATAACCATAAGGTTTGATCACCATGCATCCGCGTACAGCAGAATTTTCGGCCAAATCAGCCTTGCTGACCAGATCATTGTACCACTGTGAATAATTTTCCTCTTTTGTTGTAAGTTCCTTTGCCATTTTTCTATTTTGGTATGATATTTGCTTGTATTCTTCTGTTATTACCGTTACAAAAGTAAGGAAAATTGAAGGATTATTAAATAAGTGGAGGATTTAAACATGAAAACGAACGTGAAACTTTTAATAGCCATAGCCCTGATGGCTACATCCTGTACAACGGGTTCGAAAGTCACCTCCGGTGGTTATGCTGATGATCTCTATTATACACCGGGCGATGCCAGGCCTGTTGCTCCACAACCTGAGAAGGAGGTCAAAAAACCACAGCAAAAAAGCACAGTTGTGATGCAGGTCGAGGAAAACGAACAGGGTAAAATTGTCAACAATTATGTCGTACCCAAAGGCAGCCGAAAAGACCAGAATGCCTACTATTTCGATGACAAACCTGCTGCATCAGACACTACCATGGAGTACAAGGATAACAAGGAACAGGTGACGGTGACAAACTACTATGAAGGTGAAGAGATGGATTATAGCACCCGCATCAGAACCTTTTACAATCCCTATTTTTATGATCCGTTCTGGGATCCTTACTGGAATCCCTATTACGGCTATGGCTGGGGTATGGGATGGGGTGGCTATTATGGTGGCTGGTACGGTGGCATTTATGGTCCCTGGTACGGATACGGCTGGGGATGGGGATTCGGTTGGGGCGGATACTATCCCGGTTGGGGATGGGGTGGCGGATACTATCCCGGTGGCGGTGGCTATAACAATGGCCATTATTATGCAGGTGCCCAAAACCATACCGGTAAACGCGGTGAATCCAGTGCTGCCAGATATGGGACAGGCAACACAAGCAATGGCGGCCTATTTGGCGGAGGAATAAATGGTTTATCAACCGGAAGAAATACAAATTCAGTTTCCACCCGGGTTCAGCCAGGGAACACATTAACTGGAGCAGCTACTGGCACAAGGTTGGGCAACAATACATCAGGAATCAATCAAAACAAGGCAGCCACAGTTCTCGGCAGTAGTAGCAATCAGGTCAATCGGTCCAACAGGGGAGAGACCATCGCCAACCTTCGTCGTTCAGGAGCAAATACCTCTTCAGGCAATGGAGTGACCAGTCAAAATAATTCGACCGCAAGGCCCGTTTCATCAGGTAGGGATTATACACCCACCTATAGCAAGCCAAGGATGAATACACAACCCTCTTACAATTACGGAACGACAAGGCAATATGGTACACCTCAATCCAACAGCAGTACCTACCAATCCAATCGCTATGCCAGGCCGCAAAGTTCAGGAAGCAGAGTGAACGGTACAGTCAGGGGCCAGCAATCCGGTAGTTACCAGCGAGGTTCGGTTAGCAGTTCTAACACACGTTCTGCTGCAACCCAGGTTAGCGGCAGAAGTTCAACCATACATTCCGGTACTTCCGGTTCCACTTCCAGAAGTTATTCATCTCCTTCGTTCAACAGTGGAGGGGGCAATTCTGGAGGCAATTCTGGAGGCGGCTTTGGAGGTGGCGGTCGTTCAGGTGGCGGCGGCGGCGGAACCCGCGGTGGCAGATAAGAAGAACAAGGTTTAACTGAATTGAAATTGATGAACAGACCGTTCATGCAAGTTTTGTTTAACCACGGATGCATTAAAAATACAAATGATTTAACAATGAGAAAGTTATATATTACTATTCTAACCCTATTCGCAATAAATACCTGCGTTTCAGCGCAATATGTAGACAATGCCCTTTTGTTTTCACAACAAAATTATGGTTCTACGGCTCGCTCCAAAGCCATGGGCAATGCCTTCGGGGCACTGGGTGGCGACTTTGCCTCCTTAAGTATCAATCCGGCAGGTATTGGCATCTACCAAAGCGGTGAAGTCTCCACTACGATGAGTTTGCTGAATTTAACCTCAACGGAATCCACGTATCAGGGAATTAGTTTGAAGGATAACAACAATAACTTCAACTTTAAAAATTTCGGTTACGTTACTACTATCCCCGGTTCAGGGAACAGTTCTGGCCTCGTATCCCTCAATTTTGGAATCGGATACAACAGACTGGCCAATTTTAATTACAATACCCAGGTAGGGACAAACAGTTCGCCCTACTCTAGAATGGATGCCTTTGCTCAAAACACAAATGGCATCAATTACAACAAATTGGTCACAACTGATGGATACGATCCTTACCAAAGTGTTCCATGGGAGAGCAAACTGGCCTGGGAGAACTATTTGATTAACGTAAGCAATCCTGCAACAACAGGAGACCAATATTCGACTTTTCTGCTTCCAAATGAGAAGGTAAAGCAACGCGAAATAGCCCATCATGAAGGTTTTATCAACGAATATCTTGCCTCATTCGGTGCCAATATCAATCATCGGTTATACCTTGGAGCCACTTTTGGCATGCAGGATCTATTTTATGATGAAGCAAAAACTTACACTGAAATCGGGATTGATGACCCTGCCCTTAATACACAAAGCTGGGGCCAATATGATTATTCAAACTTGTCAAGAACTTCCGGACTCGGCTACAACTTCAAAATTGGTGCCATTTATAGGCCCATCCCAATTCTTCGGATCGGTATTGCCTTTCATACGCCAACCTATTTTCACATCAAAGAGACTTACAGCTCAGTCATGAATTCCAATCTTGCTGGCATCAGCACGGATGCAAACGGCACCCATCAGGAAATCTCACCCACCGGCCATTATGAATACAATTTTCGTACACCCATGCGTGCCATCGGAAGCGTTGCCTTACAGATAGAAAAAAGAGCAATGCTATCCCTGGATTATGAATACGTGGATTACTCCACCATGAACTTCAGCCATGGACTTGGTGGTGACAATTTTAGTGCCGAGAATGGCAATATCAATACTATTTACAAAGCCGTCAGCAACGTCAGAATTGGGGCTGAATACAAACTGACAAATGCCTTCGGATTGAGGGGTGGCTTGGAATTTCTCGGAAATCCTTACAAATCAAGTGCCTATGGTGTTACTCAACCCAATGCTGATTACAAATTTACGACGTACAATGGTGGGATTGGTTACAGGTCCGGAAAATTTTCAGTAGACATGACCTATAGTTTAGGGGACAAAACCTATTATCAATACCTCTATCACATTGACGGAGTCGATGTAGATCCGGTTAAAAATCATGCTCTCACCCATGAGGTGCTTTTTACTTTAGCAATGCGATTGTAACACTCCTGTAAATTAAATGAAAAAAGCCGCTGAGCGGCTTTTTTCATTTATAAAATCATCCCGGCTCCCACCACATTGTTGGTAGCCTCATCAATCAAAATGAGACTGCCCGTTTCACGATTTCTTTTGTAGGAATCGTAGAAAATCGGACGAGTGGTCTTGATGGAAATTTTGGCAATTTCATTCAAGCCGATGTTGGTATCCTCGTCCAATTCCTCCAGCGTATTAATGTTGACCTTGTAGGCGATGTTGGTGACCACGCATTTCATTTCATTGGAAGTATGTTTCAAAAGATACCTTCCGCGAGGCTGAAGCGGTTTGCTGTTTAGCCAGCAAACCATCAGATCTATCTCCTGACTCTGAATTGGCTGATTGACAGCATCAGCAATCATTGACCCCCGGCTAATGTCAATTTCATGTGCCAATCTTAGGGTAACCGATTGAGGGGCAAACGCAAGCCGGAGG
>Ga0118677_10011029_pt1 | contig 13663 bp, 9 predicted proteins | sample AliMusrvi5mmetaG_FD_86154 | JGI IMG/M metagenome (GOLD analysis project Ga0118677, IMG submission 86154)
GGTGGGCACCGAGCTCTTCAGGACATACTGGGAAAGGTCGGGCGTAGGCGGGCACTGCGTCTTTAGCATATATCCTGTCATATCCGGGCAAGTCGCGGGAGGAGGAATGGAACTCTTGAGGATGTATTTGCTCATATCCGAGATGGGCGGGCACGAAAGCTTACCGCAGGAAAGGCAGGCTACAGGTACAGCCACATCATGAAATCCCTCGGACATTCTGGGAAATACCATGTAGGCAAGAACCAGCCCTACAATAATTCCCACAACAATCAATACTATTGGATTTTTTCCATAAGGGATTCGCATAGCGGCTTCTCTATCAATATATTTCAATTAAATTCAGAGGAGAGGGTCGTTAGGGTCTCCATCCAGACCATGTGGGAGGCGGGCAGCCACATAATTCGGGAACACTTGTATCGTATATTGTTTCAAGACGGGCGCACACCATCTTCGCATATCCGCGGTAAGAGAAATTAGGCTCAACATCATTGGGATCTGCCAGGCACCCGAACTCATAAGGAGTGAGACCCCGTTTAGAAATCTGCTGGCAGATTTGATTGGAGCGGTCCTTCCAGTCCAGGGTGGCAGGTTTATTGCTCATGAGGGAATGGATTACAGAACCGAACATACCACTGCTTGTGCCGCTACCGCTTATGCCGCTTCCACCGTTGGCTGTCCCATACGTACTCCCTGAATCCGCGAATTGTACCGCCTGCGTCCCTCCAAGCAAGCCATTTGAAACTGCCTGGGCTGTCGCCGCCGCTATAGCACGCTCGGACTCACTCTTTTTACCGAGCTTTACAGTTACATCATATGATATATCCTTAAAAAGAGAAGGGGCGTAGCGTTCAAGTAACTCTTGGGCGAGTTTGGCACCAGATATATCTCCCGCGAAATAGGCGGGGAAGAGATTCGCAAGACCCGCATTCGCACCTACCGAGCTCAGCAGATGGGGTAGAGGACTTCTCTGGTTGGAATTCGCGTTACTCGGATCTATGAAGGGCAAAAAGGATTTGTAGTCGGAGACTGTTATGGGAATATTGGATTCGGTCAATGAACCATTCTGTACTTGGGTCACCAAGTCAGAAACCTTGTTCAATATATAGTTGAGCGTGTCAATTCTCTTCAAGGTTATCGGCGACGTTGCTCCACTTGATTGTAGCTGTGTTATGAAGGCGGCGATGCTTGTTTGTAGATTTGTGAGTTGTACAAGGGTTATGTTGGACGCTTTAGAGCCTGAGCCTGAGCCTGAGCCAGGAGTGGGTAGAGAACCGGTGGTAGGAAATGATCCAGACCCAGACCCTGATCCAGAACCGGATCCAGACCCTGATCCAGAACCAGACCCAGAACCAGAACCGGATCCAGAACCTGATCCAGAACCGGATCCAGAACCGGATCCAGAACCAGAACCAGAGCCGGATCCAGAACCAGAACCGAACCAAGAATCGGACCCAGACCCAGACCCAGACCCAGACCCATCAAACCCCTCTACCGGCCCAGGGAATGCCGCATTCGCCGACAATCTCCACTTCTTCTGTAAATACCCTAAATTCGCATTAATTCCATTCAAATCGCCGAGTGTCAATGAACTTTCTACCCCAGGATTACGATTCATAACAGAAATCTCGTCCTCAAGGCGCCGTAGATCCGAACGAGCCGTTTCCATAGGAAGCTGTACCGTCGGGTCACCCGAATCTTTCAGGCCAGGCGCCTCATTTGTCAGAAATCCCTTTAGAGTTTCCAATGAATTCGCCAAAGACTTCATGGCCGCCTTTTTCATTTGCGGATCCTCGTACGGGTATGAATTCACAGAGGCGGTTTGGCCGGGAGGGGGGGACAATTCGGCATCAGAAGGCGGAGCATAAGGTTTCGGATCACTGTTCCCTATCGGCTTCGGCTGTAATTCTATTTTCGGAATATTTAGCATCGGATCCCCCTTTGATTGAAAGGCCTCCACCGCCTGAGCCTCATACCAAAGTATAATTCCTATAAGTAATAATACTAAAAAGAAGAGTTCTCTCTTCATCTTTCTAGTGTTATGTGTGATTTTACTAGTCTATTTAATTCTTTCTGCGTGTCTTTCTGCTCATCTTTCTGCGCGTCTTTCTGCTCATCTTTCTGCCCTTCTTACGACGTCCTCCCATCATTGTTGTTGTAGGCGCAGAATTCATTAAAGGCTTTGACAAAAGAGCGGTTCCTGCCGGAACAGTTTTCTTTAGAGAGGGAGTGCTGTTCACTCGCGCACTATTATTTGTACGTCCCATATTGCTATTTGAAGCAGAGTTTGTAGAAACATTTAATTCTGAGTTCATCCCAGCACTCACAGTAGGAGATATTCCAAGACCGGACTTTATCGTATTTAAAAAGCTCATTCTAATAATATCCCATAATTTATTTTGAACGCGCCCCCTGTTTCCGTTTAGAACGCCGTGTTTTACGACGCTTTCCTCCCATCTGGGTTAATGTGGCAGGTACCGCGGTAGGTACCAGAGTAGGTATCGCCGAAACAGAGATTACCGTATTAGACAGTTTTCCCGCAATCTTATCAAATCCATTCTTAACGAGAGTCTCCAGCTCGGCGAGGCGCTGTAGGATAGCGCTATTATCTACTTCACCAGTCAAAGGAGGCTGCGTAGCATACGGATTCGTTGTCGTTGTTATTACAGGGGGCTGAATCGCCCCCATTTGTTGAAGAGCCTCCGTATTGGAAGGTGTCGTTGGTTGAGCATCCGTCTGCGCCTGTAAAAGCGCCGCCATCCTACTTAGGGAGCATCTTCTTCAAGCCAATGCTGAATAACAAGAAAGTCCTCTGCCAAATCCAAACAGAACTCTTTTCCATAGGTGTGATGCGATTGTTGGTTAATATACAGAATCTTTGTCGGGTCATCTTCTGTACCCCTCAGTGTATAAATCCATTTCAACGATTCATAATAGAATACCTGGATATCAGCATAGCCACTTCTACATAGAACATTCACGCCGGGGGCACCACGAGGGCCAAGCGTATGAATGGGGGAAATGTTGAGCGTCTGTTCAAATTCGGCAGGACCTTTCGCCGGATTTCCGAATTCATCATATTCATATGCGGTCAGAGGGAGGCCGGGATTTGATGCAGTCTTCAGTAAATCAACATAGGGTGTTTCAGCATAGACCATGCTAAACAGGAATCCATGCGGATTACGGGAAATCAGATTTCCTACCAGAAGACCTCCCGCCGAGCGCCCAAAGAGGCATGTATTTGTTGCGCCAGTCCCTGTTATATCCTGTAGGTGCCGACAACACGCCTCAACATCTTGAACGGCGTCGGCCTTATGGCCAAGGCGCCCCAAATCTGCCCACATCTCGTTGCCATCGCCCCCTCCTCGCACAAACAGAAGGGCAACCGCCCATCCCGCCCGAAGCCAGGGAATCCAGCGTACCGTATTTAGGGTGGTCGCGGTACCATAGGCCCCATAGGCGACCAGCATGAGCCCCTTTGCCTTCGTGGAAGCCTTGTCTTTTAGAAGCGCCCATCGCACCAGAATTCCATCAGCGGAAATGGATTTCCCAATATGGACTTGAGCATAGGTTGGCACTTTACGGTTAACATCAATGATTTCGGAATTACATAGAATGGAGTATATACCTGTAACCGGGCTGCGTATCCATAAAGGTATAGAGGTTGTTACTTCCTCCCTCCAAAGAGGCCACGTTGAATAGGGGAGCACTTCAAAGAGTCCCCTGTAAAGTTGCTTGGGCTCAACTGTCTCGGAGAGTCGCCAGATGGTCCGTATCCCGTACGACTTCGTGACAAGGATTTGTAGAATGGCCGAACAGAATTCAATCCCATCCGCCTTAATATCGGCATTCAGAATCCAGTTGGCCCCAAAGAGGGTCCAGGGGGCGTCAAAGGAACCGATGCGGGCAAAATAGATGGGGGTCGCTGTTTTTGTTTGTTTGAAGCCTACAGGGTAGAAGCATATCGCCTTCTCGCCTATCCGTCGGCAAATGCCTTCCCCATCAATCACCGCCAGTGTCTGCCGACCCGCTGCATCTCCTATCAGAAAAAGACACCGATTTTCACCCCGTATTAGGCTTAATTTCACGCTAGGATCGGTCTCTTCATAGATAATCTTCCTGCCATGCCCATCCGATAAAGAAAGACTTATCAGCCGTGTATATTGGAGATGCCGGTCTCCTTCCAAATAATAGACTCGGTCGCCCTGAATTGCCACGAAGGGCCCGCCTCCATGCGGATGGGTCCATTGCTTTGAGGCCGTCTTCACATGGAGCCTGTAATCATATGGCTCTACCGTATCCACTGTATATGCTACCGTGAATGCCCCATCATCGCTAACATCAATACTGGTCGCGGTTGTCCAGGCCCCATGTTTGGGGGGCGATCTCCAACGAATTAGTCTGTCATCGGATATGTCGGTCTCTATAAGAACGCGGACATCTCCTTCAGAAGGAATCTGAATTGTTTCAATGTTTCGGTATTTGGAAAGTACCTTCTGAAATTCCGCCTGTTTCTCATTCAGCCCCCTTTTCGTTCCGGAATCGGAGACCGTGCGCTTAAAAAGGGCATTTTCTACTCGTATCGCCTGTTTCGTTCGTGGAGTTAAGCGTTCAGTCCAAGCGAATGGATCCGTCCATTCTAAAAATTTGGCCGACATTTGACCTAAACCGCTAACCTAAACTATACATAGATGTCTTTCCTTATTACTATTATCGCGTCCAAATCAAATGTCTATGGGATTTCAAAGGATGTGGAAGTGATTACCAAAGCCCTGGGGAAGAATGGATTTACCATACGCCATTGTGACCCTCTGGAACCCCCCGCCTACACCGATTTAGCGATTCATCTGGAAATCCCCATTTTAGGATGGGCTTGTTGGGCGACCACAAATATTCTGGTCGTCAATCCCGAATGGTTTGTCCTGGATGCCTGGAGACCCTATCTGGATCGCTTTGACCACATCATCGTGAAGGACCGTGTAACCGAGATGAATTTCATTGGTCTGGTCGGCACGGAGAAAGTGCGGCGAATTCTGTGGGCGATGCCTCCCGCGGTAGCGCCTGTGCGCGTAAGCCCCAAAGGCGAATTTCTGTGGGTTCTTGGTGCCTCCAAAAATAAGAGAGCCTATGTGCCGACCCTGCTGGGAGCCTGGAAGCCCACCTATCCGAACCTCTATATCACGACCGTGACCCCTCTTGACTTGTCTGGGATAAATGTGCCCCAGAATGTATTTGTACATGTGGGCGATATCTCGGCAGAGGACCGTGCCAAAATGGTGATTGAGTATCGGGGGCACATTTGTTGCTCCCAGGCTGAGGGATTCGGTTACACGGCCGCGGAAGCCGTCGCGTCAGGTGCCTTCCTCATTCTGAATTCTCTGCCGACTTATGTTGATACCTATCGGTATTTGACCCATCAGTATTTGACATCCGTCGTGTTCCTTCCTTCCAATATAGAGCGGTCCTATTATGATATGGGCGCTCCTGTGGAAGACCTACAGAATACACTTGATAGAGCGATGGCAGCATTTGCGAGCTGGACTCCCACCATTCCTAAAAAGGAGCTTGAAACCAACTGGAACATTTTTGTGAGAAAGTTGAGTACTCTAATCACACCTTATTCAGAGAAAAAACGCCCCGCGTCCTTGAGATTCCTCCCTCCCAAGCTGGACACTGAATTATGCCAGCCAATTTCAGTGGTCACCCTCATTTATAATCGGAAGAAGTTCTTTGACTTGGCCTGCCATTCCATGATGATAACCGACTATCCGAAGAACAAGATTGAGTGGGTTATTGTGGATGATTCGGATGATCCGATGGAGCAGAATTCCGACCGAATTGTTCAAGTGGGAGAGGTCGCGGCTCCTTTGAAAATTGTCTATGTCCCGCTACGAAAGAAGACGCCGGTATCCGAGAAGAGAAATCTGGGTATCGCTGCTGCCACTAACGAAATTATTCTATGTATGGACGATGATGACCATTACCCTGAGACAAGTTTCCGCAGACGTGTGGCGTGGCTGACCCTTCATCCTTGGAAACCTCGGGTTGTTGCTGCAACCACAATTGCCTGTTACGATCTTCTAAAGGGTATCAGTGCGATAAATGTTCCGCCTCTAGATTTGCCCGTTTCGCAGAGAATTTCGGAGGCGACTCTTACGTTCTACAAGAAATTCTGGGAGGAGAAGAAATTCCCGAAGAATGTAGTGGTAGGAGAGGGCGAGGAATTCCTCCACGAGCGTGAAGCCGATTTCCTGGAAATTCCGCCCCAGCAGATCATCGTCGCCTTCAGTCACGGAAAAAATGTGAGTAGTCGCCGCGTACCGTCGGACCCTGACGCCAAACCGAGCTGTTTCTGGGGATTCCCGAAGGAATTCTTGAAGTTCGTTCATGGTCTCGCGGGTGTTACGATTACGACGGGCCCAGCTATGGCCGTTTAGGCTCAGAGCACTGGTCTAAATCTATCGCCAGATTACATATAATGACCGACAGTAATCCCTGTATAATTTGTCTTATAGACGATTCTACAGAGACTATAATATTTCAAGGAAATTGCGAGTGTAACCCGAGAATTCACCCCCCATGTTTAAACCAATGGTTTGAAAAAAACCAAAAATCGTGCCCTATTTGTAGAAAACTACTTATCGCTAACGCGGCAAATGAAAATCCCTACAGCAATTATCAGTTTAATTCCCGGGCATTATGTCTGCTTTTTTACGGCGGTTGCCTATGTGTATTGGCGGTCAGTTTTCCAATTATATTATTCTTTCATCAGATCTAACTCGTTACAGTTAGATGGCGCCAAGACACCGGAAAGAGCGGCTCAATACACTGTGATACCGCCTCAGCGAAATCGCGAATCTCCTTTTGGGCGCTCGGGTCCAGGCGGAGATTACAAAGGCGTGCATAGGCGGCCAGCGAACCCGTCTCAATGAATTCCGTGTACATGCCCTGGGGTAACACGGCACGGGCAATCTCGGGGGCGACCTTTGCGACCAGTAGTGACTCGTATGCCGTCAGAGAATTTTCTACGACCTTCTTGTAAAGCTCACAGAACTCTTCGTTATGCTGAATGATTTCGTCTTTTGAACCCTGTTTCAGGTTCGGATTGCGCTCCCTCAGTTCGGTAGGAATCCACACCTCGGGCTTGTCATCTACATACCGGCGACTGATTTCATTACGCGCGAATCCGACCGTATGGCGGAACCATTCACGCGCCACGAAGATTGGCATCTTGAGACGGAATCGGAGTTGCGGGTGGAAGAAGGGACTGGTGTGCTCATGCGTTGCCAGATACCGAATCAGCCCCTCATCTTTGGCGACAAACTCTGTAGATTCCTTATTGAAAGAGACTCGGGCGGCATTGACGACGGTCAGATCCGACCCGAAGGACTCCATAATCTCTACGAAGCCAGCATTCCCAATGTGAAACTTCATTCTTATTCTATAAAAAGTTATGTGCCTGGGGCGCTTAAATTTTTATACTGCGGTGATATTTACATGCGGTTATTAGGCATATTTACATTATTATTCATATTCTTATTTAGAGATGCGTTCTGGAAACCATCCAGATTGTTAATGATAGGAATATAATCAACATAATAAAGGACAATGCCAAACACCAGAGCATGCACGAATACCGCGACGACGGATGTCTGGCACGACATGAATACCTTCTTTCCAACCGGCGGGAGAGTCAAAAGAAGACCGGGAGACAGAAGAATAAAAAGAACGATTTCGCGAATCATCTATTCTACCAGGAGGGCCTATTATTTAGGACGAGCAAGTCAGGCAGCCCTCGCCACGATCAACCGCTTCCTTATTCTTCAGAACTTCTTCATCATACTCCTTCGCCAGGCGATTCAGCTTCTCCGCGCGCGTTTCTACTGGGACCACCGCCTCATCATCGCTGGCCACCTCAGCCTCAGCATCACTTTCATTATCCAGGGGATTTTCGCCCTGGATGGTAGAACCCTGAACCGCCGCCAGAAGTCGGGGATCCACTGTGAATTTCTGCGCCACCACCGGCGCCTTCGTACGGAGATAATAGCAACCCGTCTTGAGACCCTTCTTCCAGGCGTAGAAGTGCATGGACGTCAGCTTAGAATTCGTCGGCTCGGCCACGAAGAGATTGAGACTCTGTGACTGGCACAGGAAGGCCCCACGCGCCGCCGCCATATCAATCAGCAGCTTCTGCGGGAGTTCCCAGGACGTCTTATACTTGGCGCGCACAGCCTCGGGAATCTCCTCAATCGCCTGAACGCTGCCATTCAGCACAATAATCTTCTGCTTCATATCGTCGTTCCACAGACCGAGCGACATGAGCTCCTTCATCAGATGCTTATTCACCACGATGAACTCTCCCGCCAGAGTACGGCGAGTGTAGAGATTTGACGTGAAAGGCTCAAAACACTCATTGTAGCCGAGAATCTGGGAAGTGCTCGCCGTCGGCATCGGAGCGAGAAGAAGGGAATTCCGCACACCCGCCTTGACCTTGGTACGGAGACCGTCCCAGTCTAGGGGCGACATCGGGGTCACACCCCACATATCGGGCTGGAGGATTCCCTGGGAAATCGGGGAACCTGCGAATGTGTCGTAGGCTCCCTCCTCCTTCGCAATCTCGGCGCTCTCATCCGCGGCCGCGTAATACATATGCTCAAAGATGAGCTGATTGAGGGTCTGCGCCTCCTCTGACTCCCAAGCGAGGCCGAGCTCGGCGAATAAGTCCGCGAGACCCTGGACACCGACGCCAATGGGGCGATGGCGCATATTAGAGCGCTTGGTCTCGGGCGTTGGATAGAAGTTGATGTCAATCACGCGATTCAGATTACGTACAACCGTGCGCACCGTGTCCTTCATGGCATCGAAGTCAAATGCCCCGTCCTTGATAAAGGCCGGCAGGGCGAGGGAAGCCAGATTACAGACCGCCGTCTCATCAGGGGCAGAATACTCAATGATTTCCGTACAGAGATTGGAGGACTTGATTGTCCCCAGATTCTTCTGATTGGACTTCTCATTGGCGGCGTCCTTGTAGAGAAGATAGGGCGTACCGGTCTCCATCTGCGTCTCCAGAATCTGAAACCAGAGCTTGCGCGCCGACATGGTCTTTCGGGCGAGTCCCTTGGCCTCATAGGACTCATAGAGGGTGTTGAAGGCCTCGCCATAGACGTCGGCGAGACCGGGCGCCTCGTCGGGGCAGAAGAGCGACCACTCGCCATCGGCCTCCACGCGCTTCATGAAGAGGTCGGGGACCCACAGGGCGTAGAAGAGGTCGCGTGCCCGCTCATCCTCTGACCCGGAGTTCAGCTTCATGCGGAGGAAATCCTCCACGTCCGCGTGCCAGGGCTCCAGATACATGGCGAAGGAGCCGTTGCGACGGCCGCCACCATTATGTACAATACCCATATGTGCCACAACATAATCGTGCGGGCCCTCAATCTCAAAGTCATGTAGCGTTCCATCGTAGGTCGTGTCGGCGATAGATTCAATGCGTGAGTAAAGATTGCCACCATGAGACATATAGGTGAAGAACTGTCCCATGGGGGCATCAGGGAACATCTCAAGAATACTGGAGATTCGCGGAATGCGTAGGGCGACCGTGGATAGCTGCGTACAAATGTCGCGTGTCGTTGAGACATTTCCAACCCGATTCCGCTCATAGCCAGAGCAGAGGGCCCCAAGGCGCAACAGGATGTAACGAATGCCCTCAGTCAGCGGATAGGATGAGAGCTCAATAGAGATTTCCTTTGTTCCGATACAGCCGTCGGTCTCAATCAGTCCGCGAAGGATCTGTAGAATCTTGGCAATGGGGAGATGGAGAAACGGGGTATCAATACACTTTTGCGTTGTATGGTCATATAGTTGCGAATGAGTGAATTTGAATCCGGGCTGGGAAACCTGCCAACTGATTTTGAGTGCGGTGGAATTGGGGTCCAAGTAAGTATGGAATTGAATGCCCTTGTTTTCCAGATAAGTCTGTACGAATTCGGCAGTTGCCACCTTCGTTGTCGTGTTCAGGCAGACTCCCGCAAGATCGCGTGAAATATATCCGTCGCCCAGGAGAATGCCATAGAACCGGCAATCGGCGAGAGTCATGTTGCGAATATCCGCCGTATAGGTCGGAATGGGAAACACGAGAAAGTCTCCAAGGGAGAGATCCTGGGCATCCGTGAATTCGGAAACGGCGTAGCCCTTGTCAAGGCGATTACGAATCGTATCAAAGTTGAGACCCTTTGTCTGATCCTTTAGGGCGAGAATCTGGTGTTCGCCAGTTACCTGAACAGGGTAGACTGAATTTTTGATTTGAATCTGTAGCATCTTTCCACAGTAGGCGTGCCGAATAGGATTCTTAACGGCCTCATATGAACCAGTACTCGTAAGAATCCGGTCAGTAATACCAACCGTGTCAATCGTCTTCGGGCCGGCCTGCGTATATACGATTGTATCGGGTGAGAAACACTGATCAACATAGCGCGCCGTGTTATTGAAGACACGAAGCATCGGAATGAGCCCATTACTCGTGCCATTTGTTCCGCGGATTAGAGACCCGCGAGCACGAATATTGTGAAGATGGAGACCAATGCCGCCGGCATACTTGCTAATCGCCGCGCAATCGGATAGAGTCTTGTAGATTCCCGCAATGCTATCATCGGACATGGCGAGGAGATAGCAGGAGGACAGCTGGGGTCTGGGCGTCCCCGCATTGAAGAGCGTCGGCGTTGCATGAGTCATACACTTCGTGGAAAGTAGGTCATACGTTCGGAAAGCACGCTCCAGATTGGAGCCCCAGATTCCGAGGGCTACACGCATCCACATGTGCTGGGGGCGCTCAATGACCTTCATGGAGGCATCGCGAAGGAGATAGGACTTCTCCAGGGTTTTCAGGCCGAAATAGTCAAAGTTGTAGTCGCGATCATGCTTGATATAGGCGTCAATGTGGTCCGAGTAGGTCTCGGCAATATAGATGAGCCCCTCGGAGATGTAGGAAAGGGGGGAGCCGGACCGATGAGTCTGATTAGAAAGGGTCTTGATGACCTTTGAGAAGAGCGGCTCGGTGTTCTTCTGGTGATTGGAGACGGCGATGCGGGCGGCGAGGGTCCCCCAATCCAGGTGCGTCGTACAGAGGGAGGCGGCCATCTGGGCGGTCAATTCGTCCAGTTCGCTCGTCTTGATTCCATTGACAATACGCGCGAGGACTTGTTGGGAGAGGGCGTCGGGATTGACCTGGAGACCCTTGGATGCCTTTCGGATTCGCTGCAGGACCTTGTCAAACGAAATGGGCTCTAGATCACCGCTGCGCTTCTGAACTCGCATGCTATACATTTGGACGGAAACCTTTTGATTGGATAATCGCATTTAATGAGATTAGTTGGTCAATTTTAGTTTTAGGATTAATTATGGCGTGTTGGAAGGGGTGTCATTGGTTGCAGCGACATTTGTCGTCGGTACACTATTTCCAGAACTACACGACTCCGCGTTGGCGGTTGCGTTAGAAAAACACGCGGCCTGTTTCGTATCAATCTCTATGATACACTTCTTCATGGCATCCTTGTCAGTTATAGAAAGGCATTCCCGTTGTATCCGGGCATCTCGGACGGCACTACATTTTGCAGCGTTATATTTGGATTGAACTGCGCAGGTGCTTTCATTGAAAGGGGGAGGCATATCTGTAGGCAATGAAACACTTCCTGCTGCAGCAGTATCCTCGGGACTATAGGGGTCCGCTGTAGTACCCTCGTCTGGGGCGCCTTGCGTGTTGGCCGCAGTGGCATTGGCCGCAGTAGCATTGGCCGCAGTAGCATTGGCCGCAGTAGCATTGGCCGCAGTAGCATTGGCCGCAGTAGCATTGGCAGCAGTAGCATTGGCCGCAGTAGCATTGGCCGCAGCCCCTGGTGATAAACTCTGTAGGCTAGCCGCGGTTGCTCCTATTGATCCAAGTGCTCCAATTGACCCCATCATACCAGGTCCCGGGGGTTTAGAGGCTTTAGCCATTGCTTTTGCGTGTTTTATCTCATCGGCATTAGCCTGCTTTTTCTTTTTAGCCGCAGCGGCTTCATCTATTTTGTTCTTTTTAGTCCGTTCTACCTGCTTTTTTTTAGTTGCTTCCGCATGCTTTTTTGTAGCGTCAGCTTTTCTTTTTGTTTGCTGTTCGCTTGTTATCTTTTTCTTAGGCGGTTTAGCCATTTGGCTGGCTGGTGTAGGTTTCCTGGCTGGGGTAGGTCTCCTGGCTGGGGTAGGTCTCCTGGCTGGCGCTCGGATCACACCTCCACTAAAAATAATGCGCCCATATTTCATTTTTTTCGTGAATCTTTTTCTATGAGTTCTCTTCTTTAAAGTTCTCATAGAACTCTTCCTTACTTATACCAGCGATTTTTTCAAAGGACACGACTTCAGCAACTTCTGCTGCGTAATGATTCGGCTACTGATTGACATCGTCTCCAGCTCCTGTAGAAGTAGCTTATAGGCATAAGGAATCTCAATCGCCGAGAAGTTCGTCGTATTTCCGCAGCCCTTACACAACCAGATTCCCTCTCGGGGATTCACAATGGCGATGAGTCCGCAATCCTGGCAACTCCAGCATCGGAAGAGGTCCGAGCACTCCATTAGACGCTCCTTCGTGAATTCGCTGATACCGTGGGCGGCCACAGCATCACGCTCCATCTCACCGAAACGGAGGCCACCCTCACGCGCACGCCCCTCAGCCGGCTGGCGCGTGAGCATCACGAGCGGACCCGACGACCGCGAATGCATCTTGTCCGCCGAACAGTGGCGGAGGCGCTGGTAATAGCACGGCCCCATGAAGATACTCGTCTCCATCTGGCGACCCGTGAAGCCATTGTAGAGAATCTCATTTCCATGCGGCTCCATTCCGAGCTCATCCCGCATCGTCTTCGTAATACCCTCCAATGTGACCTCATTGAACGGCGACCCGTCACCCAGGCAACCGAGCTCGCACCCCATCTTACCGAGCAGCGTCTCCATCAGCTGGGCAATCGTCATGCGGCTCGGAATACAATGCGGATTGATAATGATGTCGGGGATGAGCCCCGAAGCCGTCTGGGGCATATCCTCCGTGTTCAGAATCATTCCCACCGTACCCTTCTGCCCGTGACGCGAACTGAACTTATCGCCAATCTCGGGAATACGGTCCTGCCGCATTCGGACCTTCGCGAAGGAATATCCCTCCCCATTCCGATTCTTGAAGATGCGATCCACCCAGCCAATCTCATTGTTACGCATCGTCCGCGAAACGTCGCGGAACTTCTTCGCTCCCACCGGAATCACCATCCCTGTAGGAACACGGAGAGGAACCACCTTTCCAATCAGAATGTCGTCAGTATTTACAAAGGATTGCTCAGGAACGAAGCCCGTCTCATCCAGCTTATCGTAATTCCCGTTCTTCATCTGCTTCGTCAGGCTCGGGTCAGGGCGAAGGAAGCGCTCCTCCTCACCACTACTCTGATTCTTCCGCTCCTCGTCCTTGTAGGTGCGGTAGAAGATGCTGCGAAAGAGCCCACGGTCCAGAGAACCCCGATTAATCATGACAGAATCCTCCTGGTTATAGCCGGTGTAGGTCATGATTGCGACAATGATGTTCTGCCCCGACGACATCGTCTGGGCTCCATAGAATTTACTCATGAACGGCGAAACGAAGGGCACCTGCGGATAA
>Ga0118677_10011031_pt1 | contig 13660 bp, 10 predicted proteins | sample AliMusrvi5mmetaG_FD_86154 | JGI IMG/M metagenome (GOLD analysis project Ga0118677, IMG submission 86154)
CTGCCGACGAGCACCGTGTTGACGACGTAGTCGGCACCCTCGAGAGCCGTGTCGTAGTCGGTCGTGGTCACGATCCGCATCTCCTGGCTTCGGTCGGCGAAGAGCTTCTTCGCGAACCGGGCGATGCCCTCGAGGCTCCGGGCGTCCAGGTCGTACAGGAAGAGCGCCCCGCCCCGCGCGGCCTCGCTCGTGCAGAGGTCCTTGAGGAACACGGGGCCCCAGCTGATGCTGCCGCCGCCGATGATGGCGATCTTCACGGGTCTCCTCGGGGTCATGGCTTCTCCTTGTCCTTCCGGCGAATCGGCCGGCCGACATGAATCTGGAGGACGCGGGTCCTCCCCGCGATCCTCCAGTTCCATCCGCGAGAGGGGGCCCGGGCTATTCCTTGATGGCGCCCATCATGCTGCCCTGGACGAAGTACTTCTGGAGGACCGGGTACATGGCGACGATCGGGATGATCGAGACGACGATCGTCGAGTACCTCAGCTGATAGGCGACCGACATGGACAGCGATGGATCGGCGCTGGCGGCATTGAGCGCCTTGGCATCCGGGGAGTTGGCGATCAGGATGCGTTGCAGGTAGACCTGCAGCGGCTGGTAGCGGACATCCGGAACGTAGAGCAGAGCGGTCGTGTAGACGTTCCAGAAGATGACGATGTTGTAGATCACGATGACCGAGACGATCGGCAGCGAGAGCGGCAGCACGACCCGGGCCAGGATCCGGAGTTCGCTGGCGCCGTCGATGCGGGAGGCCTCGACCAGACTGTCCGGAATCGTGGACTGGAAGAAGATGCGGGCCATGATGACGAGCATCGGGGACATCATGGACGGGATGATGATGGCCCACCGGGTGTCGAAGAGGCCGAGGCGCAGGACCAGGATGAACGACGGGATCATGTTCACGCTGCCGCCGATGAACATCGGGACGGCCATGAAGAGCATGATCGCGCTGCGGCCGTAGAAGTCCTTGCGGGAGAGCGGGAAGGCGAACACGACGGTCATCACGACGTTGACGAGAACGCCGACCACCGTGTACCAGAGGGTGTTGTAGTAGGCGAGCCACAGGTCCGAGGAATGCATCAGGTACCCGTAGCTGTTCAGCGAGAATCCGATCGGAAGGAGCGTGACGTGGCCCGCGATCAGGTCGAGCGGATTGCTGACGGAGGCGCTGAGAAGAAAGATGAAGGGATAGATCGTGACGAACCCCATGCAGAGCAGCAGGAATCCGATGAAGGAATCGATGATCACGGTGCCGACGGATTTCTTCATTGCCATTGTTCTCTTCCTCCTCGCCCTACCATAGGGAAGTTTCGTTGAACTTCTTGCTCAGGGTGTTGGCGATGAAGAGGAACACGATGTTGATGGCGGAATTGAAGAGGCCGACGGCGGTCGCGAAGCTGAAGTTCCCGTTCAGGATGCCGGTGCGGTACACGTAGGTGGAGATGACGTCGGAGGTCTCATAGGTGGCCGGGTTGCCGAGCAGGTACGCCTTCTCGAAGCCGACGTCGACGATCGAGCCCATGCGCAGGATCAGGAGGGTCAGGACGGTCGGGAGGATGGAGGGAAGGGTGATGCTCCAGACCTGCTGCCAGCGGTTCGCGCCGTCCATCCGGGACGACTCGTAGAGCTGCGGGTCGACGGACGACAGCGCCGCCAGGAACATGATCGAGTTCCAACCGAAGGTCTGCCAGATGTCCGTGATGATATAGATGGGCCGGAACCACTTGGGGTCGGCCAGAAGCGTCGCGCTTGTCGGCGTGAAGAAGTTGACGATCACCCAGAGGATGCCGGATCCGGGCTGGAGGAAGGTGACAGTCATGCCGATGATGATGACGGTCGAGATGAAGTGCGGGAGATAAGAGACGGACTGGATCGTCCGCTTGAAGATTTTTCCTTTCATCTCGTTCAGGAGCAGCGCGAAGAAGACGGGGAAGGGGAATCCGAAGAGCACGGCGTAGAAGCCGAGCAGGGCCGTGTTGCGCAGCAGGCGCCAGAAGAAGATGGACTGGAAGAACTGTCCGAACCACTGCAGGCCTACGAAGGGGGCCTGGAAGAAGCCCAGGCCGATCTTGTAGTCCGTGAAGGCCACGGAGATCCCGATCATGGGGATGTAGTAGAAGATGGCGACGAAGGCGATGCCGGGCAGGACGAGGATCCAGAGATAGAGGTTCCGCGAGAACATCCTGTACTGCTTCTTGAAGAAGCCGGAGATGCCGCGCCGGTTCATTCCCGGTAGAAGCGTCGCTTTGGGGTCCAATGCCTTGTTCTCCTCTCGTCCGGCCTTTCAGGAGCCGTTGGAATCCTGGCCTCGCGCCTGCCCCGGGGGCAGGCGCGAGGGTGGATCCGTCAGGTATCGGTCAGTTGGATTCGGAGAGGAATCAGCCGGCGGTGTACACGGCGTACTGGGTCGTCTTGACGTTCTTCACGGTGTCGATGCCGGCAGCCTTGATCTGGCTGACGAGGCTCGCGTAGTCCGTGTCGACGTTGTAGGTGCCGCGGATGAAGCCGACGAGGTAGGTGGAGACAAGGGTGTTGATGTCGCTGGCCTTGGTTCCGATCTGGGCGACCTGGTCAGAGGTGTAGGGGATCGAGGGGAAGAACACGCGGAAGGCCTTGAGATTGGTCTGGAGCTGCGTGAGGAAGGTCGCCATGCGGCCCGTCGCGCCGTTCCAGCCGCTCAGCTGGGCATTCTGGTCATACAGCTGAACCATCGGGAGGCGGGAGGAACCTTCGGCGGCGAGGTAGGCGAAGGCGCCGCCAGTGGCCTTGAGAACCGTGTCGGTGAACACGGGCTTGCCATCGACGAGGGTGTAGTCGGTGCCCTGGATGCCGTAGTTCATGAGGGTCTGGCCCTGCTTGGTGCCGAACAGGAAGTCAAGGTACTTGACGACGAGCGCGGGATCCTTCGCGGTGCCGGAGACGACCCAGCGGACGTAGTTGAGCAGCGGGTAGCCTTCATAGCCGGGAGCCGCGACATAGGGCGTTCCGTCGGCCTTGTTGGCGATCGCGGCCTGGGCAAGGGACCAATGCTGGGTGTAGGTGTCGTGGGTGCTGTCGGTCGGGACCTTTTCGTTGGTGTAGCCCTTCGCGACGCCCATGGCGTTCGGGGTGTTGGTGTTCCAGTAGGAGGCGTAGCCGGTCCACTCGCAGTCGACGCCTGCGCGGTTGTCATACACGTAGGACTCGATGTCGAGGTTGAGGCCGTACTGCGGGTCGAGCAGGCCACTCTTGTACCAGGAGTTCATCTGCTTCAGGAAGGCCTTCATGTTGTCCTGCTGATCGGTCCAGTCGTAGACGACGGCGCCGTTCACGGTGGAGAACCAGTCGGACTGTTCGGACAGGCCGTAGGAGACGGCGATGCCGTTCAGTTTGTTCATGTGCCAGAGCTCGAAGGGGATGATCTTGTCGACATTGCCGTTCGCCTTGTTGTAGGCGGTCGGACCGCCGGCGACGTCGCCGTAGGTCTTGAACGCGGTCAGCATGGCGGTCCAGTCGTCGATGGTCTTGGGAGCGCTGCCGCTATCGGAGAACTTCAGGTCGTTCGCGGCGATGAGGGCGTCGACCCAGTCCTGACGATACATGTTGAGGAGGACGTCGAACTGCTGGTCGCGGAGCTGGCCGGGGAACGCGTAGATGATGGAATTGGTGGTCAGCGCGTTCTTCAGGGAGGCGTCCTTCGCCATCATGGCGACGAGGTTCGGGGCGTCGGCGGCGATCAGGGTGTTGAGGGCCTGGATCGTGCCGGAGGACTGCAGGGACGAGAAGTCATACGAGCGCTGGTCGCAGACGAACATGTCGGGGAGGTTGTACTTCGCCGACAGGCGCGCGCTGAGGATCTGACCGTACGCGGTGGAGGAATAGGATTCCATGGCGAGCTTGACGTTGGTGATCTTCTGGACGGCGTCGAGAATCGGGAAGTCGTCCTTCGACCAGTCCTTGCCGCCTTCATTGTTGGAGATCAGGGCGGTGATGGTGGTCAGGGTGTCGGCCAGCGGAACCATGAGGCCGTTTCCGGCGTCGGTCTTGGCGGCGGAGGTCGGGGCGACCGTCGCGGTCGGGGTCGCAGACTGGCAGCCCGTCGCGAGGACGGCAAGGGCGAGAACCAGGACGGCGAGGATGGACAGAGTCTTCCTGTACATTTTGTTCCTCCTTTGGGTTCTTGGACGATGCATCTGAATCGGCCGGCCCACAGCTATTCCCTGACCGCGGGCTTTGTACAATGTGAACTATCGTCCTCGGCACTGTCCGTGACAAGAACGACTATTTCAACAAGGGTTCGGATTTTTCCGGGCGGCGCGAACGATGACAATCGTTTTCTATCGGAGGATTCGGATTTTACGGTCGGGCGCCGGAAACCGGCTTCCTGGATGCATCGCGGAAATCGCCCGGCGTGACTCCCTCGACCTTCCGGAATGCCCGTCGGAAGGTCAGCGGGTTCGAATACCCGACTTTCCGGCCGATCTCCTCGATCGACTGGGCGGTCGTGGACAGGAGCGTCTTCGCGAACGCGACCCGCTTGCGGGCGATGTAGTCGACGAAGTTCTCGCCCGTCTGGTCCTTGATGAACTTGCTGAGGTACGGGACGGAGACGTCGAACCGGTCGGCCAGCGCCGCCAGGGTCAGGTTCTCGTCGGTGAGGTTCTGCTCCATGTAGTCGAGGATGTCGGTGCGGTTGCGCAGCCGGCGGCCCTCGCGCTGCGTTTCCACGGACTCGCAGATGCGGGCGTAGAGTTCGTGGATGAAGCGCTTCATGTCCGGGACGCTCTCCATGAGGAAGAAATGGCGTTCGTTCGCGAGACCCAGGATCGGCAGGCCCGATTCGGAGATGACCTTGAGCGCGGTCGAGAGAAGGTCGTAGTAGAAGCAGTGGGCCGTGAAGAGCGACGAACCCAGGGACTTGAGGTTCATCTCCTCCAGCTCGTCGAGGATCTCCAGGGCTCGCGTGCAGTCGCCCATGCGGAGACGGTTGCGCAGTTCGTCCTCCAACGCGCTGGGGACGTTGTATTCCAGCTTCCCGTCCTGGTTGATCTCGGCGAAGAAGACCGGTCTCGGGTCGTCCCGGCGGGTGATGCGGGCATAGTGGGTGGCCATGACGGCTTCGCGGTAGGAGGCCCCGATCTCGCGCAGGGAGGCGCAGGGGGTCCCGACGCCCACGAGCATGGGCTGGCCCGAACCTTCGCGGAAGGTGGCGCGCAGGCGTTCGACGACCTGCAGGACGACCTTCTCGTCGTCGCTGAAGATGAGGGCGGCGACACGGCCCTGGTCGGTCTCGACCGTGTAGACCGGAGTCTGGTCGCCCGTCTCCCACTGGGAGATCTTGCGGCGGAGGCCGCTGGAGAGGCGCTCCTCCATGTCGACCTGCGCGATTACAGCGACGGTCCACGGACCGCTGTCCATGCCGATGCCGAGCGTGTTCTCGATGATGTCGATCTCTTCCGTGGGCAGGTTCCCGAACAGCAGCTTGACGAAGAAGCCGTGGATCGCGAGCGGGACGAACCGGCCCATCTTGGTCTCGAGGTCGCCCCGGTTCTTCGCCAGGCGGTCGATGGCCGTCCCGATCCGGTCGTATTCGTCGGCGGTCTCGCTCTGCGCCTCGTCGCCCTCGACCGACCGCACGCGGTCCAGGATCGTGGACAGCGGCTTGTAGTTGCGGCGGAACAGCCCGTAACTGATGAGGAGTCCGAGCAGGAGGCTGGCGCCGAGCAGGGCGAGCGTGAAGTAGAGGATCGCGTTCGAATCCTTCAGCACGGCGCTTTCGGGGATCAGGGCCACGTAGCTCCAGGGGCTCTGCTGCGCCGTCGGGTCGGAGCGGAAGAGGAGCAGGCGTTGCCCGTCGTCGGTGTCCACGTAGTCCTGCTTCTTGAGCGTGCGGCCCACGAGGACCTTCGCCAGGGCATCGTTGACATCCTCGTCCGTGCTGTTGCTCATCACGATCCGGTTGGCCTTGTCGACGACGTAGACCTTCGCGGATTCGATGCCGGAGATCGGCGTCAGGAGCGACAGCATCGTGTCGTACCGGATCGAGACCAGGAGCGTGGCGCTCGGCCTGGCCAGCAGCAGGGGGACGGTGTGGATGTAGGTGAGCAGCTTCGAGTGGCTGGCCAGCGGGATGGTCTCGGTCGTGACGTCGTCGATGGACAGCATCGCGCCGTTGGTGACGACGTTGAACATGCGGTTGAAATCGCTCTCCGAATAGGTCGAGGAGTGGTAGATCTGGTTGAAGAAGGTGGAGACGTCGTAGACCTTTCCGCCCGACATCACGGTGTCCTTGTTGTTGAAGACCAGCGTGATGCTGTCGTAGAAGGGATTGATGGACAGGTAGTTGTTGACTTCGGTCGCGTCGGCGGACAGCTGGATGTGGCTGACCCGGGCCGGATCGATCGTGTCGCCGGGCAGGTTCACGATCTCGGTGACCCAGGTCGTGTACGAGAGCGTGAAGGCCAGCTGGTCGATGCCGTGGAGGTTCTGCTCGATGCGGTCCTGCATCTGGTTGAGCAGCAGGTCGTACCGCGTGTAGGCCTCGTCTCGCACGATCCGAACCGACCAGAAATAGCAGAAGATGCCGACGACGAACGAGACGAGCAGGACCATGAGGTACGACGTGAACATGCGCCCCTTCACGGAGTGGGAGCGGGCCGGTCTGCGGGAGCGGGAACGGGAGCGCGGCGGCCTGGTCCTGTCCTTCATCGGTAGATCCCCTCCTCGTGCAGGACGCGGAGGATGAGCTCGTATCGCTCGAGCGGCATCCCCGTGAAGATGCAGTTGCTCGTCGAGAAGATGTAGCCGCCGCCGGTCCTGCCGTTGCGCAGGGCGTAGCGGGCGGACTCCACGACCTCCTCTTCGGTGCCGGTCTGCATCAGGCCGCAGTTGACGTTGCCGACGAGGCACAGGCGGTCGCCGTAGCGGCGCTTGATGTCGGCGATGTCGACGCCGGCCTGCGGGTCGAGGGAGTGAAGGGCGTGCGGGTTGGCCTCGACGAGCTGGTCGACGATCGGGAGGATGTTGCCGTCGGTGTGCTTGATCGTGTAGAACCCCATCTTGCGGTACCCGGCGATCAGGCGCGCGAGGAAGGGGGAGACGAACTCGCCGAACATGGAGGGGCTCAGGAACGGCCCGGTGTTGAGGCAGTAGTCGGACGTGAGGACGAAGCCGTCAAGCAGGCCCTGCTTCGCGAGGGCGGCGCCGCGGACGAGCGCTCGGTCCACCCGGGCGGTCGCCTCGGCGAGCAGGCCGTCGGGGTCGTCGACGAGGCGATAGCTGAATTCCTGCATGCCGTTCCCGCCCGGGATCTTGAAGGTCGCGTCTCCGGGCAGGAGCAGGAAGTAGCGGTCCCCGGAGCGCGTGCGCACGGTCTCGACGAGGCGGAGCGTCTCCTCGAGGGACTCGGGGTTGGGGTGCAGGAGGATCGCGTCGTGCCCGAAGCGCTCCGCCGTAGCGACGTAGACGTCGGCCATGTCCTCGCGGTGGCGCTGACGTTCGGTCTCGGTCATCTGGAACCACTGGGCGTAGTAGCGGTGCGACGGGTGGACCTTGCCGAAGGACTCCATGGTCAGGAAGTAGACGAGCTCGAAGTGCGGCACGCGCCCGACGGGCGGTCGGCGGTCGAGGGCGAGGCGGAAGCGCTCGCGCGGGGTCACCGAGGCTCCCGCGAGCTCCCAGGCGCGGTCGAGGGCGAGGACGTCGGTTCCGTTGGACAGCGTCATGTGCATCCTCCGTGGGTCGCCGACTCTTCGTCAGCGGCCGCGCTGCGCGGCGACCGCCCCGACGAGCTCGTCGTAGGTGGCGCTGCGCCCTTGCTCCACATAGAACCCCGAGGCGGCGGTCGCCGTTTCGAGGCGGTTCCCCATCGGCAGGCCGGCGAGGAGCCCGAGGCAGTAGCCGGCGTTGAAGTTGTCCCCGCCGCCCGTGCTGATGCGCGGCCGGTCGACCCTGCGTCCCGCGACGCGGACGGTCCCCGCGGCGTCGGCGCCGACGGCGTAGTCGAGTCCGTGCACGACGACCTCGCCGATGCCGGCGGACTCGCGCACCGCGCGCGCGTCGGCCTCGGGACCCGCGGCCGAGAGGGACTCGGCGCCGGTGAGGGCGGACGCGGCGGCGGCGGCCTCCTTCTCGTTGAGGCCGAGCGCGACGCGGTGGCGCGGTGCGATGCGGCCGAGGCGGAGGAGGAAGGCGCGGAGCTCTCCGGGGGAACGGGTGGTCGGGTCGGCGAGGTCGAAGAAGAGCGACGTGCCGCGGGCACCGGCCGGGTCCCGGTCGAGTTCGCGCTCGATGCCGTCGAGGATGTCGCCGAGGCGGTCGAGGTAGCTCCAGTCGACGACGGCGACGAGGTCGGCTCCACGGAGACGGGCGCCGAACGCGCCGGGACCGGCCGCGGCCTCCACGGCCGCCCAGTCCAGGGTGTGCAGGGACTTCGCGTCGCCGAACATGAGCTTGCCGTCCTCGAACTCGAACGCGGTCGAACGGGCGGGCGCACCGAGGTTCACGACGTCGCACGCCGCGGCCAGTCCGTGGAAGGCGGGTTCGGCGCCGCGGGCGCCGAGCGGCGCGGCGCAGGCGCAGCCGACGCCGAGGACGGCCAGTGCGAGGGCGAGCAGCGGGGCGTTGCCGCCCAGGCGTTCCTCCTGCAGGACGATCTCGAGGTCGCCGCTGCGGCCGGCGGACGTCTTGAGGTGGTCGGCGAACTCGGAGATCGTGCGGAAGAAGACGGGGATGCCGGCGGCGTCCTTGAAGCGGACCGGCCGGTAGATCGCGTCGACAAAGGCGTCGAAGCCGACGACGGCGGAGCGCGAACGGCAGGACGGCGCGGCGGCGGCGAGGAGAGCGGCCGCGGAGTCCGTTGGAGTCCTGTCGATGTCCACGCCGGGGTTCCTTGCATCCGCTGGCATCCCGTTCTCCTCTTCTTCCATTCTACTTGAAAATGGCGATCACGGCCGGGTCCGTCAGGGAGGCGGACGCCGCGTCCAGGTGGACCGTCGCGTCCGCGTGCGTCTCGAGGACCGTGGCGGGCACCGCGGCCGCCTTGGCGGCGTGCGGGACGGCGCACAGGATCGTCCGGCTCCGGAGAATCGCGTGCAGGCTCATCGTGATGGCCCGGGTCGGGACGTCCTCGAGCCGCGGGAACCACCCCTCGCCGAACTGCTGCCGGCGGGAAGTCTCGTCGATGCCGACGACGAAGAAGGGACCGCGGCGACGGAACGGCCGACGGAGCGGGCATCGGGGTGGACGACGACCTTCATGCGCCCCTCCGCAGACCGAGTCCGTCGGTGTGGCGCTTCAGGTGGCGGGCGATCCCGGCCGCGTACTCCGGCTCGAGACGGTCGAGCGCGGCGTGGAGGCGGTCGCCGAGGGTGCCGCCGTCGGGCTCCGCGGTGCGAAGGACGTGGCCGTAGGTGATGTGGAGGATCTGGCGGGCGTCGTCCTGGTCGAGCAGGCCGGGCAGCTGCGCGTCGGCGAGGCTCGCCTCGGGCGCGACGTTCTCCGCGACGCCGGAGATGTGGTAGAAGTTCCGCGCGTCCGGAAGCGACGCCAGCGCGACGCGGAGGATCTCGCGGAACATCGCGGGCTCGTGGGCGGACAGGACCCGGAGGGCCTCCAGCCAGTGCGTGCCGGCGGTCTTGAGGTGGAACCCCTCGGGCGCCTCCTTCCCGACGATGGGGAACACGAGGAACTTGTCGCTGCCCGAGTGGACGCTGACGCGGTAGCCGAGGCGACGGGCGATCGCGGCGTGCGCAGCGAATTCCACCTGGAACTGCGCGAGGTCGCCGCGGTAGTCGACGCCCTTCTGGAACTCCCCGCAGAAGCGGGGCGCGATGCTCATGGGGCGGACGCCGCGGCGGAGCAGCTCCAGCGCGACGAAGACGTGGTCGGCGGGGGAGGTGACCGTGGCGGTCTCGTCGATCGAGACCTCGAAGTCGAGTTTCCGGTCGGACTTCGCGATGCGCGTGGCATACATGTCGACCGAGTGGGCGATCGCGCCGCGGTAGGTCAGGACGCGCCGCTCGAATCCCGGGCGGTCCATGGAGACGCCGAGCTCCGCGAGCCGGGGCTCGCCGCCGGCGAGGTACCGGGCCTCGAGGTCCTCGCGCTCCGGCGCAGGGAGCAGGAGGTAGCGGGCGTGGATCTCGGCGTCGGGCAGGGTCGCGAGCGCCTTGTCGATGTGGTCCGAGCAGTCCAGCGTGATCATGGTGAAGCCGCATCCGAGGGCATAGTCCAGCTCCTCGCCGGTCTTCAGGTGGTCGCCGTCCGCTCCGAACCCGTCCTTCCAGCCGGTCTCGAGGACCGCCCACGTCGCGGCGGCGAGGACCTCCTCGTACGTGCGGCCCGTCAAGCGCAGTTCGCGCATGGACTGCTGGGCGAGCACGGGAAACACGGGCAGTCCCGCGAGCGCCTGGAGGTGTCCGGAGGCGGCCTTGCCGAGGCGGTCTCCGAGACCGATCGAGTTCGAGCGGCCGGGGTTCGCGGTCGGCGCCAGGTGCGGGAACGCACGGCGCATCCAGGCCGAATTCGCGGGCGTCAGGGGGCAGACCGCGGGGCAGGCGCCGCCCTGGGAGGTTTCGGTCTCGAGGCCGTCCGGCGTCCTGCCGTCGGGCGTCTCGACCAGCAACCGCTTCTTGCCGTCCACGCGGGCGAGTTCGAAGACTGCCCGGTCTTTCACGAGGCGCGAGGCGGGGTAGCGGCGGTCGATCCGGGGGGCGGCTCCTGGGGTCGCGGATGCGGTCATGGGGCGATCCTCCTGTACTTGCTGTCCGAAGCGGTCCTCGCGTCGGGAGTCCCGGTCGCGGCTCCGGAGGCCGGGGCGTCGGAGCCCCTCCTTCGGACGCTGGCGCGCGGAACGAGGCGGGGGGCGAATTTCTGGACCGAAATCCGGTCGCGGTCCTTGAGCGTCTCGGCGAGCAGTCGCATCGCCATCGCCCCGGTCTCGAAGGCGGGGTGGGCGATCGTGGACAGCGCCGGGGTGACCCAGGCGCTGAAGGGCAGGTCGTCGAATCCCAGGACCGACACGTCCTCCGGCACCCGGATGCCGCGGGCCGTCAGGCCCTGGATCACGCCGAACGCGGTGATGTCGTTGGCGGCGAAGACGGCGGTGGGAAGCCTTCCCGAGTCCGCGAGACCGGCGGCGAGGAGGCGTCCGTTCTCGACCTCGTACCCTTCGGTGCCCTCCGACTCGATCCCCCCGAGCAGGCATCGGTCGGCGCCGTCCGGGATGCCGTGGCGCTCGAGTCCCTCGAGGAAGCCGGCGCGCAGGGCGACGCGGCTGGGGCGGTCGATGGGCGAGGAGACGAAGACGAGGTCGCGGTGCCCCTGCTCCACGAGGTGGTCGACGGCGAGCAGGCCGGCGGCCTCGAAGTCGAACTCGACGCGGCTGCATTGGAGACCCTCGACCTTCTGGTCGAACGTGACGAAGCCGACGCCGCCCGCCTGCAGCTCGCGCAGCAGCGCCGCATCCGGCCGCGTGAGGGAGACGATCGCCCCGGCGACCTGCTTGGTCGCGAGCATGCGCAGCGCGCGCGCCTCGATGTCGGGGTCGCGGAAGGAGCTGCTGAGCAGGACGTTGTATCCGAGCCGGTGCGCCTCGGTCTCGAGTCCGAGGAGGACGGACGTGAAGTAGGGGTTCGAGAGGTTCGGGAGGACGACGCCGATGTCCATGCTCTCGCGCCGGCGGAGCATCCGGCCCACGGCGTTGGGCGTGTAGCCGAGTTCCTTGGCGGCGGCCTCGATCGAGGCGCGCACGGGAGCGGACACGGGATATCCGCTGTTGGAGAGGGCGCGCGAGACCGTGGCGCCGGAGACGCCGCACTTCCTGGCGATGTCGTAGATCGTGGGCTTGCGCCCGTGCGGGGCGAGGGCCATCGCATCCTCCTGCAGGTCGAGATGGATAGTAATCGATTACTATCGTATCACAAACCGCGTCGCGTGCAAGAGGGATTCCCGGGACGGCGCGAAGCCCGGCGGAGCTATGGTAGAATGGATTCCGGACCAGACGGCGCCCCGCTCCCGAACGCCTCCGGAGGACCCCATGAAGATCTCCGTCCTCATTCCCTTCTACAACGAGGAGAAGCAGGTCCCGATCACGCTCGCCGCCCTCCGCCCGATCCTCGATTCGCTCGGCTGCGACTACGAGGCGGTGCTCGTCGACGACGGCTCCACGGACGGGACCTGGGACGCGCTGCGCTCCGCCTCCGCACAGGACGCCCGGATCCGTTCCCTGCGCTTCTCCCGCAACTTCGGCAAGGAGGCCGCCCTGTGCGCGGCCCTCGAGGCGGCCGACGGGGACGCCTGCATCGTGATGGACGGCGACCTGCAGCACCCGCCCGAAGTGATTCCCGAGATGATCCACCTGTGGCGCGAGGAGGGGTTCGAGGTCGTCGAGGGTGTGAAGTCCTCCCGTGGGCACGAGAGCCTCGCCAGCCGCTTCAACGCCACCCTCTTCTACGGCCTCTTCCGCCGGCTGTCCGGCTTCGACCTCGAGAACGCGTCCGACTTCAAGCTCCTCGACCGCCGCGTCGTCGCGGAATGGCGCCGCCTGGGAGAGCACGACACCTTCTTCCGCGGACTGTCGGCCTGGCTCGGGTTCCGCCGCTGCAAGGTCCCCTTCGACGTCGCGGAGCGCAAGGCCGGCCGCAGCAAGTGGTCCCCGTTCAAACTGGTGCGCCTGAGCCTCAACGCGATCACCTCCTTCTCCGCCCTGCCCCTCCAGCTCGTCTCGCTGCTCGGCGCGGTCCTGCTCGTGCTGTCCCTCGCGCTCGGGGTCCAGACCCTGGTGCGCTTCCTCCAGGGCAACGCGGCCGACGGCTTCACCACCGTGATCCTTCTCGTGCTGCTGATCGGCGGCTGCATCATGCTGAGCCTCGGGCTGATCGGCCTCTACCTCGCGCGGATCTTCGACGAGGTCAAGGGGCGCCCGCGCTTCATCGTTTCGGAAGACACCCGCCGGAGGTCCCGCTGATGCTTGGGTTCTGGAACATCCCCGGATTTCTCGGCCTGCTCGCCTTCTTCTACCTCGCCGTCTGCTACGCCTTCGGGCGCGCCCTCCGGGACCGCCTGCTGCCGCCGGCCGGACGCCTCTTCGATGCCGTGGCCGGCGTCCGCTCCGTCGACGGGCAGGAGCCCCATGGCGGACGCCCCGGCCCGCGACCGCCCGCCTGGGTCTTCGACATCCCCGCCTCCTTCGTGATCGGCGGCATCCTCGTCACGTCCCTGGTCTATCTGCTCGCCTACGGCTTCGACGCCGTGCTGCCCGACCCCAGCGCGATCCACCCCCTGCTCCCGGCGAACCTCGTCGGGATGGCCGCCGCGCTGCTCGGCACGCGCTGGCTCCGTCGCGGGCGCCTCGGCGCCGACCGCCAGCTCGGGCTCGACGCCCTGGGCGGGACTCGGTTCGAGGATGCCCTCGAACGGCTCCTCCGCGGAATCCAGAAGGCCTGGCTGACCTTCTGCGCATCCCCCTTCTACGCGATTTCGGCGGTCCTGCTACTGATCCTCGGACTCTTCATCATGGGCTACGTCTTCTACGTCCGCGACGGCCTCCTGTACTCCGGCGTCACGGCGTTCAGCGACTTCTCCCCCCACACGGCCCTGATCCGGTCCTTCTCGCACGGCCGCAACTTTCCGACCGAATATCCCCATTTCGCCGACGACGGAATCCGCTACCACTTCATGT